>Ga0255762_10002431_pt1 | contig 15185 bp, 10 predicted proteins | sample 101ome_16_FD_179962 | JGI IMG/M metagenome (GOLD analysis project Ga0255762, IMG submission 179962) | Coastal salt marsh microbial communities from the Groves Creek Marsh, Skidaway Island, Georgia - 101401AT metaG (version 2) | ecosystem: Environmental > Aquatic > Marine > Intertidal zone >...
CCTGGGCGTGCAGTGCACACTCACTCACTGCCGTATATCGTCGGCGTTGACGTAGAATTCATGGCCTCTCTCCATATGGTCGGACATTTGACACATACTTTAATGGGCCTGTTTACTACATAGCAGGCGAGCACCTTAAAACCGCTCGGTCACGGTTGCTCCCGTCGAACGCGAACGCGCACTTAGCATGCGAGCGCGCTGATTATGCGTTCGAGTGACTTTGTTCACCCGATACCTCGATAGTCCATCGAGTGTAAAAGTTATGGGTTTTATCACCAAAGGGCCTTTTTGTCGTCAACGCGTCGGGATGTTCGTAGTGTGGCCGTCGCGAACGCCGTCGACGCGTCGCGAGGCGTGTGTGCGCGACACGAACGGACGATCGGGTGGAGTCGTCGTCGTCGCGCGCGCGCGATCGATGACGACGCGTTGACGGCGTTCGCGTGTGTGCGTCCGCGTCGAGCGCGCGATCGTGGCGTGCACGTGCGGGGTGGGGACGGTGCGGGCGAACGCGAGCAGTCGAACGCCGCGAGCGAACGCGAGGTATGGGTCGTCGTGCGAGACGCGAGACGGAGACGATTGCGGTGATGACACGAGTACTCGTACGCGCGCGCGATGGTATCCGTGCGCGCGCGCGCGCGCGTCTCGATTCGATTCGCCGAGAACGCGCGCCGTGGATATCGCGCCGCGATGAAGACGCGGTGATCGGCGATGGAACGATCAGTCGATGACGACGACGTCGCGAGAATTCGTCTCGCCGGGATTCGAACCTCGCGCGGCGGCGCGTCTCGCGCGATCCTCCGCGGCGCGTCTTGAATTCGGCGGATGATGGCGTACGTACGACGTCGACGCGCCGCCCAGACGTCGTCCCGTCGGAGGCGCGCTCTCGCTCGGTCGTCTCGCCGTCTCCCGGCGTCTCGCCGCCGCGCGCGCCGCCGCGTTCCTCGGACTCGTCGCGCGCGACGCCCCGGCGCCTCCGCCCACGCACCGTCCGCACACGATAAAATCGCTCGCCATGCGTAACGCGGCCTCGTCCTTGAGCGTCTCCAAGAGCGCATAAAATCTCGCGTCGTGCGGCCCGATCTCCACGTGCGCGAGCTCGTGCAAAAACGTCGCGAACACCTGATCCTCATCCATCCACCGCACCGCCCCTCGTCGTCCCGAGTTCGAGCGAAGCAACAGACGCACGCGCTCGCCTCGATTCAGATTATCTCCCCACAGCTCGGCGCGTCCGCGCGGCGGTGGGAGCTCGGTGAGCTCATCCACCACCCACCCGTGACGACGCATGATGCCGTGCGCGCGCCTCGCCACGCGCTGCAGCATCGCGAGCGCGCGCCGACGGGTCTCGGCATCACCACTCGCGTGCGTCGAGACGCGTCGCACGACGTCCTCCGTCGTCGAGCGCGTCGTCGTGGCCGTGGTTGAGGATTCCGCGTCGTCACAGAGTGACGCGCGCGATGACGCGCGTCTCGACGTCGGCGTCGACGTCGACGTCCTCGTCGTCGCGTCCGACGACGACGGGCGCGTCGTCGTCGTCGCGCGTGCGCGTCGCGCGCGCTCGTCGTCCTCCGCCGCCGCGCGCGACGACGCCTCGCGACGATGATGACATCGTGCGCGACGTCGCCCTCGAGGCGCAGCGCGCCAAGGCGGTCGTCACGCGACGCAAGATCGCCGCCGAGACGGCGCGACGCGCGCGCGAGGAGGAGTTGGCGCGTCTCGCCGACGCGCGCGCCGAGGAGGAGGCGCGACGCGAGCGCGCGAGGGCGCGCGCGAAATCGGTGGGTGGGCGCGCGCCGTACCATCGGAAACCGGGACCGATACTGCTCGCGGGCGCGGCGACGAGCGGGGCGGCGATCGCGTCGTTGGTCGGTACGGTGACGGCGGGTGATTTCTTTTCGGGCGGTGTCGGCGTCGCCGCGTCGGGGTTGACGACGCTGAGCGTGGGGGTGGGACTGACGCTGACGAGCACGTTGTGTTTCAGCGCCTTTATTCTCTTCGCGTTGGCGTTTCAAGAGACGAAGAACATTCTGTTCAACGAGCCGGTGATTTATTATCGGTGCGATGGGAACGACCCGAGCTGTTGCGCGAACGGGCCGCACAATCTCGGGTATCACGAGCGGTTCGTGTACCTGAACGACGGGCGCGGGTACGAGACGAGGCGAGGCGCCGACATGCAGAGACATTTACGCGTGTCCAAGGGGTGCTCGGCGCTCAATCCCTTGATCGTGTACCCGAAAGAGGCGAAGTGGACGTTTTGGTGATTTCTGGCGCGCGCGTGAGACGCACGTAGACGCGAATCGTGGCGATTCTTTTGTGTAGTAGATGATTGACTGATTAAGCTGTGCTAGAAGACTATCCGTCGTCCGGCGTCGTTCGCGCGAAGAAGAGCGTCTGCGCGTCGAGCGCGGCGCACCCGTTCTTCGCCAAATCGTCGCTCAATTCTTCGTCTTCGCGAAGTTCCACGTCTTTGGCGCGCGTGGTCAAGACGAAGCCGCCCGCGGGTGTTCGCAACGCCTCGTCGTCGAGACTTCTCGCGTAATCAAACGCGTCTCGCGTTCGAAACGTCTCCGCCGCGAATCGTCTCGTCTTCACCGCACCGTTCGGAAGACTGAACCGAAGAACGAATATTCCCGGCGTCCCGCGCGGTTCGCTCGGTTCGGGCGCGATGGACTCGATGAGTGCGCGTTTTCTCGCCTCGAACGCCTCGGCGGCGCGCGCCTTGTCTCGCTCTCGCTCCGCCAACGCCTCCTTCGCTTTTTCAAACTCCTCCTTCCTTCGTCTCTCTCGCGCCGCGATCTCTGCCGTCACGCGTTCGTACTCCTCGCTCGGCTCCAACTCCACCTCGACGTCCGTCTCCAACAGCGACACCGCGCCGTGTCCGTCGTCGGGCTCCACCGCCGTCACCGCGAGCGCGTACCGCCGCTCGCCCCTCTCCACTCGCACCTCATCCCCGATCGTCACGCAACTTCGTCCCATCATCACGCGCTCTAACACCTCTCGCACGTCTTCGTCCGCGAAATCCCTCGCGAAATCATTCGTCCGGGGTTTTAGCGTCATCTTCGTCGCTCTCGGCAACGCCGCGTACGAGACGCGCACCTCCTCGCCGCCGTCCATCCCCAACGCCTCCATCACCCGCGTCGGCAATCCGATCGATCCCGAATCGATCGTCCCATAATCCAACACCCCCACGTGCGTTCGACGATCCCCGCGCTCCACCTTGAAGTGCGCCCGTCCGCTCGAAGTCGTCCCGACGCTCGCCGACGCGCTCGCCGGCAGTTGCGCCTTGTCCTCCGCCCTCGCGCGTATCCCTCGTCGCGCCGCCTCCTCGCTCACCACCGCGCGCAACGTCGCGTCGTACGACACGCCCTCGTTCATCGCGCGACGCGCCTCGAGCTTCCGCGCGGCGTCCCGCGCCTCGCGCGCGGCGTCCCGCGCCTCGCGCGCCTTGACTCGTTCGATCTCATCCCGTCGTCGCGCCGCCTCCTCGCGGCGTCGTCGACGCTCGCGCGCGGCGACGTCGAGCGCGGCGTTTTCGCTCTCGAGTTTCCGCGCGGCGTCGCGGAGAAACATGTCGTCGTCGACGAGGACGACGGACGACGTGTGCGGACCGACGGCACTTTCGACCGCGCGTCGTCGTCGTCTGCGATCAAACATGTCGCGCGGCGCCGCGCGCGCCGTTCGATCGGCGCTCGCGTCGGCGCTCGCGTCGCGCGCGTCGTCCGGCGCGTCGTCGTCGACGGTGAACGCGCGCGCGTACGCGGCGTCGCCGCCGCCGCATCGGCGTCGTCATCATGATTCGTCGCGATTCGGCGCGATGGTCGCGTCGACGGCGGTGACGATGGCGCGCGCGCGCGGCGCGGCGGCGACGACGACGCCGTTCGGTGCTACCATCGCGACGCCGGGCCGACGCGCGCGCGGATACGCGTCGCAAGGACGCGGGAAGGAAACGTCCTCGAAAACGACGACGGGGACGTCGAGCGAACGCGCCGACCTCGCGGCGACGCCGGAACGGGGCGGACGGTACGACGAGATCACGGATAAGTGGATCCCGGAGAAACCGGTGAGCGCGGTGGAGGGGGCGTCGTACGGGCTGGTGGGGATCGTCGGACTCGGCATCGCGGCGGGTGCGGTGTGGTTCGGAGCGAGAGAACTGTTGGTGACGCCTCGCGAGCAGCGCGTGTTCGACGCGGCGATGGACAAGTTGCGCGAGGACGTGCGCGTGACGGTGGCGGTGGGCACGCCGATGACAGGATACGGAAGCGAGAGTCGAAGCCGAAGCGCGCGACACAGGATTCCGTACAGGGTGGTGATCGACGAGAGAGGGCGAGAGCGCGTGCTCGTGCAGTTTCACGTGCGAGGCTCGCGAGGGAGCGCCGTCGTGCGCGCCGAGGCGGGACTGCAAGAGACGACGGGGGAGTGGGAGTTTCAGTATATAATCGTGGACGTGCAGGGAGCACACGCGACGAGAATCCAAGTCGTGTCCCCGCAAGCCGCGCCGCAGAGACTCGTAGCTTTGTAACGACGCAAAACTACAGTAAAACAACAACAATAATGTGCGAGCGCTCCTGTCGCGCGACAAGAGACGACGGCGCGCGCTAAAAAACTATCGTACTACGTTCAATGAATTAGTGGTTTTCGTTCGCGAGCTCGCGACGCAACCGGAGTTCGGCGCGTTCAACCGCCTCGCGTCGAGCGAGCCACGCCGCGTACGGGAGCGTGACGCAACACATGGCGCAACAGAGCGCGTTCGCGCCGTTCGGCCCTTTCTCCACCGCCCAGGAGAGGAGTGGATACTGAATCAAACTCCAAATCGCCGAAATCAACAAACCTATTCCGCACAGCGTGCCGTAGTGTTCGAATCCGAAGCGTCTGCCGACGTTGCTAAAATACATGGCGAAGACGAAGAGACGACCGAAACTGTACGCGGTCATCCCGAACACCTGCACGCCCAGACCCGCGCTCTTGGGAAGGCACAAGATAGCGAATGAGATCGCGACCGATGCGGTGGCCAAGCCCTGACACGCGCCCTGTCCGATTTTATCCGCGATGCGTCCGCCCACCGCCGCGAAGACGGCGACGGCGCCGTACGCCACCGAAAAAATACTCGAATACTCACCCGTCGTGTCTCCCTTGGTTTCGAGCTCGTACCCGATGGCGGATATGTAGAACTGCAGCGGACACACGACGACGGTGAACCAGGCGACGAGTCCGAGATACTCGGCCGATCGTAACTGTTCCTCTCGCGAGTGCCCGTTGGCCAAACCTTCCGCTCGCGCGCTCTTTGCCTCCGCTCGACGACCAGACGTCGTCGACGCGTCCTCGGGGACAACCTCCAGGAAACTCTGCCCTCGAGGCAACATGACGTAACACAACGCGAAGAGCGCCGCGGCGACGGCTGAAAAGACGTAAAACCCAATCTCTCGCTCGTCTCCCGCCGTCAGCGCCAAAAATACCAATCCCGACACCTGAAACGCCCCGCTCAGCGCGCTCATGACGGTGCTCGCGCACTCCGGAAACAACGCCGCCACCGGTTGCACGCACAACTGCACTCCGGATCCGAGTCCCATGGCGAACATGCCAAAAGTCAACATCGCGTCGTCCGTCGGCTTGGCCGCCGCCATCGCCGCCGCCCCCGCGGCGACGAACGCCAGGCACGCGCAGCACGTGAACCGCGTCCCGAAGTGATCCCTCGACATGCCGGCGATGAAACGGCCTCCCTGCACGCTCCACGAGCCCGCGGTGAAGTGCACGGCGAGTCGTTTCTCACCCAGCGCGTCGCTCGCGCCCGAGCGCGCGTGCGCGCCAATCAACGACCGACGCAACGGCGGCCAACCGTACACGGTACCGGCGACGAGAGAGGACGAAAAGAAAGCGAGCGCGAATAGCGCCCATCGACGCCGGTCCGCGCGCGCCGACGCGCGCGAGGACGCGCCCATCGCGTCGCCGTGTGTCGCGCATCGTGCGCATCGAGACTTTGTCATCCGAAACCATACTACAACCTCCATAAGACCATCAAAAATCACACGTTTGTGCGTTTATTCCCACTCGCCACCGCCGCCGCCGCCACCGCCATGTCGCGCGCGGGACGCCACTCTCCCGCGCCGTCGCCGCCTCGATCGCCACCGCGCGCGGTCGACGCGCAGAACCCCACGCGCGTGAACGACTCGCGTCCTCGCGCACCGAGCGAGACGCGCGCGTCGACGCCGAGACGCGTTCGAACGACACCCGCGGGACGCGCGAGCGCACACCGACCGACGACTGAGACGACGACGAAGACGCCGACGCCATGCCGAAGAAGTCGACGAAGAGCAAGTCCAAGCGGACGACGCTGAAACAGAAGTACAAGGTGATCCGCAAGGTGAAGGAGCATCACAAGAAGAAGCGCAAGGAGGAGAATCGATTGAAACGATTGGGGATCAAGCCAAAGGGACCGAAGGAGACGAATCCGGGCGTACCGAGCGCGTGGCCGTATAAGGATGAATTGATGCGAGAGATTGATCACGAACGAGAGAAAATCGAGCGAAAGACGGAGGAGTTGCGAGAGGCGAAGCGGGCGAGACGGGCGGAGAATAAGAAAATCGCGAGGGAGATGGTGGAGGCGGGACAGCCGGCGCCGACGTTGGAGCAACTCAGAGCCATCGCGGATCGAAGAGAGACGCAATACGAGGAGAAGAAGGAGGCGAAACTCGCGGAGGAGTTGGAGAGGGAAGATTATGATCAAGATTCGAGTCGTAGGGCGTATTACAAGGAGTTTGTCAAGGTGGTGGAACTGTCGGATGTGATTATTCAAGTTTTGGACGCCCGAGATCCGTTGTCGTGTCGATCGCCCGAGGTGGAACGTTTCGTGAGACGAATGAATCCGGATAAGCGCATGATTTTGTTGCTGAATAAGATTGATTTAGTGCCAAAGGATAACGTCTTGGCGTGGTTGAGTTACTTTCGCGAGGAGCTTCCGACGGTGGCGTTCAAGTGCGCGACGCAGGGCGGCGGGAACAAGTTGGGGGCGAGGAGCGCCAATTTTAAGTCGTCGGGCAACGCGCTCGGCGGCGCCGACTCTCTCGGCGCCGAAAACGTGTTGGAGATGCTCAAGAATTACGCGCGCAATAAAAACTTAAAAACCGCCATCACCGTCGGCATCGTGGGTTTTCCAAACGTCGGTAAATCGAGTCTCATCAACTCGATGAAGCGAAGCAAGACGGCGGCGCAAGTCGGCAACACGCCGGGGATGACAAAGGTTCTCAAGGAGATTAAGCTCGACAAGCACGTCAAGCTGATCGATTCTCCGGGTGTCGTCTTTGCGAGTTCGCTCGGTGAATCTGCGGGCGCGGCGGCGCTTCGAAACTGCGTCAAGGTGGAGCGCATCGAAGATCCCATCGCCCCCGTGCACGAAATCACGCGTCGGTGTCCGCGAGAGCAGCTCATGCTCATGTACAAGACTGGTCGTTTCACCGACGTCGATGACTTTTTGCGTCAAGTCGCGCGCGTGCAAGGGAAACTGAAAAAGGGTGGCATTCCGGACATGAAGGCGGCGGCGCGAGTTGTGCTCACGGATTGGAACAACGGCCGCATTCCGTATTACACGTCGCCGCCCAAACGCGACGAACACAAGGAACACGCGGGGGCGGAAATTGTCGCCGATTGGAGCGCGGAATTCGACGCGGACAAGGTGTTCGCGGCGGAGCAGTCCACCGTCATCGCCGGTCTTCCGCAGGACGACGAAGAGACGGAATACATGACAGTGGAATCGCTCGGAAACGGGCTCATCGAGGCGCACGATTTGAGCGAAGACGACGTCGCCGAAGACGAGGACGACGGCGCCGAGGACGACGGCGCGGCACCGATGCACGTCGCGCGCCAACGCGACGACTCCGAAGCGGGTCGCACGCAGCGCGCGCTCGAACACGCCGAGGCGAGAACCGCGGCCAAGGCGGCGTCGGCGAGACAAAAGGCGCTCTACGGAAACGACGGGCAATACAATCCAAACGCCGCGCGCGCCGCGAAGAAGCGCGCGAGGCGAGAGGCGAAAGCCGTCGCCGAGGCTGATGCGGACGATAGCGCGTCGGATTTCGATTGGGACAATTAGTAGACGGACGAGAGCGCTGTTGTAATGAGACTAGACTTTGATGACGACGACGACGACGACGACGACGACGACGACGACTTCGGGTTTTCTACGGCGGCCGAGGCGTAAACTCGCCGGCGCTCGCGCGTAAATTCGACGCGCGCGCCAACGCGAGTTCCGGCGTTCGTATCGGCGATAAATTCTTCGACTTGATCTTTGACGGTTTCAACGCCGATTCGTATTGCACGGTGGTCGATGAACTCCCACCGCGCTCGACGTCCTCGTCGTCTCCGGGCGTCGTCTCCGGTAACAACGGTTCGTCGTACGAAGCGGACGCGTCGCCCTCCGCGCGCGCGCGTTCGAATGAAAAACTATCCTCCTCGCTCTCCTCCTCGTTGTCGGCGCGTGAGAAGTCGTCGTCGTCGTCGCTCTCGCTCTCTTCCTCGCCCTCGTCCTCTCTCGCGCGCTGTCGAGGCAACCACGCGTGCACGCGTCCCGCCAACCACGCCGCGCGCCACGCGTTCAACGCCGCCTTGGCGGTCCAGACGCCTCGTAAACTCACCTCTGGTCTATTCGCGAGAAACAGCGTCGGGAGAAACACCAATCCAACCCCGGTCGACATCACCTCTCGCGCGTACGAGAACGAGTGCGTGGCGTAGACGAATCCATCGTACACGAAACACGCGGCGTTGATGGGTTGCGCGAGGACGAGGACGTCCCACACGCCCGACGCGCGCAACGCCGTCTTGGTCGCTTCGTCTCGCGTGAAGACGTTCGGCGCGACGTCTCGAGTGATGACGAGCAGGATGGAAAATGCGAGTCCCGTGAGCGCGCCGCACGTCGCGAGCGTGCGAGACAAACGCACGAGCGCCTTGATTTTCCCGCGGCCGAAGAGTCTCGAGCCCAAGACGACGGCGGCGACGGCGTACCCGTCGCACGCGTACGAACACAACATCCACAGACTCGCGACGATGTGGTGCGCGGCGAGACCAGACGCGTCGAAATTCTTCGCCGCGATGATCATCGCGAGCACGAACGACGACTGGAGGAGGAGCGACCGAACCACCATGGACGCGGCGTCGCGCGCGAAATGAAACGTCTCGGCGGCGTTCAACCGCGGCGCCGACCACACGGCGAGCGGTCGACGTTCGCCTCTCGGCGTCGTCGTCGTCACCTCGCGCGTCGCCCACGCCGCCGCCGCGACGACGACGCACGCGTACGCAATACCCGCGACGCGCATCATCTCTCTTCCGTCGTCTCGCGCGTCGTTCGTTGCCGCCGCCAGCGCCACTGCGCTCGTCTCGGCGACGAAACGTGCGATAAACGTCATCGTCGTCGCTCGACGCACGCGCCCGTATCCCTGCATGAGACCGACGCCGCACGCGAAGACGCAAGCGAACGGCACGCCGGCGACTCTGTAGACGAAATACTCGCGAGAGACGCGCTCGACCGTCGCGTCGAGCGCGAGCGCTCGAAACGCGGCGTCTCGCGCGGCGAACAACGCCCCCGCGGCGAGCGCGCCGCTCATCAGCGCGCACACCAGCGCGGCGCGAGACGCCGCCGCGGCGCGAGAGACGTCGCGCGCGCCCAGAAACGTCCCGACTTTCGCCGCGACGCCGTCCGCGAGAAAGTTGAGCGCGCTCGCCCCAAAGTTTGAAAAGCCAACCACGAGCCCGAACGATGCTTGCACCTCGCTCGACGCGAGCGCGCCGCACAGCGCGAGCTGCGTCGCGCTCGCGAGCGGCACGACGACGTTTTGCGCCATCCCGCTCAGGGTGACGGACGCGACGGCGCGCGCGCTCGGCATGGCGGGCGCGCGCTCAAGTGTCGAGCGCGGCGAAGAACCGTTACATCATCAGAGATGGGCGCGTCGCCGTTCGCGCGGTGCGCGCGCGCGCGGGACGTCGACGACGACGGGAACACGTCGCGCGCGCGTCGTCGGTCGTCGTCGCGTCGCGCGCGACCGCGCGCGCGGGACGTTGGTCGAGGGAAACGCGCGCGAGTCGATGGGCGCGCGGCCGCGGGGCTGGTGCGACGTCTCGCGCGCGCGATGACGCGCGCGCGTCGCGTCGCGTCGCGTCTGGGCGTCGCCGAAGGACCGGTGGTGAAGGCGCTCGGATTCGCGCTGGGTTGGGCGCTCGTGTACGCGCCGTCGAGGGCGTGCGCGTGCGCGGCGGGGGCGTACGTCGGCGGGCTCGTCGCGGCGGGCGCGTGCGCCGCGGGCGCGGCGTGGGCGGTGGCGCGCGCGTCGTCTCGAACGGCCGAACACGCGACGGTCGGGCTGGCGCTGAGCGTGTTGCCGGCGCTGTTGACGGCGACGCGTGAACTGAGTCCGTGGCGGCGAGGGGCGAGGTCGACGGTGGACGGCGCGAGGACGGGCGCGATGCCGAACGAAGCGGGCGAGGCGGATGCGATTTCCCTCGTCGACGTCGCGGTGGGTGATTTTAGATACGATCTGATGGGCGAATTTCACGGAACGTTACCGCTGGAGGACGACGAGTATGTATTCAAGGCTGGGGTGGCCGCGGCGGGGACGTTTTGCGCCGTGCCGGTGACGCACGCGAATTGGACGACGACGGCGCCGGTGCCGATGTGGTACGTGTGCGATAACTCTTGGGCGGGCCATAGGAATTGCACGCGGGCCTACGAAGGGGACTACGACGAGAAGACGGGATGGTACGGCGTGCGGTCGCTGCGCAAGTGTCTTCGAGCGCCGGTCGAGGCGCTCGAGGCGGGCGCGACGGAGCTTCACTTTTTACACTTGGATTTTCAGCCGAGATTCGAGCGCAAGCACGATGTCAGCGTGCGCGCGCTCATGCGCGCTAGCGTCCAGCACGAGGTCGTCATCGATCTCGCGGCGCCGAGGGTGGGGTGGAATCCGATTCAAGAGCCCTGTTGCGCCGCGCTCGCGAAAAAGGGCGGCGGACTCGTCCTCGGTTCCGTCATCGTCTTCGTCGTCCCGCTGGCGCTTCTTATGTGGAGAGACGTCGCTCGCGCCGCGCGCGCGCGCGACCGCGAGTCCGCGCGCGGGTTTTACACGCGAGCAGAACTCATGCGCGCGTCGAGATCGAGGAGACTCGAGTGACGGATGGCGCGAGCCTCCCCGACGCACGCGCGTCGCCGAGTGGCCTTCACTTTCCGGCGTCCGCCGATCGTCAATTCGTTCGGCGCGAGATGATCACGCACGCCTCCGCCGTCGCTCTCTGGGCCGCCACCGCGGCGATCACGTTCCCGTACCTCTTCACGCAGACGGCGCCGTACGGTAAATTCGTCTCCGCGGGCTGGGGCCCCCTGGTGAACGGTCGGCTCGGGTGGTTGGCGCAAGAGATTGTGTCCCCGGTCGCGGTGTGGGTCGGTCTCTCGCGCGGCGTTCGCGCCTTTCCGGAGCTCGCGCGATCGAGCGCGGCGTCCGCCGCCGATGCTTCGTACGTCCGGTGCCTCTTCGCCCTCTGGTGCGCGCACTACGCCAACAGAGCGGTGGTGTTCCCGCTGACGAGAGAATTGAGTTCGACGGCGGCGGCGACGGTGCTCTGCGCCGTGGGATTCAATCTCATCAACGGTTTCCTCGTCGGCGCCGAACTTGCGTCGACGACGACCGCGCCACCGATTACGCGCGTCGTCGTCGGCGCCGTCGTCTTTGTCATCGGCGCGTGGATCAACGTCTCCTCCGATGCGAGGCTCAGACGACTGCGCGCCGAGCGCCCGGCGGGCGCCGATAGATACGTCCTCCCTTCGGGCGGTCTCTTCGACCTCGTCGCGTGTCCAAACTACCTCGGCGAGTGCGTGGAGTGGTGCGGATTCACAATCCTCGCGAACGGGGCGAGATCCACGACGGCGTTCGCGTTTTGGACCTTTGCAAATCTCTTTCCCAGAGCCGTCGCCACGCGCGCGTGGTACCGCCGACGCTTCGGCGACGCGTATCCGCGCCACCGCCGCGCGATGATTCCGTACATCGCGTGACGCATCGCATCGCATCGATCATCGTTCGCGCGCGCACTACTGTTGACGCGCGCGCGTGTAACACTACGCACTAGTCATCCATCCGTAGTCGTCGCGCGCGTCCCGTCCCGTCCCGCCGTCCCGCCCAAACCCTCTTCGAGGGCAAAGGCCCTCCATCGCGTCCCGCGCGCGTCGTCGTCACACACGCGCGCGTCGCCGTCGTCGTCGCGCACGACCGCCGTAGACGAGATGAACGCACTCGTGTTGACGACGTCCGCGGCGCCGGCCGCGGCGCGCGCGCGACGAGGCGCGGAAAAGAGACGATCGAGTCGGTCGGCGGCGGCGGCGCGATCGGTGACGTGCGAGCGCGTCGTGCGCGCGCACGCGGCGCGATGGGGCGTCGAGGGACGAGGGAACGATGGGGACGTCGCGCGTGTCGCCGTCGCGCGGTGTTTGCGGGCGAAGAGAGCGCGGACGGTGGCGCGCGCGAGCGCGGATAAGCCTTTGGACCACGCGTGGGACAAGCTCAAGTCCAAGGGAGAGGCGGCGGTGCAAGTGTTGATGCTTCTCGGGCTGTTCGCGTGCTGGTACGGGTTTAACATCGTGTTTAACATTTATAACAAACAGATCTTGAAGATGTTTCCGTATCCGGTGACGGTGACGCTGATCGAGCTCGGGGTCGGGAGCGCGTTGATTTGCGCTATGTGGGCGAGCGGGGCGAAAAAGCCGCCGACACTGACGAAAGAGATGCTGAAGCCGATCGCGCCGTTGGCTGTAATTCATGCGGTCGGAAACTTGTTGACGAACGTGTCGCTCGGTAAGGTTGCGGTGTCGTTCACGCACACGATCAAGGCGATGGAACCGTTCTTCTCCGTGTTGCTTTCGGCGTTATTCTTGGGGGATATTCCTTCGCTCGCCGTCGTGGGGGCGCTCGTTCCGGTCGTCGGTGGCGTCGCCCTCGCGTCCATGACCGAGGTGAGCTTCTGCTGGGCCGGTTTCTTGGCCGCCATGGGCTCTAACATTACGTTCCAATCGAGAAACGTGTTGAGCAAGAAGATGATGGGTTTGTCCTCCATCAAGGGCGCCATCGACAACATCAACCTCTTCAGCGTTATCACCATGTTGAGTTGCTTGGTGTGCCTCCCGATCGCCATCGGCATGGAGGGCGTTAAATTCACTCCGGCCGCCATGTCCGCCGTGGGTGTGAGCTTCCAAGATTTATCCCAGCGCCTGTTGGTTGCGGGCTTCTGCTTCCAAATGTACCAGCAAATCTCCTACATGATTCTCTCGCGCGTCAGCCCGGTGACGCACTCGGTGGGTAACTGCATGAAGCGTGTGACGGTCATCGTTGTCACCCTTCTCTACTTCAAGAACCCGGTGTCTCCGCTCAACATGGCGGGTACCGCCTTGGCGCTCAGCGGCGTCTTCTTGTACTCTCGCGCAAAGAGAGCCGAAAGCGAAGCGAAGAAGCGAGGGGGCGCCTCTTCTAATTCCGGTTCGGCGTACAACGATGTTTTCCGCGCGACGACTGGTTTGTCTAACATTCAATAAGTGGCGGTGAATGAAGTAGTAATTCTAGCAAAATTTGTCAAGGCAGCGCGAGAGCATCGGTATGAAAAAACTACTGTACTTGTTTTACATGAATGATCTCCGTTCTACGCTCGTGAACGGTGAGCTACGCTACTTTGCTCGCGACTTTTTTCGCTTCTTCAAATGGCGAAGGCGTCGTCGGCGTTGAATTTTTTGAAGCCGCTCTCAACTTGACGCGCTTGACGTACTCGTCGAGTAATCGGTTGATTTTTTGTTTCCGCGAATCCGACAAAAATGACGTCGTGCCCTCTTCCGTGTTTTGGTCAAACTTTTTGGGCACGGTGGTCGTGATTTTGTGCATGCTTTTGCGAAGAATAATCTTAAACTGGCCCTTGGTGAGATCGGCGACGTTAAGAGTTGACTTGATGAGTTGGAGCACTCTCCGCGCGAGAAGAGTCTCCGCGACGACCTTTGGCGGTTTGGGCTTTTGACGAGTCCCTCCGGCGGGGCTCTCGACGTTGCATATCGAATTTGTCTTATCGACCGAATCTTTCCCTTTCACGGTGAGAGAAGAACTCACGTCTGAACCAGATGGATTTTTTTCTTCGCGCGGCTTCACGGGTTTGCCGGGAAGGCAAAACATCGGTTCGGCGTCCTCGCGTTCCGTGGAGTCGCTCGCCGGTTCGTCGCGAGTCACAACCTCACGTATCCTGACCGGCTTACCCGGGAGCATGAAGACCTCGTCTTCTCTTTCCTCCTCCTCCTCCGTCTGCTCCGCCTCCTCGACCTCCGTTTCCTCTCCGTCCGATTCGGGTTCCGGCTCGGTCAGCTTCACCGCACGACCGGGAAGCGCGAACACCGCCGCTTCCGGTGGCGATTCGCGCACGACAGCATCGTTGCACTCCACCGCCGCGCGCGTGATGGAATCCCATGGATTCGCTTCGCTCTCCTTGATGGGCGTCTGTTGCATCACCTCGCCCTCGTCGGCGTCCGTGTCGGCGACATCTTCGGTGTGCGCGATGACTTCCGTCACTTCAACTGCGAGGACCGGTTCGCGTTGTGTCACGTCGTCATCTTCGTCGTCATTCTTCTTCTTCTCCGGAAGCGCACGTTTCGGTTTGCTACTGGGGAAGAGGAATTCCAACGGAACCTCGGTGACTTGCGGCGAATCTTCGACATCCGTCTCCGCGACGTCATCATCCTCCTCATCGTTGTCGTGGTCGTCGTCGTCCACGAGCGGTGCGACCGGAAGCGCGACCAAATCATCGTCCAACAACGACGGCGTGGGTTCGTACTTTGGTTTGGGTTTTCTCGGACCTCGTTTCTTCTTGACGCGCATCACCTGCTCGAAACCGCCCAAATCTCCCACCGGTCGTCTTTTCGAGCTCGGAAACATCATCGTCAGATCCATCTCGGGCTCTTCCTCGTTCGAGCCATCCTCGACGCCGTCGACATGCCCCAAATCGTCCTCCTTCTCGGGAGGCTCCGCATCGGTCGCGGTCGTTTCCGCGTTTGCGTTCGCCTCCGCCTCCGTCACCCTCGCCCCCGGCGCGTCCTCGTCCTCGTTCTCATCCTCGTCGTCGACCACGAACTCATTCACGAGCGCCTTGAAATCATCATCCACGAGCTCATCTTCCTCGCCGAGTTCCACCTTCGC
>Ga0255762_10002433_pt1 | contig 15181 bp, 10 predicted proteins | sample 101ome_16_FD_179962 | JGI IMG/M metagenome (GOLD analysis project Ga0255762, IMG submission 179962) | Coastal salt marsh microbial communities from the Groves Creek Marsh, Skidaway Island, Georgia - 101401AT metaG (version 2) | ecosystem: Environmental > Aquatic > Marine > Intertidal zone >...
TACACACGTTCAGGTGCTGCTGTGGGAACAGAGGCGCAACACACAGGAGAAGCATCCGCTGCTGTGGGTCCATGCTCATGGCTTCCGGTCTGCTGATACCAAAGCTACAATAGTCAAAGCATACACTGCCTGTCATCAATTTGGTAAAACAGGTCTTGCTTCGGAATGAGATAAATCTGTTCACATACGATGTCAGAACAAACATACAAGCTGCATCATGTAAGCACACGGCACTGTGCACAAATCTGTTTACATATATCCGTGGCTCTGTATCAAGAGATAGGTCACCTTCTATCGCATCAAGTACTTGATTGATTGAGCTGCAATCATAGAGAAAAGTCGCTGGAAGCGTTCTATTGAGGCAAGAACTCAACTCATCGTGGATTTGCGGTATTTCTTTAGAAGTGAGACCGAGAGTGCAGATTATTGGCTCATCTGGAAGTAGTATGAGTTCCGCACTCGCCGTCTTACACCTACACAAGCAGTTCATGATAATAGAGACCATAGCGTCTCGTCTGGTTTGCATCACTGGAAGCGAGATCTTACTCAATGCATGAGACCAGGTAGAAGTCAAAAATTTGTGAGCACATGGTGGACTAAAAAGAAGTAGCTGAATAAATTGACGTAATTGTGTATCTTGAGCTACCGATGTACTGGTGACGAAGGCGCACTCCGCACGATGAACGGAAGGGTATAGTAACATACTATCGAAAATATCATTCGGACATGAATCCGATGGATACTTACCATCCATTTCTCCCTGATAGAAACAGAATGTTCTGTTCAACATATCGGCATTCAGTACAAATCTTGTTGCGACAAGTCGTCTGGCGTAATGAAATGGAAGATTCACGGGCAGAGATGAACAACGAAAACTTGAATGAAGATGTCCATGTGATCCCAAGTCTGTACCATTACTTTTGCATTGAAGGAGCAGCCGTCTCAAAATAGCAACACTTGATGCTGATCCTCCGAGCACATGAGCATTTGCATGATTTTCAACAAGTATGCAGATGCGCTCAGACTTTGGCGCTCTTTCGTTAAATAAATGCACCACATCCATTATGTGTTCATTCGAAATGTTTTGACATGCAATCATATGGGGCGCAATTCCAACATCCCGAACTGCTATTTGAACAAGTGACAGAGACTGCTGATGGGATTCTGATTCTTGAGCACGTGTTGATAGCCATAATAGTAGCTTACTGATTAGAACGATGTAAAATATGTGTTGAAAAGAATTCAGCTCTTCATTCGCGCTCAAGTTGTTGAAAACTTCCGTCGAAAGCCAACCTTGTGAATGTCCTAAGCCGAAGGATTGCACGTCAGAGAACATCTTTGACAGAGGTGCGCATCTGAAAGCATTCTTCATTTGACCAATAAATATATGCAAAGATGAGAAATTTTGCAGTCTCGAAGGGAGCGATCGTAAACTTCCACTCGTCAATCTAAAAGTATTTTGCATACAAACGTGATGACCATCACGCACCCCGCATGCTGGCTCATCCAATGAATCCGGTCCTTGGCCTGCAAAGTGAAGGCCATACTCACATGAACACGGCCAATTTCTCATGTTCGGTTCAGTTTTATCACCTTTAGCAACGTCGTGAATATGCCCGCTCCGCAGTGCCACTTCCAACTTGTGATAAAACTTATATGTGTACTTTCTGAGGCACTCTGCATGAAGATGACTTTCTCGGCAAGCTGCAACATCTAGACAGCCGCCGCACGGCACCATGTAGCTAAGAAGATTGGTACCGAATCGATTGCAGAGAGCATCCGTACCAATACAGAACAATTCGTCCAGAGCATAGACGCCCAGACGATCAGAAGCATCTGATCCCGTAATCACCATTTTGTCGATGTGACCGGATGCTCTACTGTGATACTTGGGCCACGGTGAGATGGGAAAACCGTGACCTTGGAATAGCGTACATAGTCGTAAGATATCCTCATCCATCGAGTATGAGGCACTAGAGACTTGTTCAAGGGTCATCGCGTCGATGAATACATGGAAAAATCGTAGAGCTTCACGTAAAAACGCCTGAATCGTTTAGTGGGTAACATCGTAACATGTGTCACATCACATTCACTGACAACTGTGTCACTGTAAGAAGGCTGTTAGAGCGAAATTCAAAGTGGGGATACATCTAGATTGCCTTAAAGCAACGCTAAACTACTGTACAGGTATTCTACCGATTGAGCACCACAAAGCGCACTACACACTATCACTCGATGTAGGTTACATTTAAGTAATGAACTATCTCTGAACTTTCGTAAAGAGATACTCCTGAGTTTGGATCTTCAAGATATGGTACTTGAAATGCACCTCGATGTCGCACGAAAAGGGTGCGTCTGGGACTACCACGTGCACAAGGTAGACAAATGTATGGGAGCTCTAACTCACACAGTGCCCGTCGAACAAGCGCACAAAAGGGCGACGCTTCATATCCCCAAAGAATCAAAGGCGCCTTTGGCGCATGAGTCAACACTGCATGGCAAGAAGAGGGCCCATTCGAGTTAACCTCCAATAGACTGGTCACTAGCTCCGGTGCACTTCTATCTAAGTACTTTAAGTAAAGGTATTGAATGATATCATGTACAGTGTGAAAGGAGAGTGATCCTTCGGCATCGAGTAGAAACGGGACAGTTTCGTTTCCAACAGCAACCTGTTGTATCTCAGCAAGCTCTTCCCTATACTTGCGCGATCCCAAAGGACAAGGTTTGCATACGTAGCTCACATCCAGGATGCTCAACACTTCCCTCACTGCTCGGCATGACTCATCATCTTCAATATCATACAGGACAAGAGAGGGTTGCTTCGGCTCACGAGCTATGAGTTCTTCCTCTGCCTCGCGTAACCGTTCGTTACCTAGGCGATTTGATTCATAAAAGCGTAGCCCTCCTCCCCTGACAAAGGCATACTCGTCAGATGAATCCAGAGCTACACTAGGAAACCAGCCATGGGTAAATAGCCCCAGTGCAAGTCTTCTCATCCCACGCATAACTTCTTGCAGAAGGTCATCCCGTTGTTCTGCTTTAAACGCAAACATTTTCGGTGAATTTACCAACTTTGACTTTTCGGGAGAGCCAAAATCGCACACTTCTGCAGAATTCGCTGACAAAACTGGGCGCCACATACAATGCGCCCCATAAGGAACACGCTCAGGAAGGATGATGGAAGCCAATGGACCAGATTCGATACTCTTTGCGTCGAAAATTGCGCATTCTGTTCGACCTTTAAAGTTCGTGCTCATACCTGTTTCATCATGAACGTACATCACAAGCCAGCCGTCGTCTTCTTCCTGACTTCCAGGACGCTGTACAAACTGTGCTTCCATACCGTAGCGATTCGGACCATGCTCATAAACTTTAAGCGTTTCCTCTTTCATGTCAATTTTGACGATAGCGTCAAACTTTAGCTGGGTCGTCTCTTCGAGTTCTGTGAGGAGAATTCTGCCTGCGTAAGCATATCTGTTCTTTTGACCTACGAATGAGTCATTTATTCGTGGAGTCTCAAGGGCTGTATCAAAAAGATATCGTTCCGACACGTTGCCAGTAACCAAGTTTATGCGCCATTCATGGGCTCGTGGTATCTTTTCTCCTTTCTGCAAAGTTTCGCGAATCCAATTCCGCGCGCCGTTGGCACGCATAGCCTCTTGGAAGAAACCATCTTCGCGTATCCCAGTTATCACAACCATCGGCTCTCCTGCTTCGTTTTTCTCTTCCCATGAGTTGATGAAGTGGTAAACCATTTGCGCACAGCTGCAGTTGAACCACGTGACTTGCTTTGAACCTGTAGCTCGGTTGATTACCCCGAATCGGGCTGTCTTCTTTTCGTTATACTGCAGCGGGTGACAACCAATGAATTGGCGAAAAGGCTTTATGTCTATGCTTCCTTCGAACAGGATAGTGAAATTTTGGGTGACGCAGAAATCGTGCATGAAAATGCTCCCAACAAACGGCAGCGACCATAGTGAATTCATGCTAGAAACTTCTCCTTCTGCACTCAGGGAGCCAACAGTGCAGTGAGGAGGAGAGACGGGATTGAAACCAAAGAAAATAAGCTCTCCTGAATGCGGCAACACTTTTGGATGTGCAGTAAACGGCACATAGGAGGGTAGTCTACCACCAAAAGAGCAGGATCCTATTGTAGACAACGTTTCAGGTTCTACTTCCCATGGTGGGCAAGTATCCTGTAAGGCAAAAGTTCTACCCGCAAAGTGCACCAGAGCAGTGTTAGCACTATCTTTCATGAATGAACCACCTGCCAGTAAATTGAATAAGGCATTAGTTAGAAAGGTTGAACCCTCTGCATTCATAAGAGGACGAAATAGACGTGATCCGCGACTACTCTCACGTCTCCAACTCGAAGTTCTGACGAACCTGTTTCTAAATTTGATCACACCGTTCGCACAAAAATCAATTGCATAGATCATGCCATCACCTTCGAACCAATGATGCCAGCTGATTCCTAGACCCGGATCATCTTGGTTTGGACCGCGTCCCCAGAGCTGGTAGTGTTTCAGGGGGAACTTCGGATTTGGGCCAATGTAGGCGTATTGACCAAGTGGAAAATCAGCGGGGATAGAGCCAACAATGCGGATGCTCGATGCGCCACCCCCCTTTCTGAGGCCAGGAGGGCGATAGATCGCAGTAATTTCATCCGAAACTGGTTCATAATTACCACTGAGAAACGCTGCCGCGTGCTCACCGTAATCTGCTTCGTTCAAAAGGTGTAGCTTGCTGACAACGCTTTCTGTAAGTACTGGGTCATCAGGAGACGTGCATTCCGGTGATGCAGCCACTTCTGTCCTCTCGTACGACTCGGAAACTCCGGCAAAGGTCTTCGCACGCCGTGGTCCTTTTTTGTGCGTCCCGTATGTAGTTCTCAAGCGAGAGTGGCAGTGTGTGGTAGAGAGTTGCATGCTGTATTTCACTGACTCCAAGCTTCGGCCACTTGATACCACATACATCGAAAGCGAGATACAGGAGTGAAAACCGGAGCTCTTCTTTAAACTTCTTTGAAGTCGTTCTGGTACTCGTACGCTCTTACGTGTATAGTTACGTATAGGGATGCAGAGGTGTCGCAACCCGACTACGCAGAAAGCTCGAGAGCCTTATCCAGAGTATCTATCGGTATCTACGACCACACTACTGTTGCGAAACACACGATTTGAGAAGAAGATTGAGCTACTACACCCAGAACGACTTGTGGATACGCAATACGGTTCTTCAAGGCGCGAGCCTTCGGCGTCTGGCTGTCGGACAGTTGCGCTGACGTATCTGTCCCGGGTGCATTTCAGGAGGGAATGGTTTGGAAAACACCGTCTTGCTACGTATCGATGACTATTGTAAATCCTACGCCACTGTCCGCGTACTGGACAATGGTCAGTGGCACTTTTTACTATCTATGTGTGTGCTATTTAAGATAATTATCTTAAATCTATGTGTTTCTTCACGTTATGGTAAATATCCCCTTTATTGCACTGTCTAATGGCTGTTTTTACCAGAGCACAATTGACACGGACGGCACGGACGGTTAGTAATTGTCGGTTACTTTTTAATCGGCTGTCTCCGGACGCCTCGGAAAAATTTATCACACCCCCTGGGAGAGTCCCTACATGACATGGGAATTTTGCTAAATCTTGGCGTAATACATGATAGGTTATAGAATCGTCTTTATACGAGGAAGTAGAAGATTCCTTCGTACAATGGGTCTATTTAATTTTAGTCGACGTCGGCTGGTGCGAAACAGTGCACACGTGCGAAACAAGCCGCTAGGGAGAACCCAAGCGACGACTTTGATCGAAGCAGCAGGAGCAGCAACTGCATCAATCACCATGTTAGCACGCGTATCCTGCCGTAGTGCAATCGATGTGGTACCAGCGAAGCTCTTTGGCACCGTCTTTGACCCGCGAGCGCGACTGGGCTTCGGATTGGTCACAAGGAGAAGAACCTATTCCACCATATCTGCTTTGAAGACGGGCATTGTGGGTTTGCCGAACGTCGGTAAGAGTACACTCTTCAATGCGCTAGTTGAGAATAGCCAGGCACAGGCTGCAAATTTTCCTTTTTGTACTATCGAGCCAAATGTGGGCACAGTGCCTGTGTTAGATAAAAGACTTGACGTCTTGGCAGGTATATCTGGAACAAAAAATATTGTTCCAACAACTGTAGAGTTCGTTGATATCGCCGGTCTAGTCGAAGGTGCTTCAGAGGGACAAGGCTTGGGAAACAAATTCTTAGCCAACATTCGAGAGTGTGATGCCATAGTTCACGTCGTGAGATGCTTTGATGACGATAACATAGTCCATGTAAATGGCACAGTCGACCCACGGCGCGATGCTGCTATCATCAACTCAGAACTAGCACTCTCAGATATAAGCCAGATTCATAAGCGGCTTGAGAAGGTGAAGAAAACGAAAGATAAATCAACATCGTCAGGTGTGAGCGCGGAAGCTGAAATGGACGTGCTGAACAAGGTTTTGAATGAGCTAGAAGATGGAAAACAAGTGCGGCAGCTAGGTCTAAGCGAGGATGAAGAAGCGGTTTTGAAGGAACTCAATTTGCTGACAGCCAAACCCTGCATATACGCTGCAAATTTACCTGAGGATGATCTTTCAACAAGAGGAGACAAGAACACCCATTTGCAAGCTCTTTCTCAATTTGCATCTGAGACCGGTGCTGCAATCTGCATTGTGTCAGCACAAGTTGCCTCTGAGCTCAAGGATTTGACACCAGCCGAACGAGCAGATTTCCTTTCTTGTCTAGGAGTTTCAAGCGATGGACTAGATACGCTGATAGAAACAGCTTATGCACAATTAGATCTACTAACCTATTTCACTACTGGAGAGAAAGAGACCCGCGCATGGACAATAAGAAGGGGCTTCACTGCACCACAAGCTGCAGGTGTAATTCACACAGATTTTGAGAAAGGTTTTATAAAAGCTGAGACCGTGCACTATGACGATTTTGTCAGGTATGGTGGATTTTCAGGTGCGAAAGAGAACGGTGTGTGGCAATTAGAGGGAAGGGATTATGTGGTAGAAGAAGGTGACATCATGGTATTCAAATTTAATGTCTAGTAAATTCAATTTCACTGGATACGAGGATTCGACCATCTACACCCATGACCGGCGTACTTATGGTCCAATTTTCGTTATAATTTTCACAACCGAGATCTCTTAGGGCAGCACTTGCGACATCCGTACAGTATTTCGGAAAGCGCACTTTTGACTGCCGAAGTAGTTCCTCAGCACCCCTTGACTTGACGTAGACCTTTGCAGCATGTGAATTATACTTTCGCAGCACCAAATAAAGAATAAGTTTCTACCTTGATATCCGCATTTCTAACTATGATATTTCTTAGAAGTATGCAACACTGCCGTTGAACTCTAGCAGAATGCGCTTGTTGCATTATGGCGAGCACTTTGTCTGCAACACCACTTTCTGCTAGAGCGTCTGCAGTAGCTGCGTTACGTAGTGATAGACTAGCTAGAATTGCGATCGCATGTTCTATCACAGATTTCTCTACGCACGACCCTGATAATGAAGCGAATGAAATGCTGAGATAATCTCACCTGTGCTCGCCAACAAGTCGATCAGTGCTGCTGTTGAGCGCAGAAATACATGTCTCCAGCTATCTGACATGACAAGACGACGTGCACATTTGCATGCTGCAGAAAGAGTATACTTATCATTTGCACGCAATGTTTTCTGTGTAAAACTCAGGAAAATATCATCAATGACACCAAGAACATACTTCCAAATAGTTGATGACGGATGCATCAATGCTTCTGCAAATGTCATCTCGTACCAAAAATTGTGCAAGCTACTTGAGTACATAACGAAATTTTCAAGACAATTAAAAGATGACGTACGGTATTGATCACTTGAGACGTCGCTACCATCGATTCTTTTGTTTCAGATCTTGACAGCTCTAATATCTCTACGGGCACACTTAAACACCTTGAACACTCGAGACGTCGCTTTCACATACTTTGACCAAGTCTGGCGGCTAAGCCGTATTTGTACAATATTATAATACGGTCATGTTTCGGTTCTTTCAATCCACCTCGTAACATAGAACCGATGAGCCTACATGTTGAACGAATTTCAAAATGTTTTTTTGAGCTGAGACCTTGGATGCATAGCACACATATCCTCTCCTAACGAATGATAAGCTCAGCAATGGAAGAACACAAAATGCGTTGTACCTGTACGAGTGGTGAGTCTACTCCAGTCGTTTCGATTAGTGCTATCAAGAAATCACAGATGGTATCCGTCATCTCTGCATCTACAAGTCTTTCGAGCAACTCATGAAAGCGCGTAGATTCTAGCTGTACTGTCGACAAGCAACGTGACTTGAGCATGGCTGTGTGTACAGAGTTGAGACAACTACGTGCGTGGGTGAGTCATTGAGAGTACCTGTTAGCAGAAGAAACGCATGTTCATGCAGCTGAGACGAAGACTTAAAGATTTTACAGCTGACTAGCAGCGGCTCTGTCAGCCCAGCGCTCAACACGGCTTGCGAGAAAACGTCAGCATAGCACTCGCGACTTGTGTTCAGAGCTTCTTTTAGTTCTTGACATATCTTCGTCAGCTGACTACTTGATGGACTTTCTTGCGCTGTAATGTTAGCAAGCGAACGCGCAAGCGTTTCAAGTTTCGCATTGAGCTCGCCTTCATCAATATCACACACATCGTTCTTTGATGAGACAAGACCACGCAATCGAAACTCCTCTTCGACTTCAACAGTTGCTTCCTCAACTGTCATACCAAAGGCATCCATGTAAGTATGCACAGCTTCGTTGAAGGCTGCCTATCCGACCATCAAAAGGGCACTGCTCGTGTATATTTTGACGTACCCGTGTGACATGCGTTGTAGTGCAGGCTACCTGCGACGGACTACCCACACGATCTGTCAAGTCAGACGGTGTGATCATCCTTTTCTACTTTGAGACGAAAATCAGCTTATCGAAGGTCACGAGCTTAGATTGGACGCTCCCCGATTCCCTGTTCGCACTCCACGTCACAATGTGGCGCCTGAGCCTCCACGCAGTGACCCGTAGCAGAGCGGTAAACAATCAGTCTGATTGTAACAGATCGGCGACTCCTTTTTTGCGTACCTCGGCCACATTTTTTGACCACCGATGACACAAAAATTCACAAAATTTTCACCTCGATACTTCTCCAGCCATTAATGAATTGGACAAACAGACATAGCTAAGTGAGATTTTAACCATTTTAGACGCGGAGTATCTGGTTTGGTTACATTTTTCGCGTTTTGGCGTTGAGTCGCATTTTCTATTTGTAAATTGAAAAGAAATCGGAGATAAACGTTCCGGAAGTTTTCCTATCAAAAATCTGATTTTTCAGACTCGTACAGTAATCACTCGTAACACTATATGCCTAAACCCTAAAGTGTTTCCCAAACCCTAATTTTTATGACAAAAGTGAAATTTGTTAGCCGAAAACCGGTCAAAACCAGTGTAACCGTTTATCGTTCGCCGTGCGCTCGTCCCGCGCGAAACAACGCCGCGCGGCGCGGCGCGCGGCAGATGGAGTGGCTAACGACGACAACGCGGCGTCTGTTCGACACGACACCATGTCTGAACATTACACTCGACGACCAAAGTGACGAAACCCTACTTGTCGACGAGAATGCCGACACGCCTGCACGGAAACGGCGTCGTTCGAAGTCAGCGCGTTGGCCGGCGCCTGGAGACAGCGCTATGGTGTTGCGGGCGCGGCCAGTGAATGAGGCAGACGATAATGTTTATGCGCCACCCGTTTCCGTTCTCAATTGGGGGAAACGACATCTGACGGAAGTGGAAGCGGCGCAGTTCGTCCGAGTAGCACTCGTCGTGCAGGATCGCAAAGAAATGAGCATGGATGACTTGTGCGAGTGCTGGCGCTTGTCTAGAGCGCTAGGCTACAACTTACTTAAGAAATGGAAAGAAGACGGCCACGTTGATCGTGCCTCGCGATCTGGGCGCCCCAAGGTGATCACGCCGCGACTTGGAAAGATTCTCGTGAACATCTGCGACGAGAAACAGGGACGACTGACTTTCAAAGAGCTCGCTGACAAACTGAACGAGCGAGCGGGGACGACGATATGCGAGCAAACTGTCCGTAATTATTGCAAAAAAATAAGTGGCGACGAAGTCGCGACCAGTACGTGCCGATTCTCACCGACAAACACGTCGCAACGCGCAAGGAATGGGCGACGGAGAATCTACACAACACTTGGTGTGACGAGCAAACTCGCGTCGGCTGGGTCGACGTCGACGAGAAGCAGTTTCACGCGCGCACGTTGTATGTAAGTCGGATTCAACACCCCCAAGCGAACTACGGTCGTACGCCGACGAAATAGCACGCTTCTGGCGCACGAAGACGGCCATGGTGCGACAAATATTCCTGTTCGAAGGGCGGAACGGCTTCCCTCTGCCGCACTCAGTCGCGTGGCGAGACATCCAGGACGACGAAGAGATAGAATATGTAGGCATAGAAGTATAATATTGTATTCTGAGGCTATTAGCCCAAACCCTAAATCTACAAACGCCCCATAGTTAAGGCACTTCGATTATGAAATTTCAATGAGTCACGACTCGTCTAAAAACTTTTTGGAGGGAGAAGTACTAGACTAGGATAAACAAATCCATTATATTTATTAGATATGCGTATAACATCATAATTGTCGTTAAATACGATCGTACAATGGATATTAAATAGAATGTCTTACTTAAGATGATTATATACATTCTTAACTCATACATTAGGTACGTTATGGCAGCATCACTAAACTCCACTAAGCAAGTCTTCGACAGCGGATTCCGGCGGAATCATTCCGCCGTCAGCCCCGAGAAAACCCTAGTGCACGAGGGCGCCGCAAGCACAACTCGACGCCACGACTGCCCTGGTCTGAAAGAGAAGACAGCAATGGTGTCGTTGAAGCTGCAAAAGCGACTCGCCGCCTCTATTTTGAACTGCGGTGCCCGCAAAATATGGATGGATCCGAACGAGGTAAGCGATGACCTGGTTGACCCCCTGAACGATTATCACGTCATGCACACACCTTGTTGACAACGAACGTCGTGCGGTGTGACGCGCGACGACGCGACGAGCCGAGCGCTGATTAACATAAAATATTTACCCATTCACAGGTTAATGAAATCGCGGCTGCGAATTCGCGCCAGAACATTCGCAAGCTCGTTAAGGATGGTTTCGTGATCCGCAAACCGACCAAGGTGGGGATAGTCTTCTGTCTCGAAAACCCCCGCGACGTGCCACGAACACCAGGATAAGGACTGACTGAATTTCTATTTGCAACAGATTCATTCCCGTGCAAGAACCGCGCGCGAACAAGCTGCGAAACGTCTTGGACGTCACACTGGCTATGGTAAGCGACGTGGTACAAGAGAAGCCAGGCTGCCTACCAAGGTCCTCTGGCTCCGCAGGCATAGGGTTCTCAGACGACTCTTGTCAAAGTACCGCGATGCCAAGAAAATCGACAAGCACATGTATCACTCAATGTATCTCAAGTGCAAAGGGAACGTTTTCAAGAACAAGCGCGTGCTAATGGAAGCCATCCACAAGGCGAAGGCAGAGAAGGCTCGCGAGAAGACGCTCGCTGACCAGTTCGAAGCGCGACGCGCCAAGAACAAAGCGGTTAGAACTCGCAAGATTGCACGCCGTGAGGAACGCATTGCGGCAGGCATCTCTGGACTCAATATGGATAAATGATGGTAGCGCTCAACAGCACAACTCGTGTTCAAGGTCTTTTGCTTTCGACAGTAGTTTTGAGCTAGCTTTTAAGTAGAGAATTAAATACCAAGACAACATTCACGTTGCCAGACTATCAGCATTTAGTTAAAGAAAAGCAAATAAAACGTATTCGCAGTAGAACATCTAAAACACGGTGTGACGCCAACATGTTGTTCGAAAGTCATACTCACCTTCCATACGAACATGTACAGGGAGAAGATTGATTGAGAGGATCGCACATTTGTATGGCAGTACTTAATTGATATCACGGCTGCGCTGAGTAGGTGACCACATGACTGAAGTAAAACATTAAATCAGAAGGTGAATGTAAGAAGAGCTGAAACCGTACCAGCACAAGTCGACGTAAACCCGCGTAATAGTTCCATCCTACCCAAGCTCCGCTGCAGTTCCCTATGAGTGCTTGCATATCACTTGATCGGGCGTTTACCTTGCATAATCAAAAACAAGCATGAGAACGCAAATTCGAGTCACTGATTGCACCTGCGCAGGTGATATCAAATCACCAGAAATGATGCGATCTGTCGAGGAACATACACCGAATTTTACTGACAAAGTTTGCACGTTCGATCTCATGTCACCAACAATATCAGGAGCGTCCTTCAATTTGAGTTGATAGAAGTAATATGCACACTAAGGTTCAGACTACCTTAAGTAACGCAATGACAATCGAGTAAATACCCATAAAGCACATGGAGAAGCTCAACTGTGCCGGTAATCCATCATTCAAGTTGCCACTGCTACCATTTTAGTTGATCAACAAAAGTGAAGGGTCCTGTGACGCTTACATGTTAAAATGACCAAAAAAACCCCACTGCACGATGATGGCTCTCACTGCTAGTATACAAGTGACCGCTAATATTGGTGTTTGCTTGATAACGTAAGATTGAATATCATGTCATACAGGCAACATATCTACCTTCCATCGCAGAAAACTATGTTCGGTAGAGTAAACAATTCCGAGGAAAAGGCTTTGTATTTGTAAATCATGAGAAATTTCAATGCAGCGAAGAAAATAATCACCTCAAGACTAGCGTCAGCAGCAGGTGAAAAGAACCGGTGGAAGCCCCTAACACACTAGTATTACTCGCATTGTCAAGATATACGTAAGTGCAGTAAATACCGTACAAAAAGGCACTACAGCATGACGTTGCAATAAGATTCAACGCCGCGTCTGTAGAAATCTCGCCAGATACGAGTGGCAAGTACGGTTTATTTACCTACAGAAGGAAGCACTCATTCATCTCAAGATCCAGAATTAAGTACTCACTTTATCAATATTTTTGTCGTAAAGTTGATTCAAACCGACAATCACCAAATTCAAGGGGAGCGCACAAACAAGTGCCTGCGCTGTGAGTAAAATTCAAGTTGAAAATGGTACGTTTCTATACCTCGTATAAACGCCAAAGAGAAGCAGCAAACGGCATCGCACTCAACGACTGCGCCATTATTCCCATAGAAATTACGCTTAGCTATAACAAAGCTGAGAACAAACGTGATTTGAGGCTTGGTGCTAAAGTACCACTGTACCCAATACCGTGTGTGGTCGAGAAAACACAAACAGACTTTTGGCAGAAATTGAGCTGAGATACGTAAGAGATCTTCTGTTGACGAGTAAAAGTACCCTTACCGGCAGAAATCAACATGCCTTGGGTGATGAGCTTCCGTAGCGCACGCGTGTATCCAAGTTTTATTTCTAGCAGTCAGTGACAGGTGTTGTGCCTTGCGAAGAGCTTGTAAAAACTTAGCCACGCTGGTTGTCCGGTGCTGCCACATAGTAACCTTTTGAACTTCATGGCGAGAAGATCGAAGGCGTTCCCCAACAATGGGCGTACACAAGTGAGTCAGTGGAAACGGCGAACTTTTCATCGCGCCACTTTTACCGTTACCCAGCTGCTTGCAAACAATTAAAGATTTTATAGCGCAGTTGGATAGTTGCGTGAGAAGGAGTCGAAATTGTATTTGGAGTTACTCTGTAACGGTACGTAGTAATTTCATCGGCGTTTAGGCAAAAACTCCACGGTAACGTAGTCCCCGCTCTTGCAGTTACAGTCGACTCGGTTGAACGGTTCAACTTGGAACGTTTGACTTTTTAATTTTTTGATCCCAAGCAACTTGGACCTGAGGCCCCGTATTCATCGATCCTGAAAAGCAAATGAGTAAATCGACTCCTTCCACCGAATTGTGCACATACTAACCTCCCTTTAGTACTGCAGTACTTAGTACTTAGTTAAGCCGACTAACAGTACATCCATAACTTCAGGGTTTAGCAAGTTATCCTGCAAGTTATGGGAAATTCACGACTAACAGTTGCCAATTTATCGTGAAAGTTAATGGAATTTCCGTAAAATTCCCGATAACTTGCATGCAAGTTATGGTGAATTTTGGACCACTTGCAATTCAAAAATCGACGAGTTAATTTTTAGAGGGTAAGTTAGTCGGAAAGTTATCGGAAATCAACTCCCCAATTTCGAATCACGATATTGCAGTATTTCCGGAAAAAGGTATTTCGTGCTATCTCTCCCTCGGCCTTAGTCCACCTCATATATTTCATTCAGTACGCGAAGATGTTGGCTCAATAAACCTCAAATGAACGTAAAATTATTACTCGAGTACTTACTACTTTTCATATGAAAAGTATGAATACTAAATACGACGACATGAGACTGCATGCTAATTTTGCGTTTCGACAGAAGGTCGGTAACACCCAGAGCAATAGGCCAGATACGCCGGAGGCCCTTACGCGCTGTGCACGCGCGAGCAAGTTCCTTTGCATAAGTACGGGAGGCAAGGAAGCCGTGCAAAGCATACAATCTCTCCGTTTCAATTCTAGGCGTATCACATTTGACTGAGAACTACTAGTTCGGAAAAAACGCTCAAGTTTTTTAGTGTTGCGGGCCTCGTTGTAACCTCCGCAGTCTTTCCGTCGAGAGGTGTTTCTGCTGAATCCATAAGCTAGAACTCATGGGTACAACGCTCTTTAGTAATAATTTGATTTTTTCTCACTCTAATACCACGCAGGGATTAAGGAGGGTCTCGCTGAACTATGGGACGATTTGATGTCGTACCGTACCTTGAAGGTGGTGAAGATTAGTGATAGACGTCTCGCGTACGTGCACAAAACCCTGATGGTTACAATTCTAGTGTATGCACTGGTCTCTGTCATAGGTGCGCATACCTACATGTTGAAGGAAAAACCAAGAGTGTATACGTCGACAGCTGTTGACAATAGTCGGCGCGAAAGTGCTCTCGAACAGATTAGCAGCTTCGGCTCATATGATTATTGCAACTCGACTTATTCCGATTTCATCGGAGATGAGCTCGTGCCAGAGGGTGCGTACATCAACAACTCGTGCGTAACTCACATTCCAAAGTCACAGCTAGTTGAAGCTGA
>Ga0255762_10002434_pt1 | contig 15178 bp, 13 predicted proteins | sample 101ome_16_FD_179962 | JGI IMG/M metagenome (GOLD analysis project Ga0255762, IMG submission 179962) | Coastal salt marsh microbial communities from the Groves Creek Marsh, Skidaway Island, Georgia - 101401AT metaG (version 2) | ecosystem: Environmental > Aquatic > Marine > Intertidal zone >...
GCTTTCTGGCCTGCGATGAGACCAGGAATCACCTCAACTTCAGTGTCGACGATCGTCGATTTTTGCGCTTCAGCAAACCGTTTAACGTTCGCATGCGCAAACTGAATATCGCGCTTTAATTTTTCAGGAACCTGATCACAAGCAGCTTGAATTTCTTCGGCTGTCAGGACAACGTTTCCGTCGTACTTATCGAACTGATCGCGAAACTTCAAACACGCCTCTTCGCCACCTGTTTCAATGTCATTCAATATACCTTGGACAATCTTTGTGACGTCAGACGCATCGCTGGTCGACGTCTTTTTCGCTTTCTTTAAATATTCGACAGTCATCCGACTTTCTCCTTTCAAAATCACTTATAAATATCCGGCAGTAGTGTCGTCGACAGCTCCGGAATGTATGCAATCATCAAAACAACGACCAGCATCGACAGTACAAACGGCACTGCACGCGCTGAAATTTTCAGTATTGATTCACGAGTGAGACCGGAGACAACAAACAGATTGAGGCCCAGTGGAGGCGTAATAAAGCCAACACCAAGCGTAGTAATCATCATCACGCAAAACTGGATTTCGTTCATGCCGATCTCGTCGGCGAGAGGCTTCAAAAGTGGAGCCAAAATCACGATGTTTGGCGTGGTCTCCATAACGCAGCCGGCTGCGATCAAAATACCGATCATCAACAAAATGATCAGCTCAGGTGACTCGGTTAGAGTCGTGATGGCGTAAACAAAACCCTGGGGGACACCCATCGCAGCCAGTGCCTGTGCGAGTGGCAAAGAAAAGGCAATGATCGGAATGATCACACCGTTAACCTTAGCCGAACTCAGAAGCATTGAAGGGAAATCGCTGAGCTTCAGTGTGCCGAGGATGAAGCCAAGGATAATTGTGACCACAACCGCAGTCGCCCCAGCCTCTGTCGGCGTCAAACTACCCGAAAAAATTCCCCAGAAAATGATTACTGGAACGATAAACGCGTACCAGCCCGATTTCAGTGCTTTCAAGACGTTGGCCAGCCACTCGGTTCCTGTCAGTCGGTCAGAGTTCTCATAATTCGAAATTCGATTCACGACAGTGTTGGTAATCAAAATCGACAACAGGATGAGAATCCCCGGTATTAACGCGGCCTGGAATAATGTGCTCGCGGAAATACCAAGAACGAGACCGATCACGATGTATGCGATTGATGGAGGGATGAGAATTCCCGTACAAGCACCACTGGCGACCAGTGCGCATGCGTAGGGTCTTGGGTAACCAGATTCCACAAGCCGCGCAATGGTCATGCGACCCACCGCAGCCGCACCGGCGGCATCCGAACCTGATATCGCACTGAACATCCCACACACAAGCACGGTCGCTGATCCGAAGCCTCCTCGCGTCCAGCATGTCAATGCCTCGGCGACATCGAGAAACTTTTTGCTCAACCCAGTACGGACTAAGACGTCACCGGTGAGGATGAATAAAGGAACCGCTGTCAGAGCGAAGTGGTCGATCCCATCAAACAATGACTCGCCTAGAAGAGATAACGGTAGCGCACCAGACCAGATCAGTAAGGCGCTTGTAGCCACACCGATTGACGCCCAGATTGGAACGCCTAACACGATCAGACCAACGAAAATCAGCAGCGGACCGTAAAAATCCCACCCGAGCTCGATAGATTGCATCAGAAGTGCTTGATACATCATGAGGACTGCTCCTCATCAAATAACTGGCCACCCTCGAACGGTTCCCGGCCTTCCTTCCAGCATTCGAGGTCGAACTTAATTGATTGAACCAACCTATACGTCATCAACGAGAAACCTAAGGGGACCGCGAACAGAAATAGAGCAAACGGTACACGTAGACCGTGGGTGACGGAGCCAAACTTGATCGCTGTCATGACCGAGTCCATCGACCAAATCAATGCAATGACCGCAACACTGAGCATGACTAGATCACCGAGAATATAGAGAGCCGCTTTTACCTTAACCGGACAGAAATTGAACAAGACGTCGATCCGTATGTGCGCCCTTTCGCGGACGGCGGCGGAAGCCCCGATCCACGCCAGATAAATAAAGCTATATCGGACGATTTCTTCTCCCCATATCGACGAGTACGCAAAAATCTCACGCCGCAATACTTCGACAGCCATGGTGATGACGAGCATCGTGTAGAAGACGAGCAAAGCCCATGCCTCGATATTATGATCCGACCGAGATCGCATAAAATTCTCCAGAACTGAGAGGAGCTGGCAGCTATAAGCCGCCAGCTTGTGATTTACTCAGATTAGGCGTCGTGGACGTAATACCTACCACGAGTGTTTGCGGCGTTTTCTAGTTCGTTGAATATGTCCATCGAACCCGCCAACTCAACCTTGAAGCTATCCCATTCTGACTTCTGGTATCCGCCAGCTTGCTTCCACTGATCGAGCTGAGCGTCTGTAAGCGAATGGAACTCGACGCCAGCTTTCGTCAACTCAGCCATCGCGTAGTTACGTGCACCTGGCACCTTAGCGAGGTTTTGCTGAGTCGAAATTTCAGAACCAAACATCACGCCGTCCTGAACTTTCGCAGGCAAGCTGCTGAACCATTCCATGTTACATGAGTAAACCTGAGCATCCGGAACAGCCTGAGTAAACGTCACGTGACTCAGGATGTCCTTGAATCCGAAAGTTAACAAAGCCCCTACTGATGGATCCAGCGCGTCAGCCACGCCCTGCTTGATCGCAGAAGGTGTCTCGCCCCAGGCGATAGGAGTTGGGTTCGCACCTACCATCCGGTAGTACTGCTGCAACATCTTAGAGCCAGGAACACGGAACTTCACACCCTTAAGATCGTCTGGGGTAATAACTTTGTCGCCACCCTTCCGAACTGCCACGACACGCGGATCAATTACGACATACATAAGCGGCTTGAAGCCATTCTGCTCGACTTTAGGATGAACGTGCTTTTTCCACGCGTCAGACTGAACCAGATTCACGAAACGCTGATTAGCGCCGCAGAAGTATGGCATGTTGATCAAGTCAACCGCAGACGCGAACGGGGCGAAGTTCGACAGAGAATGCTGAGCGCACTGGATTGTACCGTTCTGTACTTTCTGAACCAACGCTCCACCTGCGCCCAGCTGCTTATTTGGAGCGAGCTTCACGTAAACGGCACCGTTGGTTGCGTTCTGGATATTTTCTTTCATATCCAATTGCATAATGGGGTACTCGCGGCTTGCGCCGAGCTTGTAGGCAGTTGCGATAGTCATGGTGTACTTCGCAGCTTTTTCACGCTCTTTCTCTTCCTTTGCCGTGACAGCCATCGCCGGTGTTGACAGGAGTGCACCACCCGCGCCAGCTACCACTGCTGCGGTGAATCCTGCAGATCCAGACAATTTCAGAAAGTTACGACGCTCAAGCGACTTAATCTCATTATTATCAGTCATTGTTACCAACTCCTTGAGGTTTGGTTTAGTTAGTCGGAAGTGGCGAACTTCTCAGAAACCAGTATTGCTACCACGAAAAGGATGACACTCACGAAAAGTACGAGGGCCTCCCCAACATCGGACAAGAACGAGGTTGTGAAAAATGCACCGAGAACAACATTAAAAAAGAACACACCAAAAAAGAGAGCGGCGAGAAACAGACTGGTTTGAAGTATTTTCATTGAGCACCTTTTTTTAACGTTATTTAATGCTGCAATTGAAATGTAAGCGATTACAAAACTGGATGCAAGCGTTTACATCGAATATCTTTAAAGAAAAATGGGATAACAAATGGATACTGACGGACCGAAGAAATCGACGCGAGTGACGCTCCAAGATGTTGCCAACGCCGCGCGTGTATCCACAGCAACCGTGTCTCGTTATTTCAATAACCGTGATGCGTTGAGACCTGAAACCATCCGCCAGGTGGAACGGGCAATCGAGACACTCGGATACTACCCAGATCTGAATGCCCGAGCCCTGGCTAGCCGTCGACCCTCGACTCTAGGCGCCATCATTCCAACCACGGAAAACGCGATTTTTGCTGAAGGTGTTGAAGCGATGCAGTCTTGGCTTATGGCGCGAGACATCATGTTGATGACCGTGAGTACGCGCTACGATTCAGAGGTCGAGTTTGAGCAAGTCCGAAGACTGGTCGCACATGGAGTCGGTGGATTGATGCTGATTGGCAATGCCAGACCTGCGAAAACAATTGAATTTATCCGTACACACAACATTCCATTTTGCACTGCCTGGAGTTTTCAAGCCGAATCAACCAACCCACAGATCGGTTTCAATAATTTTGCAGCTGCATACAAAATGGGTGAGCAGATCCTGAAGAAGGGACACCGAACAATCGGCGTGATTGGCGGTTTAACACAAGACAACGATCGAGCTACCGATCGAATTAAAGGAATCTCTCAATGTTTTGCAGATCATGGATTCCCGATCCCTCAAGAACGTATCCTCGAGACGCCCTATCAGCCTGAGGATAGCGCTACAGCGCTGGATGAGTTGTTAAGACGAGCGCCTGAAGTCACTGTCATTTTTTGCGGAAATGATGTTTTGGCTGCTGGTGCTTTACATCGCGCGCAAGACCGAGGAATTGATGTCCCCGGTCAAATCTCCATCACTGGATTTGATGATATTGGCCTAGCAAAAATTCTTCAGCCGCAACTGACCACTGTACATTTACCGCATCGGTTCATGGGTGAAATGGCGGCCCAAGCACTCTACGATGCAGTCATTCATAACGAGCCGGTCAAAAGCCTCGAAATGCCTTTTTCCATTCGTGAACGCGGAACGCTCGGGACCCTCGAATAACATCACTAACGCAACAGCAACAATGGAGTCGTCGATTTCGCGAGCATTTTCGTGGTTTGACTTCCGACAAAAAACTGACGAATTCTTGAATGCCCATAGGCACCCATGATGGTGAGATCCATCTGGTGATCCTTTTGGTAGGCAATCAATGTATCAACAACGGTCCCTTCGAGCATTGCAGCAGAAACCGAGAATCCAGCAGAATCCAACCGGGTCGATGCCGTCTCAAGCGCAGCTTCAATGGCACCAGATGACTGCGTTTTGACAGCCACAAGATGGCACTCTAATCCCTGTAAGAGTGGACTCTCGGCAACCATCTGCAGCGCCTTATCTGCTGTGGCGCTACCATCGTAAGCAAGCATGAATCGGCTCGGTATCGAAAACCCTTCAGCGACAACCAATACCGGTCGGTGCAGTGTGCGAATCACACTTTCAATATGACTTCCAATGGCATCAGTAAAGGCTTCGTGCGCCTCGCCTTGACGACCAATAACGAGCACTCGAATCTGTTCTTCAAACTCACTTAAGGTCTCTGTGAGTGCGCCATGACGCTGCATCGCATTGGTTTGCTCGACACCCTGCTCTTGCGCCCGGTTCGAGACAGCTTCAAGAACCAGCTTGCTTTGTTTCAACTCGAGCGCTGCTTTTTGGGCTTCAAGCTCGATCATTTCAGATAATAAATCTTCGCGTGCACCAAGGCCGATTGATCCCGACAGATCACCAGCGAGCGGCGCACTCTCATGCTCGAGGGCGTGCAGAAAAGTCAGTGGAACATCGACTCTGTTAGCAACCCAAACCGAGGCATCACAGACGGATTCGGTGACACGCGAACCATCAACACATGCAAAAACCTGTTTCATGACGCCTCCTTAATGTGCCTCAAGAATGTCAGAGACATCCTGCTTATCATGAACCCCAAACCGATCAACAATCGTCTGGCTGGCTTCATTCATCCCCACCAGCTCAACTTCTGCGCCTTCGCGACGGAACTTCATTACGACTTTATCGAGTGCTGCGACCGCTGTCACATCCCAAAAGTGAGCGTGATTTAAATCGATGATGACCTTTTCGTTCACTTCCTTGAAATCGAACGAATGTGTGAATGCATCTGATGAGGCGAAAAAGACCTGTCCTACAACCGTGTATCGCTTGGTCACCGAATCAACACGCTCAGACCGAACACCCATGAACCGGCCGACCTTATTGGCAAAAAATAGTGATGCGAGTAACACACCAACAAAAACGCCGAGTGCGAGGTTATGCGTAAACACCACAACAATGACTGTCGCAATCATGACAAGACTTGATGAGGGCGGGTATTCACGAATTTTACGAATTGAATCCCAAGAAAATGTTCCGATCGAAACCATGATCATGACAGCAACCAATGCTGCCATCGGGATTTGGGAAATTAAATCATCGAGGAAAACGACCATAATGATGAGGAAGAGACCAGCAACAAAGGTCGACAAACGCCCTCGCCCACCGGATTTCACGTTGATGACAGACTGACCAATCATTGCGCAACCAGCCATCCCGCCAAAGAAGCCTGAGACAATATTCGAGATCCCCTGGCCTCGGCATTCCTTGTTTTTATCACTCTCTGTGTCCGTGAAATCATCAACAATTGTTGCAGTCATCAATGATTCTAGGAGACCAACCACCGCCATTGAAACCGAGTACGGCAGGATGATCATCAGTGTCTCTAAATTTAGAGGCACTTCTGGCCACAAAAAGACAGGCAACGAGTCCGGTAGTTCGCCGAGATCACCGACTGTTCGAATGTCGATATCAAGTCCTAGCACAATGGCAGTCACCGCAACGATACACACTAAAGGAGAAGGAATGACACGACCCACAACGGGCAGATACGGGAAGCCGTAAATAATTCCGAGACCAACCGCTGTAAAGGCATACACATGCCAGGTCACGTTTGTTAATTCGGGTAATTGCGCCATAAAGATCAGAATCGCGAGCGCATTCACAAAGCCTGTGACAACAGAGCGGGATACGAAACGCATCAAACTACCCAGGCGCAAATAACCGGCTGCGATTTGAAGCACTCCAGTGAGAACAGAGGCTGCAAGCAAGTATTGAAGCCCGTACTCTTTGACAAGCGTGACCATCAACAGCGCCATCGCACCGGTGGCTGCTGAGATCATCCCTGGTCGACCGCCTGTGATTGCGATCACAACAGCAATACAGAATGACGCGTAGAGACCAACCTTCGGATCGACACCCGCAATGATCGAAAAGGCAATCGCTTCAGGGATCAGCGCGAGCGCAACCACCAATCCAGACAATAAATCACCGCGGGTGTTGGCGAACCAATCCCTCTGAAACGTATGCAGCATGAAAATTCCTAGTAAATTGCGTCAAGAAGAAGCTAAAAATCAAAACACCTAGTCTAACGGAGATATTGTGCATTGCACAATAGGGATGGTAAACTGTTGCCTTTGTCACCTACTCTTTAGATAAACGGGAATCAAGAAGGAGCATACTTAATGTCGAACGAAGTTGTTGTGTTATCGGCAGCACGGAGTGCCATCGGATCGTTTGGTGGCGGTCTGTCATCATTTGAGCCACAGGAACTTGGCGCAACTGTATTAACAGAAGCGATTCGCCGCTCAGGCGTTGATGCCTTCAAACTTGAATCATTGACATGTGGGAACTGTATCCCAACAGACTCACGATTTGCCTACGTCTCGCGATGCGTGGCCGTGGGTGCAGGTATGCCGATGGAATCTATTGCCCTGACAGTCAACCGTCTGTGCTCTTCAGGCCTGCAAGGTGTGGTCACGACCGCTCAGCAAATCATGCTCGGAGACATCCAATATGGTGCAGGTGGCGGCGTCGAAGTCATGTCGAAAGGCGGCTACATGTCTCCGGATCTTCGCTTTGGTAAGCGTATGGGCGATGCTCAGATGATTGATCTGATGGTCGCAACCCTCACCGATCCGTTCGGTGCCGGGCACATGGGAATCACAGCCGAAAACCTCGCTGAAAAATGGGGTCTGACCCGTGAAGAGCAGGATGCGTTCGCGGTGGAATCACATCGTCGAGCTGCAGAGGCCATCGAAGCAGGCCGCTTTAAAGAACAGATCGTTCCGATCATCAAATCGACCCGCAAAGGTGACATCACAATTGATACTGATGAACATGTTCGTCCTGGGACGACCATGGATGACCTCGCAAAAATGCGTCCAGCATTCAAGAAAGATGGCACTGTGACCGCAGGTAACGCGTCAGGCATCAATGACGGTGCGGCATTCCTGATTTTGGCAAATCGTGAACAGGCAGAAAAAGATGGCCATCAGCCAATGGCACGCCTGGTCTCCTATGCGCTTGCTGGTGTCCCGAATCACATCATGGGTGAAGGTCCAATTCCAGCAAGTCAGCGTGCACTCGCCAATGCTGGTCTGAGCGTTGATGACATGGATGTGATTGAATCCAACGAAGCATTTGCAGCACAAGCGCTAGCGGTCGCCAAAGGGCTGAATCTCGATATGGCGAAAACAAATCCAAACGGTGGCGCGATTGCACTTGGTCATCCCGTCGGCTGTTCGGGCGCCTTCATTGCCACAAAAGCGCTGTATGAATTGAAGCGCATCAATGGGCGCTATGCACTGGTCACCATGTGTATTGGTGGTGGACAGGGCATCGCCTGTGTCTTCGAAAACCTCTAACTATTATTGACCTATCTCAATGGGGAGGTCATCTCGACTTCCCCATTCAGACCACGAACCATCGTACAGTTTCGGCTCTGGTAAGCCTGCGATTTCAAGGCCAAGAGCAAGCACACATGCGGTCACACCCGACCCACAACTGACAACCACAGGCAAATGATCAACACCTGCGTCAGCGAATCGAGAGCGCACTTCGTCCACTGACTTAAAACGCCCTGTCTCAGAATCCAATAGATCACTGAATGGAACATTCGCACTTCCAGGGATATGGCCTGCACGCATACCAGGACGCGGCTCAGCAGCCTCCCCTTTAAAGCGAGGATTTGCCCGGGCATCCAGAACTAAGTGCTCTTTCGAATCGATGTTCTGCAAAAGATCATCTGCATCAACAACCCAGTGCGGATGAACACGAGATTTAAACGGATGTGGCGGCGGAACCACTTTCCCGCGGCCCGATTCCACTGGATGCCCCGCCTCAATCCAAGCCGGCAGTCCACCATCCAGTACAGCGACTTCATCATGACCGAAATAGCGAAACATCCACCATGCACGTGCCGCTGAGAACAGCCCGACACTGTCATACACAACCACTTGCATGCCGGCGCCAACACCGAGGTCTTGCATGGCTTCATCGAACTGCTCAGCGGTTGGCAGCATGTGCGGGAGTGATGCCTCATGATCAGAGATTTCTTCGATGTCAAAACGGAGCGCACCTGGAATATGCTGCTCGATGAACTCAGCGTCGGGATCGCGTTTCACTGTTGGCAGATGATAAGACGCATCTAGAACGATGACATTTGGATCATTGAAGTGATCATGTAACCAATCAACAGAAACAAGTGTGCTAGGCATAGCGGTTGATCCTTAATTCAAGATACCATCACATTAAGCTCCTTCGCTCTTCTTCTCAATGGATTCTGTATGACTGAGGTCAATGCACAGCAAAGGCCTAGCGAATTTATTGCGCTTGCCGCTTTTTTGATGGCAACGATCGCGCTTGCGATCGACATGATGTTGCCAGCAATGGGCTCGATGGCGATTGATTTAGGCCTCACCGAAACACACCGTATCTCATGGGTCATTCTTGGTATTTTTGTAGGGCTTATTTTTGGGCAACTGGTCTTTGGCCCGTTATCTGACGAGATTGGGCGACGTGGGTCGACTCAAATTGGCATTCTGATTTTTCTTCTCGGAACAGCCATCTGTGCATGGACAGAGTCTTTTGAAACCTTGATTGCCGGACGGGTCCTGCAAGGATTTGGAGGAGCAGCAACACGGATTGTGACCCAAGCCATGGTTCGTGACCGCTTTGCGGGCCGTGAAATGGCACGAATCATGTCGTTTGTCATGACTATTTTTATTTTAGTTCCAATCTTTGCGCCTATGATCGGTCAAGTGGTTCTGTGGTTCGGCTCTTGGCATCTTCTGTTCGTTACCCTCGGTGGTTTCTCCACCCTCATCCTGATTTGGTTCAGTTTCAGACAGCCTGAAACACTCGCCACGCGACGAACCATTACGATCGAGCATCTGACAAGTGCTTTCAAGACAGTTGTTACCAACCGAAAGACCATTCGGTTCACGATTGCTGCTGGCGTGAGTTTTGGAGGCTTGGTCAGCTATCTAAGTAGCGCGCAACATCTATTCCAAGATATATACCAAACCGGTGACTGGTTCCCTGTGTTGTTTGGATCGACAGCGGCATCGATTACCGTCTCCTCGCTTGTCAATGCACGTTACGTCAGACGTTATGGAATGGAAGCAATTTGCAAACTCGCTTTCACATCACAAATTATCTGGTCGGGGTTATTTTGCTTGTACTTCATCAACGGATCAGAGCTTTCCCTGAACGGCTTTCTTGTCTATATCGTGCTTGTTTTATTTCTGATGGGGCTCACCTTTGGCAATCTCCAATCTGTTGCTATGGAGCCGATGGGTGCAATTGCTGGAACGGCGTCCACAGTGATTGGGTCGTTGATGACCGCGATCAGCTTGGCGGTAGGAATCGCGTTTTCGCAATTTATGGTGGGTAGTCCAAACCCACTGATGGTGACTTTCTTCCTAACGGGACTGATCGCACTTGGTTTAATCAGTACCACGAAATCCCAGCAATCCGTCTAGTCTTTTTGTGGACCTGTCGGTCCCTGCAAATGATGATCAATGACCGTAAGGGACCCAGAGGCGAGCTCATATGCTTGACCGAATCCCACGATATAACGGCCTGACTGCGGAAGAAGGTGAAATAAACGGAAGTCAGTGAGGCTCGTCAGCGTATCAACCAAACCTCCGTGACGTTGCCGCAATGCCTGAACGCCCAAATCCCATGCAGTATCATCTCGGCGACATTCCTCAGTACGCATCTCATATTGAAGCCGCTCTCTAACATAGACCTGAGCGGAATCTTGCTCATCACGAATAACGAGCGCTGAGCATTGATGACTCCGCGCGAGATTTTGTGCATGCCCGGCAAGATCACTGACCAGAATCCACATACCGGAACGCTCATCATCAATCGCAAACGGAGTATATGAGGCGAGAGGAGAACTATCTTGATGCACCGTCGCAAGCAATACACTCTGCATGCTGTCTAAGAGCGCGCGTATCTGATCTTGCTGTTCAGATTGGGACATCTGTCACCTCTTCGGTTGATTGTTGTGAACATCTCTGGTGAGTGCCTCAAGTGCCTCAATTTTCGCAATTAAGACCTCCAGATCCTTGCGCGCGGCTGGTTGATCGCCCTGCTTACCTTCCTCTTCAGCCTCGAGCTTTTGCGCTATCTGCATTGAATCCACAATGATGCCGATAAAGAAATTCAGTACCGCAAAGCTCGTGATTATAATGAACGGCAGGAAAAACGACCACGCCCATGGGAACAACTCCATGGTCGGACGAACAACGCCCATCGACCAGCTCTCAAGCGTCATGATCTGAAATAAGGTATATGCAGACGCACTGATTGAGCCAAACCATTCTTGCATGTTGGGATCAGGATGGGTGCCAAATAGCCGAGTGGCGAGGACCGATGAGACGTAGAAAATCAAACCCAACACGCCAACAACTGAAATCATCCCAGGGATTGAGTGACCGATTGCCGAAATGACTCGACGCATCTGAGGAACCACCGAGATTAAACGGAGGACCCGCAAGACGCGAAGCGCCCGCATTACCGATAAGTTACCGCTCGCTGGGATCCATGCGATACCAACGATGATCAGATCGAACCAATTCCAGCCCGTTTTAAAAAAGGACATTCGGTATCCGTAAAACTTCAGTACAAGCTCGACTGTGAATATCAGCAAGATCAGTGTAACGAAAGCGTGTAACTCAGGACCGATTGAGGCCATCACGTCACGGTCTGTTTCAAGCCCTAGAGTGACTGCATTTATCAGAATCAAAACTGTGATAAATCCCGTGAAATAACGATGCTCAACAAGAGTTGCAACGCGTTGCTGCAGGCTTGGAACTGGGGATTCAAACTCTGTGTTCATTGATATGCATTTCCTTAAGCATTGATCTACACAATGCGTTCAAATTTAAGCGAACCAAGCCTTAGTGCTCAAAAGCTTCACGAAGAAACCCCCACCTCTCCAATATCCCTCCATTTTTTTTCGCGATACTGCTCGTATGGAAATCAGGTGAGGACTCAACAATGACTGACGAATTAAGCCGCATAATGTTTGGAATTTGTTTGATCGCCAGCGCCCTGGTCATCAATTTGCAACTGCCCTGAGTGGACGCTCCGACGAGCCGATCGTGAAGGCTCTTATCCCCGATCGCTCGGGGATTTTTTTATTCAGGCTTTTCAGTGAGCTTCTTTTTCAGGAAACGCTGAAGAAAATCCACTCTCAAGGCGAACACAAGAATTAATGATCCAACGCCAACACCGACGATTTCTGAAACTGACAATTCCATTCAAAGCTCGCTCTTCGCCTGACAATGATCACATACCTCAAAGACCAACCCCATCATGCAACTAGCACTCAAGTCATTAATCCATGGATCGCGTATAACCGAGCGCCTGTACGTTCGGTTAAAACCTAACCGCTACGGAGTTCGCGACCGACTTCGCCTTGTCTAACGCTTCGTCAATCGTAGTGCCTCGCGCCAGGCCAACTCCCATGCGGCGTTTACCCTGAATGACTGGCTTTCCAAATAAACGAATCTGAGTGTCAGGCTCAGCGAGCGCCTGATCGAGATTCGAAAACTCTGTTTGCTCAGAATCACCCCGTGGCAGGATCACCGCAGACGCACTTGGACCATGTTGCGTGATATTTGGAATCGGTAATTCGAGAATCGCCCGCACGTGCAACGCAAACTCAGATAAATCTTGAGAAATTAAAGTCACAAGACCTGTGTCATGTGGACGCGGAGAGACCTCATTGAAGAAAACATCCTCTCCCTTAATGAAGAGCTCGACCCCAAAAATTCCGCGACCATGATCACCACATAAGGCTCCCGTTACCTGTCTAGCAATATGCTGGGCTGCCTTAAGAGTCGCTTCTGACATCGGATGCGGCTGCCAGCTTTGCTGGTAATCGCCAGACTCTTGGACATGACCAATGGGATCACAAAATGACACACCGTCCTTGTGGCGAATCGTGAGTAGCGTGATTTCATAATCAAACTCAATCAGCGATTCAACGATCACCTCACTGACATCTTTTGTGCGTCCACCACTTTGCGCATAGTCCCACGCGGCCTCAACCTCATTGAGGTCTCTCACGATACTTTGGCCTTTACCAGAGCTACTCATGATGGGTTTGACAACAAAGGGGATGCCGACAGCTTGGACAGCCTTCAAGTAGGATTCGTGGGTATCGGCAAACCAGTAATTTGAAGTTTTCAAGCTCAACTCTTTTGCAGCGAGCTCGCGGATTCCCTTGCGATTCATTGTTAACTTGGTCGCACGAGCAGTTGGGACCACCCGAAAGCCCTCACGCTCTAATTCAACCAATGTGTCCGTCGCGATCGCCTCAACTTCGGGGATGATGAGATGTGGATTCTCAGCCTCGATCACAGCGCGCAGAGCCACCGGGTCAAGCATATTGAGAACATGACTGCGATCAGCCACTTGCATCGCAGGCGCATTGGCGTAGGAATCAAGAGCAATGACCTCGACTCCTAAGCGTTGCAGCTCAATCACAACTTCCTTCCCAAGTTCGCCTGAACCGCATAGCAGTGCGCGTTTGGCAGTTGTTGTAAATGGTGTTCCTATTGTGCTCACGAATTCACTCCCGGCGTTTACTCATTAATAGATCAATTTGTCTCACACCCAAAGGTCGCCAAACGACCGATGATGATCGATTCGGTTTGCGCTTATTTGGGCCCCTCATGAAATCATATTGACATAGGCTACGAAGCAGATCGTTTTGATAACCAAAAGCGAACATGCAAACACAAACCATGGATTATGCATCGAAGGCTCCTTCAAACCGTTAGCGCCCCAGAGCAATCCCTTCACGACGAGGATCAGCGCCACCGATTAACTGACTCGGTAGCACTTTAATGACGTGGATCCCACTATTCAAATCACGGGCTTTGACTTCGTTCCCCCTGCTCGCCAAGTTCGATTCAAACGCCATCATTACAGTCTCTTTCTCGATATCAATGGATCCATTTCGGCTACTGATTCGCCCTTGATTCACAGCATCCTGAGGCGACATATCAAAATCAATCAAGGCAATGATTGTCTGCGCGACATAACTGATGATTCGGCTACCACCAGGAGATCCGAGCACATATTTCAAAGCGCCATCAGGACCGTAGATCATCGTTGGTGCCATCGAACTACGTGGCCGTTTCCTCGGCTCGATTCGGTTGGCAACCGTTTGGCCATTCTTTTGTGGGATGAACGAAAAATCAGTGAGTTCATTGTTTAAGAGAAATCCGGATGTGAACAAGCCGGAACCGAAACCACTTTCGATTGTGGTTGTCAGAGACACAGCATTCCCATAGCGATCAACAATTGAGACATGACTTGTTCCTGGTAATCCGTCTCGAGAGTCTGGAACTCGTCCAGCAGTCTCCACAGGTGCGCCTGCTGCGACTGGTACCTCGAGTGCAGAATTGAGATCGATCAGAGTTGCCCGATCCCTTAGATACTCTTTTGCCAATAACGCATCCACTGGCACGTTGATGAAATCTGAATCGGCCAAAAACAAATTACGATCTGCAAATGCAAGCTTGCTTGCCTCGACAAACAAATGCCAGGTCAATGGATGATCAGGACCGAGCAGTTTGAGATTAAAAAACTCAAAGATGCCGAGTATCTGTGCAACGGTCACACCCCCTGATGAAGGTGGCCCCATTCCGCATACACGATGCTCACGATAGTGCGAGCACACCGGATTGCGCTCAATCGTTCGATAGGCAGCAAGATCAGCTAACTCCAAAACACCTGGGTTGATTGGCGAGCCTTGCACGGCATCGACAATTTCGCGGGCAATCTGCCCCCGATAGAACGACTCACTTCGATCGCGTTGGATCGTTCTCAAGGTATCCGCGAATTGTGGGTTTTTCAGTAGCTCGCCGCTCTGAAGCGGTTGTCCGTTGGGAAAGAAGTAATCTGATGCCGCGGGGAATCTCTGAAGTCGCTTCCCGCCGTATCCCTCGAGTGATTTCGATAGCCTTGGAGACACTTCGAATCCATTGGCGGAGAGTTCAATCGCTCGATCAAATAGGGTGTTCCAAGGAAGTTGACCAAATCGAGCGTGCGCATGATCCATCAAT
>Ga0255762_10002440_pt1 | contig 15158 bp, 10 predicted proteins | sample 101ome_16_FD_179962 | JGI IMG/M metagenome (GOLD analysis project Ga0255762, IMG submission 179962) | Coastal salt marsh microbial communities from the Groves Creek Marsh, Skidaway Island, Georgia - 101401AT metaG (version 2) | ecosystem: Environmental > Aquatic > Marine > Intertidal zone >...
TTGCTTGCCGGCATCTCTAGTTCTTCAACCCCACTCAGTAATTTGGGGAAAGATTACGAGAATTAGGTAGCGGAACAAGGATACGCTGATGTATGAAAAGAAGGAGGGAAGTATGTCTTGGGGGGGAGTTTTGTGAATTCATCAACCGCCCTGCAATTGACCGAGCCGTTTTCACGTCCAACCATCGGTTCGACGCTGAGGTCAATTTTCTCCTCACTCCCGTTAATACGTGTTCTTGTGCGTCGAGACTTGAGGCTAAGATATCATTCCTCGGTCTTGGGGTATCTTTGGACGCTCATTGAGCCGCTCTTGCTTGCTGGGGCGTATTATTTTGTTTTCATCATCTTACGAGGTACGGTAGAACCCATGTATCCATTATTGGTGCTCACCGGCGTACTCATCTGGTCAATGTTCACAAAAACGGTCCGATTTGCCGTAAATTCACTCGTGAAAAACGCAGGTTTAATTCAACAGATTCAATTTCCACACGCTACATTGATCGTGTCAAAATGCGGGGCGAATTATATCATCACTTTGCTGAGTATGCTCGTGCTCATTCCGTTCATAATCATGTATGAACTTCCGGTTACTTGGCGTCTTGTTTATGCCCTTTACGGCCTCTTTATGTCCGGTTTACTTGCTGCGGCTATCGGATTCCTTCTGGCACCTGCAAACGTACGCTACAGAGACATCGACCATCTCATCGGATTTGTCACACGAGTAGGTTTCTTTTTGACACCCATCATGTACACGATCGCCTACATTCCAACAGAGTATCAGACATGGTATCTCTTCGGTAATCCAATGGCCGTCAATATCTCAATTGTTCGTTCAGGTATTCTCGGAGAACCACTTCTGATTGATCCAATATCCGCACTCATATCTGCAGTCTCTACATTTGTTCTGCTCTGGATAGGCCTGTTTATCTATTCTCGATATCAAAACAAGGTGGTGAAGTACCTATGAAGCGAACCTCCATCTCTGTTATCGATATGGGGCTTCGATTTCCAAAAGGAACAATGTCCATCAATACCTTGCGAGCGGGATTAATTTCTCTTTTCTCCAGGCGAAAATATCGCACTGATTTTATCGCTCTTGAAGACGTTAATCTCGAGGTGTTGGAAGGCGAAGTTGTTGGCATCATCGGCAGAAACGGTGCGGGAAAAAGCACACTTCTTCGAGTAATCGCTGGAATTTACGCTCCGGACAGTGGCTCTGTCAAAACACGAGGAAAGACCTCGTTGTTAGCCAGCGTAGGCATAGGATTCAACAGAGAATTGACCGGCCGAGAAAATGTATACCTCTATGGAGCCATCATCGGCCTTGAGAAAAAATTGATTGATTCAAAAATTGAGGAAATTGTCGCCTTTTCCCAACTGGAAGAATTCATTGATGCACCGTTAAAGACATATTCTTCGGGTATGAAAGCAAGATTGGGATTTTCTGTCGCTGCAAACCTGGATGCCGACATTTTGCTTATCGATGAGGTGTTTGGCGTAGGTGACGCTACCTTTCGGGATCGCTCAAAAACAAAAATTTTCCAGATGGTTCGTGAAGCAAATCGTACCGTCGTTATCGTCACGCACAGTTCATCCATTTTGAGACAACTCTGCGATCGCGTTGTTATTGTTGATGATGGAAGAATTGTTGCGAATGGTACTCCGGAAGATATGATCGAAGCCTACGAGATACTCATTCAGGATGGAAAGGGACCTTCTCGAAAAGAACGAAACAAGGATGCTGTTCTTGGCCCTGCAGGAATTCAGCGAGCAGTTACACTCATGAATAGAGGTCAATTCAAAGATGCCAAGGCTCTGTTAGAAGCGAACCTTAACAACGAGAAAAATGTAGATACCGCACGATACCATCTTGGCCAATTAAGCGTCGAGCAAGGCAAGTTTCTCGAGGCTTGCCAACATTGGAACCTCATCCAACTTGACCAAATTAACGATGTTCGCAGGCACAAACGAATCTCTTCAATTTCAAAGGATTACGACCTTGCACTGGCCCACAAAACCGCCGTATATTGTCTTGCAAGAGACCCAGATTCTAAATGGGCATGGCAGATATTGGAAAAGGTCATTCGTGACGATGAATTGTGTGATCTTATCCAAACACTTCCAACAACGGCCCCTATTGTGTTCAAGGAAAACCCCAAACGAGTCTTTAGCCTAGCAAGACTTGGATTCAATCTTAAACAATTCAACTCCTGTGCCCTCTTATGTGATGCCATCAATACGACATCTCCTCGCTTTGATGCATTGGAGTTGGGAGGGAAGGCATGGACACAACTCAAAAAACATCAGTCTGCATTGGATTGTTGGACTGAGTTGATTGAATCCGGACATGAAACTGAGAAAAATTTGGACAGAGCTGCTCGCGCAGCATACAATTCTAGAGACGATGCTCTATGTTTTCAATTAAGCACGCAACTTCACGAAATCAGACCTGCCTACAATCAACACCTTCTCTTGGCAGCAAGAGCCTGTGAAAGGGGGAACTTGACAACCGAGAAGGAGAACTTGCTAGAATTACTTGAATCAGCAAGTAAGGGTAGCAGAGACGCATATCTAAACATCTGCAAATCCTATCACGAGCTAAATCAGTACGAAATCGCAGAGCAATGCCTCAAAGATGCTTTAAGCCAACATCCCGAAGACTTGGAGTTCAACATTCTTTATGGCCGATTCTTGATGAAGACGGGCTCCGTTGAAAAGTCAATCGAACACTTTTCTGCAGCATTAGAAATCCAACCAAATCGTAGTGATGTATCTATTTTTCTCGCCCGCGCCCATCGTCGTACAGGTAAATTGAGTGAAGCCATCAAAGTCCTGGAACTACAAAGGGTGAATTATCCTGAAAATCTCAATCTTCTCATGCTATTAGGCAATTCATTGAGTGATGCTGAAGACTGGGAAAGCGCCCTTGATATATGGGAGAAAATTCAGGAAATTCAGCCAGAGAAAAGAGAAATTACTTCGAAGATTGCAAATTGTCTCTTAAAGTTGAACCGATTGAATGAGGCCGAAGCATTGCTTCAAGAATCAATCCATGATAACAGTGAAGATATCAAGGGATTGACAATGTTGCGCCAAGTCTATTGGAAACAAGCAAGGCACGAGGATTCTCTCGAGATAATGATTCGCCTGCTCAATTTTGACCTCGACAACATTTCTCTGTGGAAGAATGTTATCACACTCTCAGCAAGATTAGCGAGACACGAAGAGGTTGGTATCTACATTGAGAGATTGGAAAAATACTTTGGAAAACAAGAATTTGGGTCCCTTAGCATTGCACTGACCTATCAGTCCCTCTCAATGGAGGGTCCAATGAGGGATTCATTGAACAGATTTGTTTCCGAAGCAAATGGGAAACCCAACGTCCTCTATAATGCTGCAAAGAGATTCTATGAGTTGGACCGAGCAGATGTGGCGTTCATCCTGGCCGATGAAGTCACAAGATTCAACTCAAGGCACAGGAATGCTGGCTTATTGATGACCAAAATTTTTGGCCACCTCCACGATTGTGGTAAAAATGAAAATTGGCTTCTCAATCAATACGATTTAGGGCATGCAGTCAGCGTAACACAACTTGCAGTATCAAAATTGCTTCAACAGTCCGGATCCTCTCAATGGTCAAACAATGCGCTTGAACATGTGGCATTTGTAGCCCATTCAATTGGCATCGGTGGGGCTGAACGTCAAATTATCAACACCATCAAAGGATTTGAAAAACATATTATCCCTATTCCAAAGATAAGTCTCTATTGCACTGAATGGTCTGAAAAAGAGGACAGAGATTCTTATCGAAGATTCCTCAATGAAAATATCACGGAATTGAAAACAATTGTCCCCTCCTCGGAATCGATGCTTACTGGTCGCGAAAAATTGAGCGAATTGTTCGGAGAGGAAACCCTTGGAAAAATTCCAAATAATCTCCTCCGAGAAATCATCGGCCTTTATCAACAATTTTCTGAACAAAAACCATCTGTAGTACATGCATTTCACGATAGAATCAACATCGTGGCAGGTATTGCTGCAGTTCTCGCGGGCGTGCCAAGAATTGTTCTCTCAACACGGTCTGTTGCAAAGTTCGTAACCGACAAGGTAAACCCATTTGCGCGACCGATTTGGTATAAATCGACATATCAAGAACTCCTCAAACGCCCTCAAGTACAACTCTACCATGTGAGTAATGCAGTATCAAGATCTTACGATACATGGCTTGGTCTACCAGATAGGCAAAAACTCGTCCTGTACAATTCAACAGACTACGACTTAATGCGAGAGAGTGCATCTGAAAATGAATTCCGTCGAGAAAAAAGGTCCATACAATTTGGACCAGACGACCTCGTTGTCGGCGGAATCATGCGTTATTCATCTGAAAAACGGCCAAATTTGTTTATCGAGACCGCCAAAATCGTTGTTGAAAAGAGTCCGAATGTTCAATTTGTCCTTATTGGGGACGGTCCGTTGATGGATCAGGTAGCGCGTTTGGTTCGGCGCTATGGGCTAACTAATAACATCCATCTCATCGGCAGATCACATCAGATTTATTCTTGGTTAAATGAATTTGATGCTCTTCTGTTAACCTCCGAATTTGAAGGGTTGCCAAATGTCTTGATAGAAGCTCAAGGCTTTGGCGTGCCAGTTATTGCAACAAACGCCGGTGGAGCTGTTGAAACATTTGTTGATGGAACAACCGGTCAATTGGTAGACTCAGATGATCCTAGAGTGCTTGCCTCATCAGTTTCTCAAGTTCTTAAAGATGAAAACTGGCGGGAAATGGCATCCAAATTAGGGCGAGAAAATGCGCGTTCAAAGTTTTCAATTGAAACCGCAGCCGAAAATTTTGTGCAACTCTACTCATCCATTGAACACGATAAAGAAAGAACAACCGAATTTCACACGCCCTTTGTCTTAGATGGGGATGGAAAAACAAATTTGTTTGTGTATGTTGATGATAGAAACGGAAAGGCTGCGCTCCTCGCTTCAGCTGCGAGAAAAAGAGGCCTGTGCACTCACATGATTCGAGATCAAAAACATGTTCCGAACACACCAACATCGTTTGTTTATTTCTTCATTGACCATCTCGATTATCGCGATCGAGACAAAGAGATTGCAGAAAGGTTTGCGGGTCTCGAAAAAATCAGGCTTGCACCCTCAATTCAAGAGTTGAGAGTCTATGACGACAAAGGTGCACAACAACTTGAATATGCAATGATGATGCCACCTGCCTTGTATTCAACAAAGAGAGAAGATGCTGAACATTTTCTCAAGACGACTGCTTACCCATTCGTATCAAAGGCCATTGAAGGGGCTCATTCAAGCAATGTTCGACTTGTGAAAAATGAAAAACAGGCAAGAGATGAAATTCAGGCCATTTTTTCAGATGAAGGGCGCTCACGGCATGACAAACACCAAGCTGGATTAACTCAACAAGGATATGTCCTTTGGCAGAAGTTCATGCCAAACAACCCAAACGATTGGAGAGTAATTTTGTTGGGCGGGCGCTACGCCATGGTCGTGCATAGACAAAATCGGCCCGACCTACCCTTCGCATCTGGCAGTGGTTTACGTACACCTGAAAACACATTGACTCCACGAATATTGGCTATGCTGAATTGGGCGAGAGATTTCACAGTGAACATGAAAATCTGCGTCCTTGCAGCTGATGTTATTTTGGATGAAAACGAGGATTTTGTCTTGGTTGAAACATCAACGACTTGGCCAACGCTCATGCACGAAGGAAATGTTGTTTTCGAATTCAAGGACGGAGAATGGAATCCCACCGATTATCAAGGGGCGGATATCTTTGATTTGAAAGCGGAGATGATTTTGAACGACAAATTCCACGAATGGTGAATAAATATGTTTGAACAATTTAAGGACGATTTTGAAGGGAAAACTGTGCTAATCACCGGCGGGGCTGGCTTCATAGGTTCAAATCTCGCGCGCAGGCTCGTTGAATTAGGGGCAAAGGTTCGAGTCATTGACAACCTCATCACAGGTCATCGAGAAAACATCGAGGACCTCATTGGAAACGGCCTTGAATTCATTGAAGGTGATATTCGTGATTTCGACACATGTACAAAAGCAATGATTGGTGTGGATTTTATTTCTCATCAGGCTGCACTTGGAAGTGTACCACGTTCCATTGAACAACCCCTTGCGAGTCATGACCACAATGTCAACGGTACGGTCAATATCCTATGCGCTGCAGTCAACGCAAACATTCCACGTGTTGTGATGGCGAGTTCTTCGTCAGTATATGGCTCAGAGGAAACGCTCCCAAAAATTGAATACAGAACAGGAGAGCTATTATCTCCATATGCAGCGACGAAATCGATTGGAGAAATTTATGGCCAAACCATGAATGAAGTCTACGGCATAGACGTCGTTGCGATGAGGTATTTCAACATCTTCGGGCCCCGTCAAGACCCGAATGGACCTTATGCAGCAGTTATTCCAAAATTCATTGAAATTCTGAAAGATGGGGACTCGCCAATCATTTTTGGTGATGGTTTACAATCTCGTGACTTCACGTATGTTGACAACGCTGTTTTCGCAAACCTCTCAGCCATGGTAAAGGAAGGTTCTGTTGGCTTCACGTGCATCAACATTGCATGCGGTGACCGATTAACGGTCATTGATTTGGTTGAGTACCTCAAACAATCCTTAGCCAAGTATGATTCAAGCGTTACTGCCATTACCCCGCAGTTAGGTGAAGAACGTCCCGGGGATATTCTTCATTCTCACGCAAACATCGACAAGGCTCGTGAAATCTTTGGCTATCGTGTTTTGGTTGATGTTCAAGAAGGAATCCAGAAAACCGTTGACTGGTTCATCAAGCAGTCAACATCTGAGTGAAAAAATCGGCAACTTCAGTTGCACCGTTTGGCTGCCTCAAGTCTGCCATCTCATTCTTCATCTTATCTCTGCATGCTGGATCAAAGATTTGTTCAATGGCATCAGCGAGAGACGTTGGTTCAGGGTCATCCAGAACGATCATCGCACCAGTGGACCCTGCTGCATTTGCTCGGGCCAACTGGTCATCCATACCCGTTTTTGTGTTTGGAATACAGATGCTCGGAAGGCGATGATGAACTACTTCATGGTAGGAATTGTAACCTCCAGCAATGATTGAAACATCAAATCCATTGAAATACCATGAATTTGGGTAGTCCCGAAGTACCTGTACACGGTCACCTTCAATTGATAATCGGGAGCCAATCATGGATTCGCCAATAACAACATGTACATTCTTTTTCGATGAAAGAATATCAAGGCATTGTGTCACAATTGAGCCAATGCTGTTGATGTTGCCAGCCCCGAGTTGAATGTAAACGGTGAACATGTTTTTCCCAATGCCAAGACGGGCCCGCGCATCTTCACGCGAAAGTAATTCATTTTCATCAAGGAACACGATGGGTTCACAATGCGATACTTCGACATCATGCAGGACCTCTCGAGAAATGTCTGTCGGCACACTGTCCTTTGGACGAACGATATGATCGAAATGCACCAGACTATCCACTGGAATGTTCGTTGCATTTTTCTTGAATGTTCCTCGCCGAACCCAAATTTTTGCAAGACCATTTCGTCCATTGATAGCGTTTAGCATACCTCGATATGGATAGGCTCCATCGAAGACGAACATGCTTGGCCGATGTGCGGCGAACACCAAAGCCAAGCTTTCTTCCAAAATGGCATTCCATTCGGATGCTGATGAATCACGGTATTCTTTTCGCCCTGGCAATCGATAGCCTAGGATGCCGTGTTCCTTCAGCAAATGCATCGTTGGCATCGTGCTGAAGAAAACGACTTCAAGAGTTGGATCTTGTTTTTTCATACGTTTGGCGATTGCGAGCAGTCTGGTGAAGTGACCGAATCCTACACCGTTTGTTGGAAACATCACAACACAATGCCGGTTATTGACTGGATGAGATTCATATCTATCCGAGATGAATTTCTTCTTCCCAATACGTTCCAGACCCCAATCAAAACCTACAAAAAACAATGTGAATGGAAGGAATAACAATTTTGGGGGGAACTTGAGAGCATGTACAATACTGGCCCCAAGACGAAAGGCAAGAGATGAACGAATTCTTCGTAATTCTCTGTAATGTTTGTTTTCTCGTAAGATCAGGCGACTTAGAGACTCTTGGTTGTCCTCTGCTTCCAATGAATTCGATTCAGAGGAGGGCATGAACTATCCTAAAGGCAAGTCATTCAAATGAATTACCCAACAAAGAACTCAAATAATTTTTAGCCCTACATGAAGAGGAGGATACGAAATCAGCATGAATGTCACATGGTTAACTGCCCGATGCTTTGGCGAAGATCTTTGTGCGACGACACAAATCGAATTATCGCTTGGGCTCGTAAAGCAAGGTGTAAATCTCACAGTTTACTCTCCAGGCGTGCTTCCTGTCTCCGAAATCAAACATGTCTCAATTCCGAGGAGCAAAACAAGGGGCAGACAATCCGCTTCTATTGTGAAGAATCTAAGGCCGTTTCTCGGTACAATCAATCAATCAGATTGTGTACTAATCGATTGGAAATTAAGCGGCCTTATTCCGAAAATTACCACAAAGCTTGTCCTGATGGATAGAGGGCCCCCCGCCGACCGTGGATTGTTATCTAAATTACAAATGAGAGCTTGGAAACGTGGTTGGAAATCCGTGGAGTGGGGGTGTGTAGTTTCCGAACAGCATAAAAAATTCGTCAATTCATTAAGTCCGAAGAAATCAAGAAAAATTGCAGTGCTTCCAGCTGGCGTAAACACTCAATTGTTCCAAAAATCAACAAGGAAGGGGGCCATTCGCCTCGTTTACCATGGAAGGATTGATTCGCATCGAGGAATTCGACAAATGCTTCAGCTCTTTAGATCGCTTGACCAGTCATCGCAGAGATTTGAACTCTATTTTCACGGCAAGGGCGACATGATTGATGAAATTGGAAAGATGAATCTGAAACATGTGAACATTACTGGATACCTGGAACAGGCGGATTTGGCCAAGCGATTAACCAACTACGATATTGGAATACTCCCCATGCCAAGTTCCAGAATCTGGAAACTAGCAAGCCCACTCAAACGTTCTGAATATCTTGGATCAGGTTTGCTGATTCTTGGGATTCGTCATGAGGGTCACCAAATTGAAGGACATGATTCACAGTATTTTTGCAAACTGTATCCCGAAGAAGAGTTCCTCTATCGTGCTAAGGAATGGTTGGAATCGATAAAAAGAGAAGAGATTGACCATTTGCAAGAAAAAGCACGCTCTTACGCTGTTCAACACCTTGATTGGAATCATTCCGTTGAACGCTTATTCGCAATGATTTCATCGTAAAACTTCCCCCACTGATCTCGAATGTTCTCAATACGGTGACTTGAGACAGATTCAACAAGACCCTCGGTGTTGAGATGATTCAATGCAGTGAGCCAACTTTGGCGATCGCCGTGTTTTGCCTTCACCACCGTAGATGGTAAGTCGATTATTGAATCGGAAGCAACAACCGGGCAGTTCGCTGCAAGAGCTTCCAATACAACGAGGGGTTGCCCTTCAAATTCTGAAGGCACAATGAGTGCCTTCGCTGTGGCGAGGAGCATTCTTTTTCGCTCTTCTGAGATCCACCCGAGAGCCTGCACATGTTCAGGACCCTCATCTCTACCAGTCACAACAAGGCGCGGAAGGCGAAGTGAATAAGCAAAGTCGTGCCCTTTTACCTCGTCAGGGCGTCCGAGTAACAACACAAAATCTTCTCTTTTTGAACTGGGCTGAATTTCGGGGTCTACTGGGTTTGAAATCACATGGGAAGGGCCAATCAATGGTGTGAGTTTTTTTGCCCATCCTTCGGTGAGCGTTACACAGTGAAAAGAACGCATCGTCTTTTTTGTTTCGGTTGAAAAATTACCGGAATGGATGTGAAAAACAACCGGGCATCTAGCCCTTCGAGCAAGTGATAATTTACGCCTAAACGACCAATCTGCAGCACTGTGGACATGAATAATATCTGCATTGGAGTGTTTTATTTCGCGAATTGCAGCAAACCACCTGTATAATTTTGAAAAAACAGTTCCATTTGATGTTGTGTTCAAGATGCTTACAGACCACCCTTCCGGTGGATGTTCTGCAAGTATTTGCATCACCTTTGAAATTCCTCCACGGGATTCATACGGCCCAACATGGATCAGTTGTCGCATCATACATCATCTCTCAAATCACTCGGTCATGTCAATGAGTTCAATTGAATACGGCCTTGGCATCTGGTTAAACAATTGTTCAGTCTTCTCAGTAAGATAAGGACGTAGATCAGGGGAGATAATCGATAGTCCGGGTGGGTAAATTGACCCCCACCACATCAAATCTTGTTCCAATATTTCCGCATATTGTGGTGGGGCCAAATGAGTAAGATTTTGATTTTTCAATGCCCAAAGTGCATGCATCCCCGATCGTAAAGGTACTTGTTTGAGTTTCATTTGAATCTCTCTGCTGTTTGGATTCATAAAACGGCCCATTGGCCCGTTCTTGTGAAAACATTTCCAACAAGTTCCACATCCACCATCATCTTGCCGAATGCAAGAGTTCACCACCTCTCCGAGCGCGGATTGCATGCACACGTGCAATGTACAAGCCTCAGTTAAATGATTAATAGGGAGGTCGAGACAAAGACCAGCATGTTGAAAACGCTCAGGCCAGTAGTTCCAGTGCCAAGAATTTGCAAAATCGCGAAAGCGAACGCCCTTTTCCAACCATGTGTTCTCGACAACAGTACCAAAGGCAAGGGCGCCTAAGTTGAAGAAATCTGCTACCAGAATGAGATGGACACCAGCCGCATATGACGAGGAAAAACCTACATCCATTCCATAATTTATCCGAATGCGTTCATGGTCGGACGGAAAAATATGAACTGGACGGCTCATTTGCTCACGAATAAATGAAATGGCTCGGAGAGCATTTCCATGTTTGAGATGACTTGGAAAATCTCTTTGATGATAAGCCAAGATCGTGGATTCCGGCATCATAAGGAACGCTGCTGTTGAATCCACCCCCCCTGAATAGGAAAGTGCTCTTTCCTTCCCTGCCTTTCTCGGCGGGGTACGGATGGTCTTGACCTCAGGTAAAAATGGCCCAAGTAATAATTGCGTTGCCAGTTCAAGTAATGCATCGTGTGTCTCATCCAAATTATAATTCATCGGCATATCCCAATGAACCGCCCCTTTTGGATGGCGGAACCAAACACGCTGACCTTCTTGAAACCAATTCTTTCTCACATTTTTCAAATCGAAAACTGAGGACAATACCTCCTCCGGAACAGGGTCTGCAGACCATTTTGATGTTGAGATCTTATTTTTAGCTCTCTGATAATAGTGTTGGTCATCAAGTTCTGGATGCTGTTCTAACTGCTTGATCACCTCTTGATATTCACCAAGATTCCAGTGGCTTCGAATAATTATTCCATTTGAAAAATCAGTATTTCTATCGTGAATCAATTCCTTCTGGGCATATTGCTTCGCTTGTTGCCAATTTTTTTTGTTGTAGTGATAACGAATCCTTTGGCGTGTGAGAATGGTCACCAATTTTGAAACCAATCCCATGTCTGTGTTCAAAAAGACCCCCTGCATGAATATTTATCAAAAATATATTGTTTCACAACTTTACTTTGCATAGAAATCAAAGGCAATTGGGGTTTTGACGAATCATGGTCGTGGTTCCCGCCATCATTGAAGGGGCGGCGCTTTCGGTCGCATTGGTGCCCTTTGTCCTTCATCGGTGGGACATGTACCGGTGGGACCGAGACCATCGAAATGCGCATGTCCCCAAGAGCACCGACCATGAAGAAGCGTTGACCGTGTTGCTCCCGGTTTGGAACGAGGCGCGCATCATCGAGAAGAAACTGGACAATCTTGTCCAGCAAAACGTGCCCATGCGACTGCTGCTCATTGACTCCGCATCGACCGATTCCACGGTGGAGCGGATTGAAGCATGGCTCAATGTCCATCCTGAGGCTTTTCTGGAAGTTGAGGTGGTTCGCATGGAACAGCGTCAGGGCAAAACAGCGGCGGTGGTCAGGGCGTTGAGACACCTTGGTCAGCACGCCGAGGGTTTGGTCTGCATGACCGATGCGGACGCCATGCTCGAACGAGGGTGCTTGCAGCGGATGATGCAGTGGTTCGCCGACCCGATGATGGGTGCCGTCGGCGCCGTGCCCAACCGCATCGATGCCCGACCGGACGAAGAACAGCATCGATCAGCGTGGGAAGCGATGCGCATGGCCGAATCCATGGTCGACAGCACACCGTTTCTCGAAGGGTCATGCATGATGTGGCGGCCGTCCTGCCTCGCCATCGACGATCTGTACCCCGGCGCCAACGCCGACGACGCTCAAATTGCCACCTCCGTTCGATGTCAGGGGTGGCGAGCCATCGCCGACCCGCTCGCCACCTTCGTCGACGTAGCGCCTTCAACCGTCGAAGGGCAACGCCGCCAGAAATTGCGACGAGCTCAAGGCCTGCAGCGATTGCTGACCCGTATGCGAAAGCGAGCAACGGAAAAGGGTCAAGGCGTGTTCGGCCGAATCTTTCGGCGCCAACACCACTTCCACATCATTGCCCCGCTGGCCATGATGGTGGCCACGCCCTCGGCCGTGCTTCGCTGGGGATTCATCGGCCTGTACGGATGGCCGGCCACCTTCACGTTGGCCAACAGCATGCACCTCGGACTTGCGGGGCTCGAAGCCGCTTTCCTCGTCCTCTGGTGGCGAAGCCGGCAAGGAAAGTCAAGCGGACCGCTCTCGCTGATCGGCCAGTGGCTCGCCAGCATGGAATTGCTTGGGCGAGCGCTGGTCACCACCGCTCGGGGTCGCTCCCTCCACATGTGGGAGCAGCACCAAGACGTGCGTCAACGCATGTCGGATGTTGAAGTTTGAATGAAGGCCGCAGGTCCGGCCTTGGCCGGAAATGCAGCGTTGTACAGGTCAGTGACCTGGGACAGAGACCTACTCAGCGATTGAAATCACTCAGCTGGGACGCCGTTCGTGGTGTCGATAACCTTCTCTTCACGGGTGTCCGTGATGGTCACGTCGATGCTGCAGGAGCTGCTGCACAGATCGGTGCCGGTCTCGACGATGGTCACGGTGTCACCGACGGACCAGAACTGGTCGTTGGTGTCTCGGCCGTTGTCCACCAGAACGCAGACGCCGCCATCGCCGCCTGGGTTGTCGCAGAAGACCGGGGAGCCGCCGTCAATCGAGAGCTTCACGGAGACGGAAGCCCAGTTGATGTCGCCACCCTGGTCCATGGTCAGCATGATGAGGTTGTCATCGGTGCCCGTGCTGGGTTGACCCTGAGCATCCTCTCCGCTGAACGCAAAGAGACTGAGGCCATTCAAGGGGTATGGGTTTGACCATGGGCCTGCAGGTGTTGTAGAATAGAGATCCAACATCACAACCCCTCTGCCTCCTAGGGCGTCCATGGCAACAAACGCAACGGTTTTGATTTTCATCTCTGTTGTTGGGATGTCGTTCCATTCGCTTATGGGGATTGAATGGGATGAAAATCCAGAATTTGTTGAAACAGGGGCATCAATCGAGCCGTCCAAATTGAAGTCCCATCCCAACGCCATCGTACTCCCTTCGGGATCGATGGCGGAATGGTACAGGGAGACGTTCAAGGCAACGAGCGTCCCGTTGTAAAAACTCGAGGTTGTTTCTGTGGAATTCGTTGTGGTTCCGTTTGCCGATGTGGTCGTGACGGTGGTGGTTTCGTTCTCCCATGCCCAAGAGATGTTGGCCTCGGTTGCACCAAGTTGCAAGGCTTGAACCATAGGCAGATAGTTGCCATTGACAACAGTTGTTGTGCTTCCTTGCGCTGTTGGGACCATGCTTCCGCCATCTCTCCCTTCAGTTGAATCATCGCCAGGTCCAAGACAACCCGACAGGACGAGCGTGAGGGTGAAAATGACGGCAACCGTTTTACGATTTGAAGAACGCATGAATCACAATTGCTGTCCGAAGTGTATATTTTTTCCCGTGTGCGCGGAGAATTCTTGCTTCGCTTGCATCCGCGCATGAACGCTTGCTTTCATGCCTGCGTTTGTGCTAAGTTCATAAGCCGTCGCGATGGGCTTTCAGATGGAGAGGGATGAACTCATGTTGAACGTCACAGCCCGCCAGGACTTGATGAGCAAAATATTTGAAACGCTGATGGTGGTCGTTGAAGACGCCAAATTCGTGTTCAAAGAGGACCGGCTTCAAGTCACGGTCGTTGACGCATCTCACGTGGCGATGGTCGATTTGAAAGTCGACGCAGCCGCCTTTGAAACGTGGGAAATTGAGGAAAGCGAATTGGCGCTTGAACTCAAGAAGGTCAAGGAACTGCTGAGCGTTGGTGCAGCCGACGACATGATCGAGATGGCGCTGGACCGTGACGCCCTTTCGCTTCGCCTCGGCAAAATCAACCTACATCTGCGACCGCTTGATATCAGCACGATCAACTCACCCAACCTCCCCAACATCGAGATTCCTTCGAGCATCGAAATCAACGGCACGGACCTCTCACGAGCACTTCGCATGTCCCGTTTCGTTGGCGATTTGGTGAACTTTAGCATCGACGCAAACGCGTTTACCGTGCACGTTCAAGGGCAACCCGATTCGGTGAACGTGTCCTTTTCAAAAGAAGACTTGGAATCGCTGAACTGCGCTTCACCGGCTCGCAGCCAATACTCCCTCACCTACCTCGTGCCGCTGGCCAAACTGTTCAACTCGGTGGGCACGGTCAAGTTGGGCTTCGGCGAAAGTTTCCCGCTTCGCATTGAATTCAGCATCATGGATGGAGCGGGTGAAGTGACCTACTTCCTCGCACCTCGCGTGGAAAGCGATTACTGAGATCAGTACTCTCGCCAACCGTGGTTGCATTCTTTGCAGGTCAGCATCCGGGTCTCGGGTTCATCCGAAGACCGAGTTTGCTCAAGGTACGAAAACACCTCAATGCAATCGCATTTTGGACACATGTACGTGTTTTTGGTGAGGACGCCTTGCATTTTATCGGAGTCCTTGATGACTTCGTAAGCACGCGATTCGACGTTGGTGCTCGATTTCGCTTTTGACAGGTCAACTTCCTTCCCGCCAATCTTGGTTTTCAGGTTGGCTGGACCG
>Ga0255762_10002448_pt1 | contig 15103 bp, 5 predicted proteins | sample 101ome_16_FD_179962 | JGI IMG/M metagenome (GOLD analysis project Ga0255762, IMG submission 179962) | Coastal salt marsh microbial communities from the Groves Creek Marsh, Skidaway Island, Georgia - 101401AT metaG (version 2) | ecosystem: Environmental > Aquatic > Marine > Intertidal zone > Salt...
GACCAGGAGTACAACGTACACAAGCAAGCGGACGAGATCCATCGAACTCAACCCGTCAAAAATGGGACGCATCATGGATACGGTGGGATTCTTTGCGTAGACCTTGCGAAAGCGCGGAGACACCTCCAAACGTCGAAGAAGCGATTGAAAATAAGGGCTTCCGTATCGAAACAACACCTTGGGAGAGTGTTCTCGAAAGAAGGGGCCGTCCCAGTGACTCTTCCAACAACCTCCGAGTCGTTCATCCGCTTCTAGGAACAACACTCGTTGTTGCCGCGCGCGTTCCAACTCCAACGCGTACGGTTGCCGCGCGCGTTCCAACTCCAACGCGTACGCGATTCCCGTGGGCCCGAGTCCCACGACGATCTGATCGTATTTCATTTTACTTATAGGACCACACATTGTTTTTGAAACATCTGTCTCACCGAAAACGACGACGCACCGTATTATAATTTTTGATTTCGAAGGTGGAAACACTATATGTGGAATATCTATATAGCACCACCATCATCATGGTATGGAAAACCATTTGCGACTGTGGACGTCGGAGTCGAGATGAAATCATCCGAAAACTAAGAGACACGTCGACGAAATCTGAAACGAAAATCAAAGAGTTGGAAACCTTGAATTACAAGTTGTCCGAACACATTCGAAAATTAGAGGATCGTATGATCGACGATCGTAAGCACCGACGCATTTATCGAAAAAGCCTGCAAGAAAAAACGGAGACGCTCAACATCGACAAGTTAGTGCAGGAACTGCTTTCAAAAACCTCCCCCCCCTTTTTCATGCGCGGGTTGATGGAAAGAGCGTACACGCGCGCGATGATATTCGTACAGGAGCGTTATGTACTCCTTTTGAAAAACTAAATATGCGATAAACTAAAAATATGCACCGGACAGTGACTGGTCCCGCGGTGCGCGCGGACGAGTGGGCCCACGTAGGATTCACCGTAGACGCGGATCGAGTAAAGCTTTGGTTAAATTACCGTGTTGTTGCCGAAACTGATATGACCGTCGACGCAAGCGGCGACTTGCGCATAGGACGATACGGAGAGTCACGTTTCGACGGACTGTTCGATACCATGGTGGTGTTCGATCGCGACATCACCTCCGACGAGCTCGAAGACGCTTCTCGACTTCAGTCGGATCCCGCTGCCGGGCTTCGAGCTCAATGGAGCCCCGATCCTACCATGTCCAACACCCCTTATTTCTTTTCCAACGACGTTACCCATCCGGCGTTGATCGTGAACACCGACTCGTTGTCGAAAGGCCTCGTCGTGACCGACCAAGAGTGGATTCGTCTGCTAGCTCCCTCCGTCGAACCGTTGACCGCGAGTGGTCCGACTTTCGATGTCGCGCAATGCTCGATCGGAATGGTCGTGAACGCTTCGAACGCCGACGGGGTGCTCGTGGAAAGCGACGACGCGCTCCGTCTCGAACTCGTCGACGACGGCAGAGTGCGTTGCAGTTTCTCCAATGTGGTCGACACGTCTTTGCGACCACCACCTCCCGTATTCTACACGAGTATTAATCAGCCGCGTTGTTTGCACGTGCCCAACATCGCGGGAGCCGGTGCGAGCCTTGTAGGCACGAATCCGTATTTCGATTTGAAATCGCTATTTCCTCGGCGATCTTTCGCGGTCGTCGTACGATTTCGTTTCGATCCGCAGCCCCACGTCGGTCCTAGAAGCGTCGTAGGAGGACTCGGGTTCGGCGATCAAGGAGGGTTGACGCTTACCGAAGATCGACTCCAAGTGATCGACGCATCCGGGAACATGCTGGTGAACGTTTACGACATGATTCCGCAACGCTCTTATCACGTCGTGATGACCAACGAGGCGCTCTACCTCGACGGACGGAAATACGCTTACCGCATCGCTCCGACGTGGAGTGTACGCGAAGAGCTCCGCATCGGAAACACGCTCGACGGTTCCGCCCCATGGGGTGGAACCATCGACGAATGCGTGATCACGTGTGTTCAACTCAACTTCGCGACCGTTCGCACGTTGTTCGAGAACGTGCACACTCGCATCGATTCCGCCGTCGACGTACTGCACGAACCGCTCACGCTGCTCGTCGGCGCGCGATGGGACGCCGGGACGGTCGTTACACAACGACCCGTTCCGTATCGAGGCAACGATGGGGTCCTGCGCGCGCACTACGCGTTCGACGATGACACGGCGCGTGATCTGTCGGAACGGGACGACGCGTCGCCTCTTACACTCGTGAATGCGCAGATTCGAACGGTTTTGCGGGAAGGCACCGCCCGCGGTGTGGTGGAGTTCGACGGCAGTCAAGGGTACGTGGAGTGCGACTCCGGAAGTTTGTCGGATCTGGGCACGTCTACCATCACCGCGCATGTTACTCTAGGAAGCGTCGCTCCCTCCACTCGATATCCGATTTGCGCGCAAGAGGGACGGTTCGCGCTCTATCTACAGAGCGACGCGAGCGGCGATTTACATACTAAGTTGTTCTTGTCGCCGGAGGTGACCATCTTGGTGAAGGACGCCAAGTGGTTAGGCGACTCGGTGGAGCTTCAAACCCTCGTGCGATCACCTCATTACAACGTCGTGGTGCGTCCGATGCTCACCACCTATCCGAATCCCAAAGTTGACGAGCTGCGCGCTGTAGAAGGAGGGTTTTCCTCATCAATCGTCACAGCGTACGAACAAACCACCGTGGACGACACACTGAGTCAGGTGGTGGATTCCACCGGCGCGTATTGGCATGCGTCGTCCGTGAACGAGGCGCATCTTCACGTGCTCGCACACATTACGGTGTACGATTTAGAGGGGGTGAATCCGTCTACGGTCGGTGCGGATCGATTGGAAAGCTTCGGAGAGCCTTCGATCGCGTTGTCTCCGAACATGTACTCCGATCAAGCGGTTCGAAGGCTGTTTTTGAGCGAACGTTTCACCTTACTCCAAACGATGGACGGAAGATGGCACGGTATAGGAGAGGACATCGCCTTGTTTTCAGGAGATGCGAGTATGACCTCTGCGACCACCTTGTACGAGCTCACCGCCTACTCGACGTACTCCATCGACAAATTGGAGGCGCACGGTACGGCTCTCGTGTTTCTGACAGACAGTGGTGCCCTTCACGGAATCGGTAGGCAACCGGTCACTCACAACTTGTTCGGGCTGTCCGGAGCGCGCGATCTTCAGACCATCACCCCCATCCTTCCCGGCACCTCCGTAAGCGACTTCTCGCATCACGGTTCGCACGCGATCGTGCTCGCTCAAGACGGTACGGTACTCACCGCCGGCAGCAACTTCTTCGGTGAACTCGGACAAGGCACGACCACCTCCACATCCGCTTTCGCATCGATCACGATCCCCGCACCGACGCAAGTGGTCGGAGTGCGCACCACACAGTACGCGTCCGCGTACATCACCTCCGAGAGCCGCGTCTTCGTTTGCGGATACAGCTATCAGAACGCGCTCAATACCGGATCGGACTACACGATGGCGACCTCTGTTTTCACGGAGATCGTCACCGACTTTCCGATTCGAAACTACTTTATGACCCCCGGAAGAACGTGGTTGGTGAGCGAAGACCACACCTTGTACGTGTGCGGACCCTACGGCGAGTCCTACCACGGCTGGCCCTCCGGAGTCTTCGGAGGATTCGGATCGACCGCCCGACCCACACCGGTGGACGATTCGATTAACGACGGAGAAGAGGTGCTCGAAGTCATCGGAGACACACCGCTCTTCACTATCGTACGAAAATCCAACGCGTTCTTCGCGTTCGGATCCAACATGATGGGGCAACTCGCCAACGGAGACCGTACGACCACCACTTTGGACACACGCGCGTATCGCGTGGGTGCGCAAGACGACGCGCGGTTGGTGTTCGTGGCCACCTCTCAAACGCGCACGATGGTCGGTTACTGTAGCGCGCAGGCCATTGTCGATTCTCTCACTCCCGAGGACGTTATGGTCGATCATCGAGTGGCGCGATGGGGACGAGTCAGCGACACCCTCGCTCCCCGAACGATCCGTACTTCCATCGAGCATCTGTTACACATCAGCCTCACTCCTCAATCGGCAGTGACTGCGAACGACGAGATCGCGAACGCGCTTCGAACGCTGAATCCCGACGCGATATGGCGTTGGAATCTGAACAACGGCGATCGAGTCACGTGCATCGCGCACGCTCCGGAAGGAGCGGTACGCTTGTTCGCCCCTTTCGACGACAACGTATACCCGGAGACCCCGTGGGCCGCGCAGGCGTGGTTCGAAGGACAACCCCTGTTCAATCGACCGATGCCGAATGTCGGGCATCGGTTTTCGGGAGCGATCGTATACGAGTTAGCCGGAGGGGAAAGCCAACGTTTGGAGAGCCTTCGATATCGAGTGCGCCATTACCGCGGAACCGGCTTTTACGGAGACGTACATGTATTCTATCGAGCCGCGAGCACCGGATTCGAGTATCACAGCACCGTGTCCTCGGAATTCCCTTCGGCGGATTTGGACACCAAGGAGCTGCAGCTGTCCACTCCGACACCGAAATCGTCCGCATTCCTGTTGGTGTTCGTCGCGCGGTACGGTGGCATTTGGAACGAAATTCTACGTTTACAACTGCGCATGTTCACATTGCAACCTCCTCCGAAGGAGCCACCGTACGTGCTTATCGAGGATCAACGAATCGAAGGGACAAATTTAGTGATCGAAGGCACCGTGTTCAGCGCACACGCGGCTGTTGTGGAGTGTCGCGCGATCGCGGCAAGCGAGGAACTAGGAGTACGCGTCATGGATTCGTCGCAACTGCTCGAATTGACAAGGACGCACGACTCCGCTATCGAAACGTCCGCGCATCCGGCGCAGTACGAAGTCAAACCTTTCCAAGTCTCTTTCGCGAACACGGGCTCTTTGTCCGGAGTACACGTGCGTGTGGTGGCGGTGGACGCCGACGGTCGCATCGGTCTGAACGAAGACATCGCGATCCCGCAGTCTCCGATAGTGCGTCACTCGGTGGATGTGTTGGAGATCATTTCCGCACGCGTGGTCCATCCGCTCACGGACAATTTGTACGCGGAAACCTTCCAACGAGGTGGCGATCTGTACGTGGGTCTGTTCGGCGCGAGTGGTCGCGTACTAGACGCACACGCTCTTCCCGAGGTTGGCGTCGTACGCCCCGACACCTTGTCGTTCTCTCGATTGCAAGAGGGGCGCTTCGTGCTCCATGCCGCGGGGAGCACCGGATCTCGTTTGTTCGTCATGTCGTACGCACTTGGCAGATTGAGCCGCATCGAAACACCTACCGTCTTGGACCCCGACTTCCACATCCTCGGTATCATGGAGCAACCCGACTACGTCCACGGTGTTTTCTGCGTGGTCTCCATCACTGGTACTCTGCTGAAGGTCTATGTCGTCGAACACAACGCGTTGTTCAACATCACGGCGGTGAAGAGTCGCAACATGACCTACACCTACATGTCCGTCATGATACGCGATTTGGTGTACGCCGGACGAAGAGGTTACTTTTGGGAGGGTCGCGTCTCGTACGACCCTTCCACGGTATATTACGCCGGGATGTTCGCCGAGGTAGTCGAAGGACAGTACATGATGCGCACCTATCCGTCCGTCGGCGCGCACAACTACGGATGGGGCGAAAATCTGGAGGGAGGCTTCATCTATCTCGACACGATCCGATGTTTGGTGATTATCAATCGAGTGATGGACGGGACGTACGCGAAAGTGTACGAGGTGGACAACAACATGCTACTGCGAAACATCAGCCGAATCTCTACGGAGTCGATCCTTCCGTGGAGAGGATTCGCGTCCTCGCGCCCGATCGGACAAGGATACGGCATCTTTCCCACGAACGATCCTCGCGTTCTGGTCGTTTTGACCTCCTCCGGAGTTCTTCGCAAACTTCGCGTGCACACCGACTATCGAGTGACGATCGCGAACGACGGTACGGTGATACACGACGCGCTCGTACCCTTAGTCGTCAGCGGGAACGCGAGTGTGACGATCAATCACGATCGTACGCATTTGATGATATCCGGATACGACAAGGGTGGGCTGGAGAAAGTGTACGGGCACGTGTCGTTGGAGGAGGTGCCGACTCCTTCGGAGTGAGCGCATCGAAAAAAATAGGAATTGTGGGATCCGTCCTTTTTTCCAATGTCGATATATTTACAAAGTTGTGTCGGTCGCTCAATCACATGACATCCGAATGCGCGACAGCGCTCGTGAAGCTCTGAGAGGGTAGAGGTGTTTTATAATGCACAGTTTTGGCGGGAGCAACGATATTGAGCGAGCGACTGCATTCTGAATCGGTTTGGGCTCGTTTATTGGAGTCGAACAAGATCATCTTAGGCAAGGGTTCGTCTTCGATTTGTTCGTACACCGTCGGGATCGAGTCCGCCATGAAGGACCGACACAAAATATCTCTATTCGAGATACCTGGCGAAAGGATGAGGATAATGGAAGGGGTAATATAGATGTGATAGTATGAGTAGTACAGTCTCTCAACAATCAATTTTTTTTTATACTTAAGTCGTTTTCTCTGTACTCGCGCAACAAACGACGACAACACGCACGATACGCCGGATTCGATACGCATTCGACGCATTTCGAAAGAAATCGTCTCACAGCGACCATAACATCCGAACGATGCGTTTGGATGTAATCCCACTTCCACGCGTACCATCCATGGACTGCGATATCTTCCATGATCTTCATCGTGTGTCGGAACGAGGCCCGCGAGTGCATCATTCGACGATCCGCGCGCCGAACCAATTGGTCGTAGCGGTCCGGTTTGGTGGTTTGAGATTTCAGAAACTCTTCTATACGTCCGCATCCTCTCGCTCGTAGTTCGTCCCATAGGTTCAAAAAGGTCACCGCGTCGAAGGCGTCTTCGTACGCTTCGCGTGTGTAACGATCTTTCACAAAGAGGAACGCAGGAGTCATATACACAACCGTTCGAAAAAAGCATTCCTCTTTCGTACCAAAACGTAAACAAGCCTAGAAACTTCCGATGTTCACCCCGCCCTCCTCGATCTCGTCGCGATGTTTCGTCATCACCTCCCTCACCACCCGTTCCGGAAGGGTCTCTAGGTACTCCTTGAGTTTGCGCGTCTTGTACACGCGCTGCACGTTCGCGATGTACTCGGCGTCGGCGAAGTAGTGTTTGGAGGGGTCGATCTTGCACAGGCCCTTCCGGAGATGATCGTGCGCGTCTCTTCCGCACAGCTCGAAGCACTTCGCGCATACTCCGGACTTGCATCGGTTGCATTTGATCGCCAAACAGCCTGTGAAGTCGAAGATGGCCGCACCGCAGCGCTCGTTCGGACATCGAAGGGTCAGGATATTGTCCACGATGTGAGTGTGAGCGCGTTCGACCGCCGAGGAAGCGTCTTCGCGTCGAAGGCGCTCCGCTTCGGTGTGCTTGTACTCCTCGAGCACCACGCGTTCCTTGGATCGTTGGCAGCCCAAGGCGAACTCGCTCGCTTTGCTCTCCGGAAGGGTACGGATAACGAAGACCTGACGGAAAGGTTGCGCCTTGCAGCCGTAGGGCTTGAACCCGGAGCACCGCAAGTCACCGTCGAAGCCCGCGTCGTTGCTCTCGATCACCGCGTAGTCCGCAAAGCACTCCTCGCACATGGTGTGGCGCCTCTCGCTGCAGATCACCGTACCGACGTCGGTCATGCACACCGTGCACACTCGGGTCTCACCCTCGCTCATTGGGAGATGAGGATCGGGCAGATAGCTCGGCTTCGGGGGAGGTGGAGGCGGTGGTGGGGGCGGTGTCGAGTCGGGAACGCGCACTCGCTCGTGTTGTGCCATCTCAGTCATGCGCACTCGATCCGCCTCGGTCAATGTGGGAGCAGGAGGAATCACCGGTGGCGCCGGTGCTTGCGGAATCGGTGGCATGAAGGGGATCCGCTGTATCATATTAGGGATTAGACCGCGAACCGCCGCAGCGGGTTCGCGTAGTAGCTCAAGCGCTTGTTCATGCAATCGCTGCGCGTTAACACGCGCTTGCGCTTGCACTTGCGCGTGCTGTACCCGCGCTTGCGCGTGCTGTACCCGCATTTGAGCTAGCGCTTGCTCTTGCTGTGCCCGCACTTCATCGCTACGAATCAACATTCGGCGCACTTCCATCAGCATCTCGTCGTATCGGGGCGACCCCGACACAAAGGGCTCGCCTTCTGCGGTGAACTGCCTCATCTCATCCACACGAGATATAACCATATTCTCCGAACGATGGTGAGAGACCTTTTTCACGTACTCACCACCTCGTTTGCATAAAACAGTCGTAACGCACGACTTTCTAACTTCACGAGGGTAGTTGTTGACGTGTTTGCCACATAGCATTACGATTTCTCCCGTCGGAAGATAGGTCTCGCTATCGAGGTAGACTCTCTTGTATTTTCCGATGCATCCGCAGTTCTCGTTACTGCGCACGTTTTTATTCGCAACGCAAAGCGTCATGGTTTCGCCGTGATTCGTGTCTCAATTTCTGTATGTAAAATGAGGAGCGTTTTCTTCAAATTTTTTCGTACATTGTACTGAATATGCTCACCGACAAACCATACGTGGAGGAGTATTACACGACGAAATGATACATTCGCATGAAACATAGTTGAACGTGGTCATTTTTTTTTCTCGGGATTTGAAGAAAAGATGCGCGTCTTCTATGTCATCGTCTCCATCTTCGTTCTTGTGATTGGCGGTAGCTTCTACACGACCGTGTTCAATCGCACCAACAAAGGAGGGGGGACCGCGGTCGGACAGCTGATGGACGTCCCGGTGATTGGTACAAGTTTGCGTTCCGTTCAAAGCGGAGGTGGAAGACTCGACACGCACACGCTGCTGATACCCTTCCTTGTCAAGCTCTTCCGCGCGCAACAAATCGTACGAACCGATAAGGAATGGTCGTTGTGGCGCGAGCTGCTGTGTCTGTCGGTGGTGGCGATGAGTGGCGATGTGGAGAGTGTGATTGCCTACGGGATAGACACCTTGATCACACTGTGGGCGTATCGAAGGATGTCTGCGCAAGGCCCTAAACGACAAGAAGAGGTTTACACCGTAAGCGTCGTGCCGTGGTATTTAATTGTTTTACACACCATTCGTGGTGTATGAAATTCGTTTCAAATTAATAGGACGAATACGGACATTTTCTATCTAATATGCTAAAAATGCGTACATGCTGCTGGTGGTGTTGCGATGACGACCCACCCGTGCATCCTTGCGAACAGATAGTGGAAAAAAACAACCAATCCGTCAATTGCAAACGTCAAGGAACGATCTATTCATCCGAACATCGTAAATTTTACTGTCCAAAACATTTCAACGAGCTCCTCAAGAACGAATTTTACTGAAGTAGCATTATTTTTTCATCCCGCGTTAGATGTAAAGAGACCCCTTTTCACGTGATGTACGGGTCACGTCATCACGCGCCCCTTACGTCGGACGGCGTCCACGTTGGTGTCGTTCTCGACATCCAAACGAATCGCGCCGTCTTTTACGAAAACGGTTCGCGTACGAGGACCGCCCACATCCCCTCGTTGTCCAAATCGGTCGACAACGCCGCGTTTTTGCTCGGTCGAATCGAAGCGACCGACCAAACCCTACACGGCTCGTTGAGCGACGTCAAAATCTTCTCTCGTCCGCTCGACGACGCCGAAATGCGCGCGGAGTGTCAAGCCGAACGTCCTTACAAACTCCCCCTTCACACTCCGACACATTTGCAGATGAATCGCATCCACGGACGTCGCACACGTATCTATGCGGACGGGCGTCTCGTGGCGGAGAGCGAACACAACGAGGCGACACGCGCGATCGCGTCTCAATGGACGGTAGGAGATCAGTTTGCAGGCGATTTGTCGCGCATCGAGCTGTATCAACGCCCTCTGACCGAGAACGAGATCGTCACCATCGCTCGATCCCCTCTGATCGTACCGATCGTGGTCGTTCGTGCGAACGTCGAGCTTTACCCGTCCTGGCCTCGTGCGTTAGGTCCGATACGCGGGGTTCACGCACTTCGTTTCGACGGAAGCGCCGCCATACGCCCTTCTCACGCTGCGTTTTGTGTGGAAGCGATTACGGTTCGTGCGTGGATTCGTCGAGCTGCGAACGCGTTCGACGTGGTGAAGCTCGTCCATGAAGGCACCACCATAGTTCGATGGAGCATCGACTCTTCCGGTGCGCAATCGGTGTATTTGGAACAGGACGCGTACACCGTAGCCGGTCCGATCGTAAACGCGGACGTATGGACGCACCTCGCGATTCGTGTGTCGAAACGTGTCGAATTCTTTACGAACGGAGTGCTCGCATTCAGTCAACCGATACCTAATCCGATAGGATCGTGGACCCTTACCGAAACGGTGATCGGAGACGGGCTCGTGGGTGGAATGGAAGAGCTCGTGTGTGTCGCGGGAACGGAGGACGACGCGACGATCGCACACGCCGCTCGTCATGTCACGGAAAGCACGCCGATGTTGATGATGGGGTTCGGTTTCAACGAGTCCGGAGAGGGAGACCTCATACTCGACGAGTCGTCTCGGCTCAATCACGGGCGTTTAATCGGCGAAGCGACGCGATGCGACGATCATTCGACCGGAGACCGTGCGTTGTGCGTTCAAAGCACCGGACAATACGCCGAGACGTCCGGAGCCGTTTACGACAACATGGAACTGTCGGTGTCGACGTTCGTCGCGTGGGTCAGAGACGAGCGTTACGAATCGCAAGATCCATCGGTGTACGGAAACGTCGTGGAACAAGCCGACGCGTTTCGTATGTACGTGAAACCCGAACACCGCGTCGGGTTGGAGTTGTACGACCACACCACCTCCACTTGGCAGATCTTCGAATCTCCCTCCCAGCCGAACTTGTTTGCGAATACGGAGGTGACTACGACCGAAATTGCACTACTCTCCGGATCGCGATGGCGAGTCACATTCCTTTCCGCGCAAGACGGTGGACCCAAAGTGCAACTCTCCGAGTGCGTACTCACGAACGACTTGAATGTGTACCCGATCGCCGTACCGGAGGACGCGAGAGGCAACGCCGATCCCCGACGGAAAGCGTACTGTTTCGATCGCGACGTAACTTCGGAAGCCGAATGGGACGTCGGTGGCTCCGTGGACTTGTCGTACGAAAGCGCCGATTTCACACCGTGTGTCCTTCTTGTAGGAGTGGGGGCGAATCGTCTGAAATCGCCTCGAAGAATCCGTATCGATCGTTACACCGGATCCGCGTTCGCAGAGTACGTTGAGTTCGAGATCCCTTTGAACACGCTCCCGGAATCGAACACTCTCCTCTCGTACGATTTCGCCTTCGTACAACGAGTACCTCGATGGTTGCAGGTCGCCGCTACGGTGGACGCGTATTCCAACACAGTGAGGCTCTACACCAACGGTCGTCTAGCGTCCTCCCACTCCTTTCAAATCTCGGATCCTCGAGACGTACGCGCGAACACCAACGCAGTACGCATGGGGGAGCATTTCGTCGGAGAAATCGACGACATCAAGGTCTATCAAGGGGTTGTATGCTCAACCAAAATATACTCCAAAAAGGAACTCCTGTCCTCCAACGAAGCTTTGGTGACCACCGACACATGGAATCATATCGCAGGCATATACGACAAAAATATCAACCGTTTGTGTCTGTATCACAACGGAATGATGGTGGGCTGTCACTCGGACTACTTGCGCGACTTCTCGGTACCCGGAACGAACACGAGCAACGTGTTCATCGCGAAAGAGGACCTGACGGAGGAGTACTTCGACGGAAGCATCGACGATCTGCGTGTATACGATCGAGCCTTGGACATGAACGGAGTGCGAGCGCTGTACGAGATGCGAGACGATCGACAGCGAGCGTGGGAGAACGTGGAATTGGTGACATCGTTTGCGTCGCATCTCGTTATCGATCGCTTGACGGTGTACGAACCGTCCGGTGCGATTCCTGGCGAGTCGATCGTGTATCGAGTGTTCGCAGACGTCGCTTCGCACGATCTCTTCGAACCACCGCGCGAGTCACGCGAGTGCACGGAATGGTGTGTGAAGGCTACCGGAACGGAAGACACGTCGAATGTATACCAAAATATACCCATATACTACGCGCATTGGAATCACGATCGTATATTAACGGAGCAACTCGCCCAAGTCACCGTGCACCTATTCGCAGACTACGCGGACGGCTCGCGCCGCACCATGAAACGCACAATCCTTCGGAGCGGAACCGCACCAATCGTGCGCGCGGACGCGTTACGAATAGATCCGTGTACGAATACGGTGTACCTCGAAGGAGCGGTGTCCGCGTTACAGACGGTGAACGAATACGCCGTCGTCGCTTTTGAACGTCGAGAAGGGGTTGTGTACGTCGGATCTGTGACGACGGTGCCGGTGATCATGACGGTGTCGAATGTGGGTGTATGGAACGTTGTAAGCACCGGTGAGTCGATCGAATTGGTGGTGGGACGCGCGTACGATTGGGAACTCGTGTTCGACGGTGACGGAGATTTCGAGATCGACCTCGACGGCATGCTCGTGTTTCCTCTCTCCACACCCACCCCGCGTTATCATCGTTTGCAAGTGCTTTCTACAGGAGTGTTCTATCAAACCTTCGAGCACTCGTCCCGTAGATACGCCATCGACACGGTGTATCGTACCACCTCGTTCGGCACCACTCCCCCCATGTCGATCAACGCGCGCGGTTCGGACACCGTGACTCCCCTGCGAACCGTGCGTTTCGAATCGTTCGTACAGGTCCAAACCGCTGTGACGAGGAACGTTTACGAGGAGGTCTTCTCGAACGACCCGGACACCCTGTACACCTTTCTGTTGACGAACGACGCTTCCACAACGGCCATCGCGCGAATAGTCGCGGAGTCGTGGTCCGCGGGTCGTCCGCATCGAATTCCCGAAATGCAGCTGCAAGCCGCGATTCGATTCGACGCGTATCCCTCGAGCGCGTCCTTCGTCTCCGAGGAGCTGCTTCCGGATCGCTCTTACGAGCTGCGCGCAGTCGCGCGCACCGCAGGCGGCATTGTGGGTGTATCGCCACCTTTCGCTTACGGCGATCGAGAGGTGGTCAAGCGCGCGTTGACCATGGGTCGAAACGAAACCCCCACTCCCACAGACGCTTTTCCGGGCTTGGACATACGATGCGTGTCGGTGGGAGCCACACACGCGTGCGCCGTGCTGCTTTCCGGAGAGACCTTGTTTTGGGGTGCCAACGATGACGCGCAGTTCGGAGACGGTGTGACGAGTTCAATCGACCCTTACATCGCCAAGGCCCCGTGCTTCGAGTCGGTGATCGATGCGGCTTGTGGCGCGGAATACACACTGCTTCTCAGCGAATACGGCGACGTGTGGGGTGTGGGAAGCAATCCTCACGGTGTGCTCGGAGTGGGACACGCGCAACCGGTGTCCGGGTGGACTCGAGTCCCGTTGCCCGAACGGATTCGTTCGATCCGCGCCGCGTCGCAACAAGCCGGATTCTTGGGAGAAAGCGGCACCTTGTACGTAACCGGGTTAGGTTTCGCTTTGGGTGACGCGGTTCCTCGTCACACCGCGCAGTCGTGGCCGATCGCCCGAGTGCGAACGTTTTCGATGACGACCGAAACGTGCTTCGTCGTCACGGATCAGGGGGTACTGCACGCGTGCGGTAGACGTTCCGGAGGTCAACTCGGAGACGGCGGCGATGACGCACAAATCGTACAGTATCGACATGTGGAGTACTTTCTACCCAGCACTCCGAACGAAATTCGAGAGCTTCACTCGTCGCTGTACGACACGCTCGTCGTCACCCAATGTGGCGAAGTGTGGACGGTCGGACATCGAAGCATGCCCAACGCCAACTTTGAGCAAAGATGCGAACCGAATCGTGTGCTGCGCGGAGAGCAGAGTTGTCACACGGATCGGTATATTCGGAACGTGCGTACTTGCACCGCATACGGAGGTCATGCGCATTTGGTGACTACCGACGGCGAAATTTACGCGCTCGGACGAGGTGAAGACGGTCAGCTTGGTACCGGTACCACCGTTACGCATTGGACTCCGGTTCGTATCCTAAGAGACTTCCACGGATCGTCGGTTCTTCCGACGCGCGCGGGGCACGGCAACACGAGCGTCGTGTGTTTCGGATACGTACAACCGGGGTCGGTACGAGGCACACGTATGCGTGTAGAGAATCTGCGCGCGATCGCGGACGATTCCGGTATTCGAGTGTCTGCAGATTTCCGATTGTCGATCGAATCGTCCACCATGTATCGAATGATCGCGAGCACAGCGTATCCCGTCTTGACGGACGATCAGGTTCATATGATCATGTCGGATGCGGTGGTGAAAGGGGTCGCTTCTCCGGAGGGACTCATGAACGCGTTGATTCCTTTGGTCCATTGCATCCCCTCCGCCCAAATCCTTCCGGGCACGGCTGCTCCGACACCGACAGTCTACAATCCACCGTCCTACGCGAAGACCTCCGGAACAACATACGATTCTCCCGCCTACATCGTCGCCAATGCGACTGCGTACGATCCCCCGTCCTACGCGATTCCCGACGCAACCGTGTATGTGATGTTGATGGACGGTACCGGTCATTGTGTGATACGACGTACCCCGGTCAGCCGCGAGGACGTCGGAGACATCCACGGCGGGATCTCAAGAGTGCGTTACTACGCGCAAGAGGAGGCGGTGCTCGTCGATGTGGACCTTTTCAGCGCGTCGTTGACCTGCACGAGCGTAATCGTACGATTGCACGTCGACGCGCCACCCACCGATTCCGAAGCGCAGGATGCTGCGAACGGGTTGTCCATCGTGGAGGCGGTCGTGTCCGTCGCCGCCGGAACTCCCGCCCGTGTGCAGTTCCGTTTGACGCACGCCCTGCAGAGCGGAGCGTCGACTCCGGTTTCGGAAGGAACCGTGTACTACGCAACGGCGTGTGTTCGAGATTCGGGTTCCACGGTCGCATTCGTCGCGCGTCCATGGAGTCGTGCTGATCCATGGAGTCGTGCTGATCCATGGAGTCGTGCTGATCCATGGAGTCGTGCGGGAGACCCGTATCAACTCGACGCGGACGCAGTACCTGACGATTGGACTCGCGCGATACAAACGGTGAGTGTCGCTGGAGCGCATG
>Ga0255762_10002455_pt1 | contig 15073 bp, 17 predicted proteins | sample 101ome_16_FD_179962 | JGI IMG/M metagenome (GOLD analysis project Ga0255762, IMG submission 179962) | Coastal salt marsh microbial communities from the Groves Creek Marsh, Skidaway Island, Georgia - 101401AT metaG (version 2) | ecosystem: Environmental > Aquatic > Marine > Intertidal zone >...
CATCAACAACTTTTCCAAAAACACAATAACCCCATCCATCTTGACCAGGATAATCAAGAAAAGGGTTATCAACCACATTAATAAAAAACTGTGAGCTCGCAGAGTGGGGGGCCATAGTTCTTGCCATAGCAATTGAATATTTAGAATTCTTCAAACCGTTTGCCGCCTCATTTTCAATTTCTGGGTTAGTACCCTTTTGAGACATATCAGGTGTAAAGCCACCTCCTTGAATCATGAAATTTTTAATAACCCTATGAAAAATAGTTCCGTCATAAAAACCCTGTTCTACATATTCAATAAAATTTTTTGAGGTAATTGGAGCCTTCTCATTATCAAGTTCAATTTGAATGTCGCCAAAGTTGGTTTTTAATGTAATCATAGTTGGTTTTGTTAGTAGTGGAAAATCGTCAATTATACTTTTTTTTGATTAAAAACAGGCTTCCACTATCAATGTCTTTCAAGTATAATTCGCTCTTTTAAAAATTTTTGACCAATATGTACGCAGTAATCAAAACTGGTGGCAAACAATATAGAGTCCAAGAGGGTGACAAGCTCAAAGTGGAAAAGCTTGAAACAGAAGTTGGTAAAAAGCACACCTTTAATGAAGTTATGATGGTTGGAGAAGGCGACAAAGCAACTATTGGAACGCCTCTTGTTGAAAAAGCCTCAGTAGAGGCAAAAATTATTGCCCAAGGCAAAGGCAAGAAAGTTAACATCATAAAGTTTCGTCGTAGAAAACATCATCTTAAAAGGCAGGGTCACAGACAGCTTTTTACTGAAATCGAAATTGGAAAAATTAAAGCTTAATTTAGGGGAATAGAATGGCTCACAAAAAAGCAGGTGGTAGTACTAATAACGGTAGAGATTCAGTTTCCAAAAGACTTGGCGTCAAACGTTTTGGTGGTCAAATTGTTTTAGCTGGAAATATCCTGGTCAGACAAAGAGGGACAAAATTCCATCCTGGAACTAATGTTCGCAAAGGAAAAGATGACACACTTTTCGCAACTGCCAATGGTAAAGTTGTGTTTACAAAAAAGGGTAAATTTAATAGACAATATATTTCTATCGAAACTGCTTAAATTGCAATCTATATTTTTTTATGAAAAGCGCCCTTTTGGCGCTTTTTTTTTAGAGGAGAGTTAAATGTCATATTCAATTGTTTTTCCAGGGCAAGGATCACAATCCGTTGGAATGTTGAGCGAACTTGCAGAAAATTTCAAAGTTGTTGAGGAGGTTTTTCAAGAGGCTAGCGATACACTCAATGTTGATCTTTGGAATATGTGTCAGACAGATGGTGACTCCCTTAATCAAACAATCAATACCCAACCAGCAATGTTGGCGGCAGGATATGCAACATTTAAAGTAGTAAAGGGAGAAATTGATCTAAAGCCTGAATCATTTTCTGGACATAGCTTAGGAGAATATACAGCTCTTGTTGCTGCTGATTCAATTGAATTTTCTGATGCTATCAAACTAGTCAGAAAAAGAGCTGAATTGATGCAAGATGCAGTACCCTCTGGTACTGGAGGTATGGCTGCAATCCTGGGTTTATCTGATGAAGAGGTTATAAATGTTTGCCTTAGCTTCAAGGGAGAAGGTGTGGTTGAACCAGTAAATTTCAATTCTCCAGGGCAAGTGGTAGTGGCAGGAAGTAAAGAGGCAGTTGATGACATATGCGAGCTTATGAAAGAGGCTGGGGCAAAAAGAGCAGTACCTCTGCAAGTGAGTGTCCCTTCTCACTGTTCGCTCATGAATAGCGCCTCAGATGAATTCGCAAAATTTATCAATGAAACCAATATTCAATTACCCAATAGATCAGTTATTCACAATGTAGATGCCCTATCATCAAGTAATATCCATCAAATAAAACAAAACTTAATTGATCAAATCAAGAAGCCTGTTCTGTGGACTCAGACCATTTCCAACATGTCAAACCTTGGGGTTGAAAAAATTATTGAGTTTGGTCCTGGCAAAGTTTTGGCCGGTCTTACTCGCAGAATAGATAAAAGTCTTTCAGCAAACGCTATAATTGACAAGAATTCTTTAGAAGAAACAATTAAGGAGATTTCATAATGGCAGATTTATCTGGAAAAGTTGCATTAATCACCGGCGCAAGCAGAGGGATTGGACAAGCAATTTCATTCATTCTTGGAAAAAATGGGGCAACTGTCATTGGAACCGCTACTAGCGAGTCTGGTGCTGACGCAATATCCAGAGCATTCCAGGAACATAAAATATCTGGTAAAGGATTTGCCTTAAATGTGACTGAAAATGATCAAATAGAAAATCTCATGAAATCCATTGGTGATGAATTTGGATCTGTGGATATCTTAATTAATAATGCTGGTATCACTAGAGATAACCTGTTAATGAGAATGAAAGATGATGAGTGGAATGATATTATGAACACTAACCTAGCGTCGGTGTACAAAATGTCTAAAGCAGTACTTCGTGGAATGATGAAGAAGAAAAGTGGAAGAATTATTTCTATAGCATCAGTAGTTGGTGCAATGGGGAATGCGGGTCAAACTAATTACTCAGCAGCCAAAGCTGGGATCATGGGTTTTACTAAGTCGCTTGCTAGAGAAGTTGGACCAAGGGGGATTACTGTCAATGCGATCGCACCAGGATTTATTAAAACCGATATGACAGACGCCCTACCCGAAGAGCAAAAAGAGTTTCTTGCTAATCAAATCCCTTTGGGTCGGCTAGGAACAGTTGAAGAAATTGCTGAGTCTGTTTTATTCTTGGCAGGAGAATCAGGAGCATACATTACAGCACAAACTATTCATGTTAATGGTGGGATGTATACTGTTTAATTTCTTTTATCTTTAAAGAAATCCTTTAAGAATGAAGAGCAATTCTTCTCTAGAACGCCACCTGTGATTTTTGGTGTATGATTAAAACAAGCTTCCTCATGAAGTTTTAATGCAGAACCACAAGCCCCAGTTTTAGGATCATAAGCCCCAAAAACCAATCTCGAGATACGCGCATGAACGATTGCCCCATAACACATTGCACATGGTTCAAGAGTTACATACATTGTAGCTCCTGCCAATCGATAATTACCAATATTTTCAGAGGCACTTCTTATTGCATTTATTTCTGCATGAGATGTTGGATCATTTTGAAATATAGACTGGTTATGACCTTGAGATACTTGTTTATTATCAATGACGATAATTGCGCCAACAGGTACTTCATTCATTTGCATTGACTTCTGGGCTTCAACATATGCAAGTTTCATAAAATGCTCATCAAAATTCAGGGTTTTCATTGGAAATCTACCTTATAGCTCACTTTGTGATTGAAGCATTTAAATAGTGTGGAAAAAGTCAAGGCAAGTATATCTTTATGTAATGAAAAAAGATATTTAAAGTATAAAAGAATTAAAGTCAAAACAGTTTACAAAAATAACTAATATTAAAACCTTACATGTGATTTAATTACTATTGTGATCTAACAACAAACTTTTTCGATTAATAAACTAACCAAGTCATCTAGAGCTTACTATCTCTTTTGAGCCAGGCGGAGGGAAAGGAAATAGGTCAGTATCTCTTTTTGAAATCATTATCGTTTCGGAATCAACGTCAAAGTTATTTAGTTTTCTTGTTACCCAAAGGAGTGCTCTAGGCTTTGAAATAATGGCAACTATAGTATAAAAAATAATTTGAAAATCTAAAAAAATTGATTGGTTTTGAATATAGGCTAAACCTAGTCTGCTCTTCCATGGCCTAATCAATTGATTATAGGATAAATCTGGGTTCTCACTTCCCTGAAGAATTTCACCCTCATCAGAAAATACTATGGATGAAAAATCAGTTATACCAGGTCTTACTCTTAACAGGCCTTTTTCAATATGTGTATAAAGTTCTGTATCTGATAAGACGTTAGGTCTAGGACCAACCAAGCTCATATCGCCAATCAGTACATTCCACAATTGTGTAAGCTCATCAAGCTTATACTTTCTAATTTTATGACCAATAGGGGTAATTCTGATATCGTCAACCGAAGTTGAGTCCGCCCCGCTTTTATCCGCATTGACAGACATTGATCTTAATTTTACCATTTTGAATACCAGCCCATCTTTGCCAACTCTAGGTGCTATATAAAATGGAGACCTTCCATCCTGGCGATAGATTAAATACATAAATACAGATATTACTGGGGATATAAGTAGCAAACCTAAAAATGCTAAACCAATGTCAAGAATTCGCTTCATGTCTCTAATAACTTTAAAACCTTGGCCATTATTGACTGACTGTCAATACCATAACTAGATCTAAGATATTGTTGACTCCCCACTATTGAGGAATATTTATCATTTAACCCGATTCTTAAAAATTTTTTAGGCATAACCATATTGTCCATGCATATTTCGGCAACAGCGGAACCTAGTCCTCCATCTTTATTGTGTTCTTCAACGGTTACAATTCCACCAGTATTTATTGCCGCATCTAGAACTTCATCTTTATCAATAGGTTTAATGGAGTGCATACCAACAATCCTTGCATAAATTCCCACCTCTTCCAGCATAATCGAGACAGTATTTACCTCATTAAGAATTCCTCCAATAGCAATTAGAGTAATATCCTTTCCTTCTTTATATCTATTCGATTTTCCAATAATAAATTCATTTTTAATACAAATATCATCCGCTGCCGATTTATCCAACCTAAGGTAATTTACACCGCCTCCTTGAACCATTGCTCTGATGGCTGCTCCTGCCTCTCTAGTGCTGCAAGGTGCAACAACTGAAATATTAGGTAGTGCTCTCAAAATAGATAAATCCTCTGTTGTATGATGAGACATTCCTAATGCTCCATAACTAAATCCACCTCCTGATGCGACAATAGTAACGTTAGCATCATGATAGCAAAGGTCATTTCGAATTTGCTCTAAACATCTTAAAGTTGGAAAATTTCCAATTGAATAAGTTATGACTTTTTTACCTTCGATGGATAGACCTGCAGCCAGTCCGGTCATATTCTGTTCGGCAACACCTACATTGAAATACTGCTCAGGAAATCTGCTTTCAAATTCTTCAAAAACTCCATAACCTAAGTCTCCTGTTAATAAAACAATATCTTTATCTTTTTCAGCAAGAAAAGTTAGTGAAGATAAGAAAGCATCACGCATCACTCTTTTCCAATTCAATCATTGCAGCATTATATTCATCGCCTTTTGGACTCCGATAATGCCACAATACATTGTTTTCCATAAATGAAACACCCTTGCCCTTAATTGTATTGGCGATAATACATAATGGGCCGCCACTGGGCTGACTTCTACATGCATTAAATATTTCTTGATGATCATGACCATCAATTTCTACCACATTCCAATTAAATGCCATCCATTTTTTAGCAAATGGCTCAAGAGAGAGAGTGTCTTCTGTAGAATTTATGCTTTGCAGTTTGTTCCTATCAATAATTACAACTAAGTTATCTAACTCATGATGTGCAGCAAATAGAACAGCCTCCCAATTAGAGCCCTCATCACACTCTCCATCGCTCATAATTACAAAAACCCGATGTTTTTTATTGTCAATCTTGGCAGCTAGTGCCATACCTGCAGCAACGGGTAAACCATGTCCAAGAGAGCCAGTTGAAAATTCTACTCCAGAAATACCTTTGTGTGACACATGCCCGGATAAATTAGAGCCATTCTGATAATGTGTTTTTAACTCGCTTTTCTTAATAAAGCCACTTTCAGCAAGAACAGCATATACACCTGCACCAGCATGTCCTTTACTTAAAATAAATCTATCTCTCTTGTCCCATTTACAATTACTATTATCATACATAAGCACAGAATCATACAAAACAGACAAGATATCTGCTATTGATAAGACAGATCCAATATGTGAACTACCTCCCAGACTGGTCATTTCTACAGCGTGCTTTCGAATGTTATTTGCTAATTTTTTCGAGCGTTTAATACTTAGCTTCATAAAACTCTTTTATGCAATCACATATGTATTCGACTTCATCATCTGATACTGCCATATTTAAGGGAAGCATTAGACTATTTCTCATAATTTTCTCAGTCGCTGGGAGTGACTGAACAAAGCCAAGTTCTTTAAATTCGTGTACTGCCTTTCCACCCCACTGAATAAGAGTGCCAACTCCTTTTTGAGCCAAATATTGTTTCAAATCATCTCTTCCTAAGGCTTCAATTTCGTAATTCTGAAAAATGTCAAAATGTACGCCATTATCATCGGGACCCGGAGGGCGTATTACCTCCTTTAGACCTCCTAAATTTTTATGATAAATAGAAGCAATTCTTCTTCTTCGATCCACAACTTTCTGATAATTGTTAAAAAAGAAATTAAGAATTGCCGCCTGTAAATTATCCAGCCTACTATTAAAACCCCAGACAGAGACACCCCCATCTTCAGATCTACCATGATCTCTCATTAGTTTAACTTTAATATATATTTCTTCATCATTGGTTAGAACCATGCCTCCATCACCAAAACAACCTAAGGTTTTTGCTGGGTAGAAACTAATACATCCTCCCAAACCAAAAGAGCCAGCAGCTCTATTTTTATATTTTGCTCCGAGAGCCTGAGCCGAATCTTCATATACTTGTAAATCATAATCATTTGCGATATCTAATATTTTATCCATATCAGCAACACGCCCATTTAATTGGGTCGGAATAATAGCTTTCGTTCTGGAAGTGATAGCCTCTAGAATCGACTCAGGGTTAATTAGATGATCAGTTCCAGCTTCAACAGGAACTGGTTTAGCCCCAGTAAAGGCAATAGCAGATGCAGTAGCTACCATAGTATGAGAGCAAAAAATCACTTCATCGCCCGAACCTATCCCTCCTGCTTTTAATAAAAGTTGCAAGGCATCAGTTGCATTTCCAACACCGACCGCGTATTCAATCTCAGTGTATTCTGCAATTTTTGATTCAAATTCAGCAAGATCATCTTGCATAATATAGGCGCCCCTATTGCAAACATCAGAAAATATAGAAACAAGCTCATTCTCATTCTCGCTGAATAAAGATTGGTAATTAAAAAAAGGTATTTTCATAACTGGACTATATCTATTATATTAAATACTCATATACTATAGACTCCTCTCCCTTGTGGATCGAAGTTTTATATACAAATCTTGCGCCTGACTTGAGATAAAATTTTTGAGCCTTATTTTGTAAACTTCCGGTTACTATTTTTATTTTTTGCACCTTAAACTCTTTTAGTTTGTTTATAGCATTATTAAAAAGTAATTGACCAACACCTCTCCCTTGTAACGAAGAATCAACACAGAAATTAAATATTTCAGAATCAGAAATATAATCATTTTTCTGTGATTTCTTCTGTGAGAATGGATACTTTAGTGTTTCAATCATTTTCTTAATAATACTTGTACCTATTTTTGATAAAGGGATATAGCGCAAAGTTTTATATGAATCTAGCCAAAAAAAATTTATATAAAATCTCTTAGTATGTACTGAGATTGCTATAAATCCAACCACCTTGGAATTCTCTTCAGCCAAAATTAGAAATGAATGCTTTGATTTTGCAATAACCTCATAAAGCTTAGATAAGAATCTTGCCCCCAAGGTTGGTAGAAAACCACCCGGTATTTCGTTAATATGAATTCTTGCGCATTCCATAAAAAACTTATGATTTTTCTCCAATATAGAGGCATTAATAGTTTTCATAAACTATTGAAGGATCTTTATAAGTTTATCCATAAACTTTTTGCTTGGAATATGGGACAAGGGTAAAGATACAATATGTTTACTTGATAACTCAGCATTTGGACAAGAGCCTAATATATAACCAGCATTGGTTAGCTGATTGGATGAATATGGATGGATTGGAGAAGAATACCAATCTGAAACTTCAACTCTATTCTTGTAAGCTAACTCCATAACTGCCTCTTTATCATTCAGCCAAATAGGGTATCGAACATAAACAACATCTGATTCGGGTAAAGTTAATATCTCCTTTACAGTTTTTAAATAAAGTAATTTTTCTTTGTAAAGTTGGACAACCTGTTTTCCTCTAGATTCAAAAAATTCTAATCTGTACAAATTAGGTTTAATTTTTTTTCTAATAAGTCTTGAAATTTTATAACTAAATTCTTCGGACTTTTCTTCAATATTGCAACTCGGCTGATTCCCTTGAATTAATCCATATTTTGTAAATAAATGAAATAAATACTTTATTGTCCAGTAGGTCTTTGGGCTGTAAAAAATAGAAAAGGCAGCTCTTTGGATTAATAATTGAAATTCGGAAACAATCAAAGGATTTTTAAGTCGGCCATAACTATCTTTCAGGCGTTCGAATATTTTTTGATTATTCACTTTAACGGCGCCTCCAATACCTAATGGTAGAGGCTTACCCCATTCAAAAGAATAAAAACTTGCATCTGAGAAATCACCCACTTTACCTTTCTGATATTTTGAGCTATGAGTATGGCAACAATCCTCTATTACAATCATATTATGTCGCTTTGCGATCTTAACTAGTTCTTTAATATTTGCCACAACACCGAAAGTATGCTGAATAATTAATACCTTGACATTGTTGCAGGATTTTAATTTCAACTCTAAGTCGGTAGAGGACATAGTAACACCACCCTCTTCAATATCAATATAAAGTGGTTTTGCCCCTACCGCAAAGACACTCTCTGGGACAGCGCTACAAGTATAAGCTTGAATTGCTACAAAATCTCCTGTTACAACTCCGCTTGCAGTCAAGAGCTCTGATAATGCAACTCTTCCACGATAATATAAATAATCCAAATTCATATTCTTAGATAACTTAACACTTTTTTAAAAAGCACTATTCATACAAGAATTTCTGAAAGTTTAGATCATTCGTAAAATTTATAGCTTTGTCAAAAGTTGCGGGCTTATTTGTCAGACATCTAATTACTCCTGCCATAACTCTTCCCGAACTAGTAAAGCCAATGACTGGATCCAAAGATGGATAATTTACTGGACGCGATATATTTTTCTCATTTTCTTTAGTTGAATAATAAGCCTTAAATCCATCTTTGCAGGCATTATGTTGACCAAATAGAGCATTTAAAACACCATGCCTATCCTGCACGAAGAATTTTCTTTGTTCTTCACTAAGTTGACTGCTCGACAGTGATTTTGAAATCCATGAACCATGATCCCCCATAATTATCACAATAGCTTCTTCTCCGGCTGCATCTAGAATCTTCTCAATATACTTCGAAACAATCAAAGATTTCTTTTTGTAATTATCTGCATATTTTTCAAGCTCATAATCATCATAAGTAATAAAAGAGCTTCCGACGTGACCGATTGTCTGAAAATGATGTGCAGTAATCCAGGGCTCTCCTGAGCGAGTTAATTCTTTAATAGTTTTGACAGTCTTATCCTGAAATCCCATTTGCAAATCGTAAGTAAGATGTAATTCTTGTCCTGGGTCAAATAATGGCTTTTTAATATCTTTTACAAAATATTCTCTATGTAGATTATAGATTGGTGATTTGCATGCCGCATAATGTTTTGGAATAAAATATGCTACTGTGTTATCTGCTGATTTATCTGAAATAAGGCAATAAATAGAATCGGAAATACCAGATTCATTTGCATAAGTATCATATATGTCAACATATTCTCCCTTTAACGTTCCAAAATAACTGCCAGGATATCCAGTTAATACCTTATAACCATTGGACCTGAATATATTGAATAAGAGTGAATCTTTTATTCCGCTGAATCGTTTGTGATCAACATCAAACTCTGTCTGATCAAGCATGAGAAAACTACTCCAAGAATTTCGAGTAGGAACCTGCATAGCAAAAGAATTTTTGAAAACTATACCATTGTTTTCTTTAATAGTGTCATTGTAAGATGGCCACCCATCAAGAGAGAAAAATTTCTCAACAAGAGCTTTAGGCATCAACGAATCAAAAGTAATTATATGAATATTTGGTTTTTTAGTAAATTCAACATCGATAATTTTATTGGCAAGGTTTCTGTGTGATCCAGACCATCTAACATCCTCAGTATTAATCTCAACACCATCTGAATCAAAATCATTCCAAAAATTCAGAACAGGAACTAATATCAAAAACAGAATAATTACTGAGGATGATCTATAGAAAGAATTAGATTCTTCGATACGCTTAAATAACTGAAACAAGCCTGTAATGACAAGTACAAGAATTATAAATTGAGTAATATCTCTCATATGAAGGAAAAACTCATGGTAGGCTAACTTAAATGCCAATATGTTAACTGCTGTTATTGCTGCAATAATGAGAAAGAAAAATGTTCTATTTCTTATTAATTTTCTTGCGACTATAAGTACTAAAATTTGGAAAAGAAAAATAGTAAGATTGGTAAATCCAAAATATTCCACAACTCTAGGATCAACTTTGCCTAATGATAAAAGCGTCGTATCAACTATCGAAAACACAAAAATTAGTGTAAATAAAGAAAGGACTCGCATAAATCTACAACCTATATTTTTTCTAAATAATAAAGACTCCTCTCAGAATCTTTTATTTTTTCTAAAGATCTGAGCTCATAAATATTCAAAAAAGCATCTTCAAAACCCTCCTTGGAATAGTTTTCAAAGATATCCTCCCTTGAAGACAATAACTTTTGAACTTGACTATCTGACTTTGGAACAAACTCAATAATCAATTTATCTGATAATCGTGCAAATGATTCAAACATATTGGAAAGAGGTATATTATTAGAAATAGCTAAATGATGAACTAATCCAAGCGCCAACAAAATACTCGGTCTTCCTCGATCAAAAAAGGATTGCCTCTCGTTGCAATCCCAGCCAATTGAAGGGCTTGGATTAGTTAAATCCATTAATAGTGGGGTAATATTATATTCATGTTTCTTTAGCGACAAATAATTCCTTTCGACGCACGATGGATCTATATCCCAAGCTACAACACTCTTTGAGTGATCAGATGCCACCCTGCTAAAATTCCCAAAATTAGCGCCAAGATCCCAAACCAAATCAGGTTTGATACTAGAAAGCAAAAGATTCACCTTCTGCTCTTTGTCAAGCATGCTTGTATGGTTATAGTTATTATTGCTTGAATAATAATCATCCCACTCTGTTCCACCTGGGGCCCATTTCAAATTTCTTATTGTTGACTTTAGGCCAGCAATCATTGCCAACATACTTTTTCTAGAGATTTTCATATGTTTTGCTCTTTTACTGCTTAATTCACCACTATGCTTTTTTTGACTTTTGGCATGAATATGAATATGCAAAAACAAACCTAAATTTAAGTAGGAGGATAACGGAAGTAACGAAGACGCTATGTCTAGCGGTATTCCATCAATATAGCTCTTTATAAGTGAATTTAACCTTATATCTTTTTTTGACATCAAGGCTAGAGGGGCCAGAAAATGCTGACAAAATTGTCTGTATGCAATCCAAGGTCTTCCTTCAACATACTTATCAAATGACAAAGTATCCAAAAAAATAGCTCTGCCATTATTAAAGGTTACATTATAGGCTGACGCATCTTTTAATATCATTCCTTTTAGAATTGCCTTTTCTTGAATATCCAGCGTTAAAAGTGCTGCATCCTTCAATTGACTAAACGACCACTCATAAGGATATGAAAAGTTTGCTATTCGTTCTGGTTGTAAAATACGAAAAGAGGTATCAGCACTTTCAACTTCTATATGACTAATTAGCTGGCTAGAATCTACAAGCTCCTTATACAATCCGCTATTAATAAGGAAACTATACTCTTCTAAATAAGACGCATTAACCCGTCTGTAAAGAATACCCTTCTCAACAAACATGAAACCACTAGGATCCCTGAACGATCCTGGGACACGATTTGTATGAGTCATTTATTTTTCTTTTTTTGAAAAAAAGGCTTTTATCTTGAACCAATATGTCTTCACAGCAATTGTAATGGATAAAACCGCGGCAATAATACCTTGGATAATGATGCTTCCGGTACCTGGATCAAGGTATGCATGTACATTTGAAGTAATCACAAAAAAATAAACTAAAAGTAAACCTTTATTTGTCATAGTATCAACTTATTAATTTTTTATAAACATTTATAAACTTTGTGTCTATTATATTTGAACAAAACTTGCTCTCAGCCATATTTCTTCCATATTTTCCCATCCGTAATCTCATTTCTGGACTTTTTAGCAAGCTCTGCAAAGGCTCAACTAAACTCTCTGGACTTCGTGGTGTTACTAAAAAACCGTTCATCTTATCTTCAACAGCCTCTTTGCAACCAGGTACATCAGTTGTCACAATAGGCAGGCCAGCGGCAGCTGCCTCTAATAAAGACTTTGGCAAACCTTCTCTGTAAGAAGGAAGGCATACAATATCAACTTTAGAGAGCACTGTCTGCATATCTTCACAATGTCCCCACCATTCAACTACTCCACTATCCTGCCACTCTGTGAGTTGTTTCCTATTTATTGAAGCTGGATTATTGTCATCATTATCGCCAATTAGAACAAATCTAGATTTAACAGATTGTTCTTTTAAAATTTTTGCCGCTTCAACAAACTCTCTAACGCCCTTAACCCATAACATTCTTGCGGGAAGAGCCACTATCGGAGTATGCATATCCTTAGTAACTGGATAATAACGATTGGTATCTACACCGCTACCAAGAATAAGGCAAAGCTCAGTATCTGCGGTTATGATATTTTTTATAAAATTATAATCATCATGGTTCTGCACCGTAGTAATTGAATAGCGCAAGTTTCTTTTTAATATAAATGTTACTAATGCCCTTAATATTCTATATTTAATTTCATTAAACACAAAAACGGAACCAAGCCCTGTTATAGTATTAACGATATGTCCTCTTCCATAGAATCTCGCAGCTATTGAGCCCAAGATCGCCATCCTTATTGTGAAATGATGCACGATATCTGGTTTTTCTTTCTTATATACTTTAAATAATCTTAAAACTGTACGAAAAACACCTGAATGTCTACTTCCCGAAGTTTGATTAAGCTCTATAAGAGTAACGCCTAACTTCTTGATTTCATCAGCATGTTTATTGACACGAGTTAATAAAATTACCCGCCAACCGGATTTAATCAATTTTTCTGCTATGGTTGATCTATGAGAAATAAAACCGTAATCTTCCGGCACAACAAATAAAATCTTTTTCATTATTTGATAAAAAACTTATAAAAACTTTCTTATTTCTGCAAAGGTCTTGTACTCTGAATCTATATTATGAATAAATCTTTCTCTTGCTTCATTAATAATATCTGAAAAATTTTGAACAGCATCACCTCCTGAGATTGACCACTCGTCAGGGTGAATCAATAATTGAAAACATCGATAATTTTTGATATTAAGAGGATGGTCATAATTCCATCTATGATTACTGTCAGCAATATATTTAACCTTGCTTGGCAACCCATTTTCAATAAATTCAAAATAAGGATATGAATAAGCATTAATTAGCTCGCTAAACTTACTGGTATCCAATTTAAGGGTCCATTTTGGAGGTCTATGATAACTAAACCTATCTATTTTTTTATCAACACAGGCTTGCAAGATTTCTGTCTGTCTAATAAGTTCTTGCTGTAAAGTTATAACATCACCTTCCTCAATATTGCTGACATAAAAATGAAGTCCGATATAGTGTCCAAGACTTTCAATTTGTTTTAATAATTTATTATTAAAAACAGAAAGGGGATTGTAGGCAGTGTTTAAAACTTGAACAAAAAAAGAAGACCGAATACCATATTCATTATCAATTTTTGCCATTTTTAAGGCTCTCTCAATGGAGAACTCTACGTCATGTCTAAGTATACAAAATTCAGAAGTTGAGCAATCAATATCTTGAAAATCTTTCATTTTGGGCTGAAAACGCTCGAGTATTCTTCGGTACTCAGTATATGAAAACTCTTCAATCATTTATTGTCTTTTATTATTTTTTTCGCTGGAAGACCCATATAAACTTCACCATCTTCTACATCTTTAAATACATTTGCACCAATTCCTATTAGGCATTTTTTTCCAATTTTGTTTTGTTGAAATATTGAAGCGTTTGGACCAATCCATGAGTTTTTCCCTACACTTACGCCACCGCTTAGCTCTGCAGCAGCTGTTATTAGAACTCCACTATCAATCTTGCAATTATGTGCTATGTGAACATGGTCGTCAGTTTTAACATAATCACCAATAATGGTTGGCTCTATTGCACCACTCACAACAGTATTTAATGCCCCTATTTCAACATAATCACAAATTACAACTCCGCCATAATGAGGCATTTTCATGGGCTTCCCATCAAAAGGCACTCTTTGCCACTCTTCTTTATTATCTCTCTCAATTCCAAATCCCTGATCTCCAACAACTGAATTACTTCCTATCACACAATTATCTCCAATAATGGTGTTGCTACAAATTCTGGCTCCGCTCTTTAAATGGCAAAACTTACCTATCTTGACATTTTTCTCAATAAATACAAAAGGCTCAATTATGCAAGTCTCATCAACTATAGAGCTGGGATCAATATAATAACTATTCGAAGAATAGGAGCTTTTTTTGCTTATTACAAAATTATTTAAAATATAGATATACTCCAATCTTGGATTAATTACCTTTATTACACAATTAAATTTTGAAATCTCTATTGGTATTTCAGCTTGCTTGTCTATCAGAATTACAGATTCACTAACAGAAGACAACAGTTCTAGATACTCATCTTTATATTTGATGCAAAAAATTAGTGAGTTACTTTTTGGGTTATTTAAGGCTGATACTGAATTGATTGGAGGAATATCTACATTGCCACCATATCTCTTCTTAATTTCTTCTCTTTTAAACTTTATATTCATTATGGTTATTAAAACTTAATAATTCTAAAAAGATATTCCTTTGATCATAAATTTCTCTGCAAAGCTTTCTTTTACAATTGGGAGTACCCATTTATTTTGAGTATGAAGGCCTCTTGCATCTTTCCATTTTTTGTCATTCTTGAAAATTCCTCTAGGATACTTTCAGCATCTTTTTCATTTAAAAAGTCATCGATTACAATATAGTTGAATGGCTTTCTGTTGTAGATTTTTTTATTCAGATTAAGCTGTTCTT
>Ga0255762_10002483_pt1 | contig 14979 bp, 6 predicted proteins | sample 101ome_16_FD_179962 | JGI IMG/M metagenome (GOLD analysis project Ga0255762, IMG submission 179962) | Coastal salt marsh microbial communities from the Groves Creek Marsh, Skidaway Island, Georgia - 101401AT metaG (version 2) | ecosystem: Environmental > Aquatic > Marine > Intertidal zone > Salt...
CCACGCCGACCCCAACGCCCGCGCCCGCGGATGACGGGTCGTATTACGACAACGGTGGGTCCACGCCGACTCCATCCGCCGCGCCGACGCCGGCGCCAGTGGACGACGGGTCGTATTACGACACGCCGACGCCAACGCCGTCAGCCACGCCAACGCCGTCAGCCACGCCGACGCCAACGCCGGCGCCGATGCCCGCGGACGATGGTTCGTATTACGACCAGCCCACTCCAATGGTTATGCCGATGCCGTCCATCGCGCCGACGCCGACGCCGTCAGTCACACCCGAGCCGTCCGCGACGCCGACGCCGTCCGCGACGCCGGACGATGGATCGTACTACGACGCTCCCGACGCGCCGACGCCGACGCCGTCCGCGATGCCCGAGCCATCGACGAGCGTTTCACCGGAATCTTCGGCCAGTGCGACACCTGAACCTTCGGCCAGCGCGACACCTGAACCTTCGGCCAGCGCGACTCCGGAACCGAGCGCGAGCGCGACACCTGAACCTTCGGCCAGCGCGACTCCGGAACCGAGCGCGAGCGCGACTCCGGAACCGAGCGCGAGCGCGACTCCGGAACCGAGCGCGAGCGCGACTCCGGAACCGAGCGCGAGCGCGACTCCGGAACCTTCGGCCAGCGCGACTCCGGAACCGAGCGCGAGCGCGACTCCGGAACCGAGCGCGAGCGCGACTCCGGAACCGAGCGCGAGCGCGACTCCGGAACCGAGCGCGAGCGCGACTCCGGAACCGAGCGCGAGCGTTTCGCCTGAACCTTCGGCGAGCGCGTCACCCGAAACTTCGGCCAGCGCCACCCCTGAACCATCGGCCAGCGCCACGCCGACGCCCGCGCCGGCGGACGCCGACGACGGTTCATATTTAGACGGGACGCCCGAAGCGTTACCCTCGCCGCCGCCGCCGTCGCCGCCGCTGTCTCCACCGCCGGCGGGCGCGCCGCATCCGCCGTCACCGCCACCGTCGCCGCCGCCGCAACCTGAACCTGAACCGGCACCGGTGAACTCGTTCACGCCGACGCCCAACGCGTCGACACAAAACTTGGACGACGCGCCGCCTGCGAGCGACGGTTCGTACGACGCGCCGCCCGCGACGCCGACGACGACGCCCGAACCGCCGGCGAATTCGACGAACGCCGAACCGAGCGAATCGACGACACCCGCGACGGCATCACCGTCGCCACCGTCGCCGCCGCCTCCGGGCGTCCCGCCGGCGCCTCCCGCGTCGCCGCCGCATCCTCCGCCGCCGCTTCCGCCGTCGCCGCCGTCGCCGCCGCCGCCGTCGAGTCCGCCGCCGCCGCCGAGCGGCGCCCACTACCACAACGTCACCGTGGAGGCCGGCCAAGCGGTCCTCATGTTCAGGCCAAACGCGAAATCCATCGTCGGTCTCGCGACGGCGAATCAGCAATTGCACTTGACGTTTTTGGAAAACGACGAAGTCGTGACGGCGCCGAGCCTGCCGTCGTGGTGTCGACTCTTCGTCAACCAAAACAAGCAAATGACGCTCCCGGTGACGGTGGACAACGGAAACACGCTGCAAGTCGCGGTGGAAGCGTCCGCGGCGCCGGGCGCTCGACGCACCGTGTACGTGCGATACGGCTCGCAACAATACGTGTTCGACGTGCGAACGCGTCCGTCGGCGCATTCGCCGCCGCCGCCGCCGTCCGCGCCGCCGTCGCCCGCGCAGGTTGTTCTCGGACACGTCGCCGCGAATCATCCTCGAACGTGCACGTCCGCCGAGGCGTATAAATGGTCCACGCTCACGAGACCCGATCGATCGAGCGTGCCGTCGAATGAATGGTGCGCGAGAAGCGTCGGTTCGACGAATAAAACGTTTGAGGCGCCGTTGTGTTCGAGCGCGAGCGGTCGAGACGTCATAATACTCGTCGACGCCAGCGACGCCGTGGGTGCGGATATCTTTTACGGGAAGATGATCGACATGCTTCACGATCTCTATTGCACCATCGAAGGGACGAATTCGCGTGTGGGGTTGATTTTATTACCCGGTTCGAGTAATCCGTACGTGTGCGACGCGTACACGAGTTACATTCCGCTTCAACAACACACGAGTGCGGATTTCCACGCGCGTTTGGAGGCGTTGCGTAACGACACCGGGGCGTGTTGCGGGAAAAGTGTGCCTCTGGCGCAGGGTTTACGCGCGGCGCACGGATTGTTTCGAGATTTCGGCGCGTACCCGGCGAACGCGCGAAGCGTCGTCTTCGTCACGGCGTCGCACCCGTCGACGCCCGTCGAACAGGAGACGTGTCTCTTCGTCAGTCTGCCCGCATTCAGACGGATGACTCGGGATCATCCATTCAACGTGGACGATAACGGTGAAAAGATGACGGCGTGTCACTACAAGATGCGCACGGTGCAAGTCGCCGCCGGCGAGTTGAAACTCTCCGGCGCGCGGCTCTCCGTCGTCGCCGTCCCCGGCGCGAATGGACACGTGCCCTCGAGCGCGTATTACGCCGGTTCACCGTGGTCCAGTCGATGTCACGGCGACGGTAACTGTACCTTCTCCGCGCCGTACGGCGGTGATCGCGGCGTGTGGGGGCCTTGGTACACGGACGCCAACGGCGCCGTCACGCGCGAGTACGACGCCGGCGCGCCGCTCGACTGTTCCATCAATCTTCGTCCCGGCGCTCCGGTGGTGAGTAAACCCGTGCTCACGAACGCCTTGCGCGTCAACGCGTGGGATCCACTCGTGTACGCCGACACCCTGGCCGTCGCTATGTGTCCAGCACCGGCGTGTCTCCCCAAAGAACTCTCCAACGCCACCCTCGTCGACGGGTGCGTCGGCGACGCCGCCGACGCGTGGTCCACCACCAAACGATGCATCAGCGATGAATCCTTCGCCGCGTGCGATCGACTCATCCCTCGCAACGACACCTGTCACGCCGTCGCGATACAGGAACCCGTCGTCATCGGCACCGTCAAGGGCGCCCCCGCGATGTCCACCGCGCTCGAGTGTCGCCAAAAATGCGCCGGCGTCTTCACGCCCACCCGCGCGAAAACCATTCGCGTCGTCTGCGTCCACGGCGGCGCGTGCGACACCGATATCATCGATCACGATCCACACGGGGCGTATTATCCCGCCCATTACCCGACGACGACGCACTATCCCGCCTATCCCGCGTGAGAAGTCGTCGGCGGCGATGTAACAACAAAAAGTTTCTGAAAATCTCAAAAAGTGTCCCGAGCCGAATGAAGTAACGTCCCACACCGAGTCGCGTCGACACACCCCGACGCGCGGACTCGAGAACCACCCCGCGCGACGCACCGTAGCACTCCCCGTCGTCTCGTCGCCTCCGCGATCGCGTGTACCGCGCGCGCGTCGACGACATGGCGCCCGGCCCGCGCGGTCGCGGTGGCGGCGGCGGCCGACCTCGACGTCGCGCCGTCGCCGTCGCCGACTCGGACGACGACGAGACGGACGCGTCGAGGAGCGATGAGGACGTTTTCGAGGACGTGCGCGCGAACGATGCGTTCGAGGACGAGGAGATTGATGAGGACGAGGCGTTTAACGATGAGGATGACGAGAGGTACGGGGACGTCTTCGCGGGGGACGACGACGACGACGTCGAGTTCGGCGACGAGGATGAGTTCCAGGCGGCCGAGGGGGGCGAGGGGGCGAATGAAGACGACGACGACGATGATTTGAACGCATTGATGGACAGCGATGCCGACGAGGAGGAAGAGAGACCGGTGGAGAGACCGCCGCGCGCGTCCGCCGCGCGCCGGTCGACGGCGGCGGACGAAGACGAAGACGTACGAGACTTGGTCTCCGACGGTGACGATGATTCGGACGAGGACGACGGGCGACGCGCGCGCGTGCTGGATGATATCGTCGGTGAACGGCGAGGCGTCCGACTCGATCCGAGGTTTCGACCGGTGCAGAATGAACGCGTTCCCGAGAACCCGATGGCGATTCCCATGCGACTCGCCGAGGGCGAGGCGCCGTTGACGCTCAAGGATGTCATGGCGTCCCTGGGCGAAGGTGCGGTGGATAAGGAGACAGCGAAACGATTGGCGAAGATTGCAAAGACGAAAGCCGCGGACGCGCCGCTGGCGAGACCGATTCGCGAGAGAATTGATCGGAAAGCGGCGTACGCGGAGACGAGCAAAGACGTGTCCAAGTACCAAGCCGTCGTCAAGGAAAATCGTGAAAAGAGAACGTTAAAGTTTGAACCGGCGAGGAAGGAGATGCAGCGAAAAGACACGCTCGGTGCGCTCGTCGCGGATTTCACGCCGAAATCTGATCTCGAAAAAGAAATCGCCAAGGTTTTGAGCGACGCGGGACACGCGAGCGCCAAGGATGTCGTCCGGGGCGAAATGGTGGAGATGAACCATTTAGACGTCGAGGACGTCAAGGAGAGACAGGCGAAACTCGCCAAGATGCGCGCGGTGTTGTTTTATCACGAACAAAAGGCGAAACGTTTAAAGGCGATCAAGTCCAAAGCGTTTCATCGACACAATCGTAAGGGGGAGTTGAAAATCGTCGGCGACGACGCCGATGAGGATTTCGAAGACGGCGAGGGCGATACTCCCGAGGAAAGACGCGAGTATCTCCGCGCGCAGGAACGCATGCTCTTGCGACACAAAAACACGTCGAGGTGGGCGAAACGCGCCATCAAGAAGGGCATCGCGCATCTCGCGGGAACGAGGGAGAAATTACAGGAACAACTTCGCATCGGGCAACGGTTAAAGGAGAAAATCGAGGGTCGACGCGGATCGACGAGCGACGACGACGACGCGAGCACCGACGCGGAATCCGACGACGACGATGACGGTGATGACGCAGGCGATGATCCCGTCGCGGAGCGTAAGCGTCGACTCAAGGCGAAAGCGGCGGCGTTGAAGGCGATCGAGGAGGGCGAAGACGCCGTCGACGGCGCGAATGAGAGTTTGTTCAAATTACCCTTCATGGCGCGCGCGATGGAGAAGCGTAAATCGGAGACGCGGGCCGAGGCGCAGCGTTTGCTCGACGAGCTCGATGAGATGGAGAACGATGGGAGCGACAGCGACAGCGAGAGCGACGACGGCGACGGCGAGGAGTGGGCGGCGATGACGGCGAGAGCCAAGGGCGCGACGGATGGCGCGACGACGTCGGCGGCGAAGCGCGCTCGCGACGACGACACCGAAAACGTCGTCGCAAAGTCAAAGAAGAAGAAAAACAGCGCGCCTAAACCGCCAAAGGCGAAACCCATAGATGAGATTCCGAACGCCGCGAGACGCATGCGAGAAAAAGCGGCGCGACGCGTCGCGCCGCCGAAGGTCGAGGAAGATGAAGACGAACCCGTCGTCATGCTCGACGAGGAGCGCACACTCGGCGCGACGAATGAAGAATTAATGCGTCGCGCGTTCGCGAACGACGACATCGAGGCTGAATTCGAAAAAGAAAAGCTCGCCGATGTCGATGCAGAGCTTCCCAACGCCGACGTCCCGAAAAACCTTCCGGGATGGGGCGCGTGGGCGAGCGAACAACGCGTGCCGAAGTGGATGCAAGACGCCGAAAAGAAAGCCAAGGCGGAACGCACCAAGGCGCTGAAGAATCGTCGCGACGCCAAGCTCAAACACGTCGTCATCAGCGAAAAGTTTGATAAAAAGGCGGCGCAGTTCAACGTGGAATCGCTCCCGCACGGATACGCGAGCAAGGCGACGTACGAGGGATCGATGCGACAACCGCTCGGCCCGGACGTCAACACGGTCGGCATGTTCTCCAAGCTCAACGCGCCGAAGATTTTGAAACCGACGGGATCCATCATCAAACCGCTCAAACTTCCAAAGCAAAAGCAAAAGAGCGCCGGAAAATCCAAATCCAAATCCAAGGGGCGATAGTCGTTAGAGTTTTGTCCGTGTATCTCATCTTAAACATTCAAGACACCGCTTCTACTACCCTAATCCTACTACAGGTGCTACACTAATCCTACTACTATGACCGCGCGCGCGCATCCGCTACGGAACGCCCGCCGGTTCATCCGTTGCCCTGTCGTGTTCCGCGTCGTCGTCGTCGTCATCGTCGCGCGCCGTCGCCTTGTCGCACGCCTCGCGCCATCGAATCGCGTACGGCGCGCCGTACGCGCCGCCGAAACACACAACGGCGTTCCACGTCAGGTGTATCGCGCTCGACGTGAGAATACCGATCCACACGCCTCGCAGGCCGAGTCCCGGGCGACCGACGGCGAGGTACGCGCCGAGAGGCAACCCGACGACCCAGTAGGCGACGACCAATATCGGCGTCGTCACCGCTTGGTACCCGGCACCGACGATGACGCCGCCCAACGCCACCTGCGCCGCGTCGAAGACGACGAACGCGGTGAGCATGTTTACCAAATCTTTCAGCCTGGCGACGACGGCGGCGTCTTTAGAAAACGCCGAAAACACCGCGTCGGCGTTGACTCTGAAAATCGCACCCGCGACGACGGCGAAACCGAGCGATAAGATGACGGTGGCTCTCGCGTAAGTCGCCGCCTCGTGCGGTGTATTCGCTCCCAGCGCGTTTCCGACAGCCGTCGACGCGCCTCGCGCCCACAGACACGCGACTGAGTAAAAGAAAAAGTACGTGTTCGAGAGAAACGTCTGCGCGTCGAGCTCGAGCGTTGCGTTCGCGCACAGACCCGCGAGAACGGTGTTCAAGTCCCACGACCACCACTCGATGGCGCTCATGAACAATCCGGGCACGGCCAACTTGAGATACGAGCCCCACCCTGAAAACCCGTCCGCGAAGACTCGAACGTCTCGCATCGCCGCGCGACACGTCGTCGACGTCGCGAACGCGGCCAAGTACATCGACATCGTCCCGAAATCGATCGTCGTCAGCGCCCACGCTGCGCCCTCGATGACGTTCGCGCCCTGAACGACGCTCGCGCCTCGCCTCGCGAACGCGCGAATGAAGACCCACGGCGCCACAAACTTGAGCGGCGTCGTCGCCGCGCTCAACGCCGCCACTCGCCGCGTCGACCGCGTCGCCATCATCGTCTTCAAACTCGCGCACGTTACCGCTTGCGCGAACAACCCGATCGACCGTATCCTCGCGAATCGCTGCGTCAACGCGCTCGTCGTCTCGCTCGTCCCGAGCGCGCGCAAAAACGTCCCGCAAAACCAAAAAATTCCCATACCCGGCGCGCACGCCATCGTCCACAAAACGGCGACGCACCGGACGAACGTCCTCCCGACCGCACGCGCGTCGCCTCGCCCGTTCGCCTGCGCCGCGAGCGTGTCTGCGCCGCTTCCCAGTCCCCACAGCGCGCAGTGCGCCGTGAGCGAACACACGACGTTGGCGAGCCCAAACGCGGCGAGCGCCTCCTCCGCCTCTCCGTCCCTCGCGCGCGTCGACACGAGGTACAACTGGAAGCTCACCGACAGTGCCGTCGAGAGGTACTGCGCCGAGAGCGGCGCGCCGAGCGCGGCGACGGCGAGCACCGCCGCGAGCGTCGATCGACGTTTCGACGTGGACAGGTACTCCGAGACATCATCGTCGTCGTCGCTCGACGACGTCTCGAGGAGCGGTCGCGCGAGGTCATCGAGCTTCCGAACGGCGCGTGCGTCGTCCGTCTCGACGTCGTCGGCGTCGTCGGCGTCGTCGGCGGCGGCGGCGCGGTCGGCGTCGGGCGCCATGTCGACGAGGCGTCAAACACTGACGCGAGAAGACGGATGAGTTTCTTCGACGCCGCCAACGCGTCGCTGTCGTCGTCGAGCGAGGACGACGACGACGATGTCGACGACGAGAGAAGCGCGCGCGACGACGACGTCGACGACGCGTCGCGCGACGCGCGTGAGGATGCGGCCGGGAAGAGGTTGAAAGATTCCAATCCAGTCCCGCGCGCGTCCGACGTCCTCGCCGCGCTCGACGAGGACGCGCGCGGTCTCGGGTCGTCCACGGACGGGGTCTCCGCGCTCGTCGCGCGTCGGCGCGTGCGTCCGGACATGGCGAGCGCGGTGGCGGCGTCCATGGAACGTCGCGCGGGGACTTCGTATTACGCCGGCGGCGGCGGCGCGCCGAAGGGCGACGACGACGATGACGACCGACGCGTGGCGACGATACGCGTCGACGCGCACAAGATTCGTTTCGTCGAACATCGCGTGGCGGTTCGATTGACCACGAGCGAGGGGAACGGGGTCGGGGAGAGCGTGCGCGCGACGGGCGCGCGGGTGGCGTTGGACGACGACATCGTCGACGACGACGCGAATCATCCCGTGGATGAACGCGAGGAGCGACGCGTGTCCATCGTCGGACCGCCTGAGTGCGTGCAGAGATGCGTCGAGTTGATCGAGGCGTTGGTGCGAGAGACGAAGAATCAAACGTCGAAGAGGTTTTATTGTCCGCGCGCGTTCTTGGGCGCCTTCGTCGGTCGAGGGCGAGGTCACGTGAAGAAAATAGAGGGCGTGTCCAAGTGTAAGATTGTGATAGCGGACGTGGATAAGGTGCACGAAGGAAACGAACACGCGGTGGTGCGCGCGATCGAGGTGACGGGGACGCCCACGCAGGTGAGTTTGGGGTATAAATTGGCGCTGCAAAATTTAGACGAGGCGTTAAAGACGACACCGGGCGCGGACGTCGACTGGGTCAAGGCGGAGCTCAAGGATACGACGGGATTCGACGTGGACGAAGAGCGAGCGCGAGTGAAACGACGAAAGGAGTTGAAAGATGGGTGAAGGATGGGTGAGGGTTCTACTAGTCGGGTGTGTGTGTCATAGAAGGAAGGTTGTAGAGTTGTCTAGTCTCGATCGGCGACGTCCCAAATTCCCGTTCGCTCAAACTTTCGCAAATTCTTAATGTTCGCGTCGAGATCCCAGCGCGAAGATGGCGCGCTCGACGCCGCGTGCGTCGTCTCGGCGTCGTTGTACTCGATCTCGACGAAATCTCTCGTCGTCGCGGAGGGCATCGACAGGTCTCGCACGACGGTGGGTTCCAGAGCCGCCGCCGCCGAAGACGAAACCTTGGCGGGCGCAACGGTCGCGTACGAGACTTTACCTGCGACGTCCGACACGTCGTATTCCTCAAACATCTGCGCGCCGGACGCGTTCGCCGTGTCGACGGATGGCGTCGCGTTTTCGTCGTGCGACGCGCGCGTGTCCTCTTCCGCGCTCGAAACTTCGTCGGCGCTCTCCGCGTCGTCCGTTTGCGGCCAGAACACGCCCATGAAATCGACCTCGCCGAACGCGTCGTCGATGACGAACGACCCCGCGGCGATCGAGGATTGTAAAAGCTTCACGATTTGTGTCAGCGAAGGCCCGCCGTCGCCGCCGTCTTTTCGTTCGCTGAGGCGAATGGTAATCGTCGACGCCGACGGATCCAAGCTCACCACGCGCACGCGCTCATCGCTGATGCCGAGCTCGACGGCGATCTCCTTGCAAAAGAAAAGTTGCGTCGGCTGACTTTGGAACTTGGAAACCTGCATGGACGTCATGAGTTCGACGTCCACCGTTTTCACGAGAGATTTAGAGCGCGCCGGCGCGAGACTTCTCGCGCGGCGTGTTCTCACGAGCTCCTCTTCGGACGGCGCGAGCACCGGCGGCGGCGGCGAGATGTCGATCTTTTCCATCGTCGTCGTCGCCGACGACGAGAACGCGATGGCGGTCTTCGCCGCGGTTCGCCAAGACATGCGCTTTTGCTCCTCTTCGACTCCATCCTGGCCTCGAATGGCGACTAAACCGCCCCCAGACGACGACACAACCCGGTGACGCGGTGGGCGCTGCGGGAGTTTGGCCCACGAGGATAAGAGTGATACGTCGAAATAGTTCAAACACGCCAACGCGCCGCCCGCGGCACCGCGCGTGCTCTGAATTTGCTCCTCGGTGAGCGCGTACGTCTCCGGAGACTCCATCTTGTCGGAGCACGACACTTCGCACTCAAATCTATGCTCATATTTTATCGCGCGAAGTAAACTCACGTTCACCTCGTTCGCGTAACTCAGCGTGAGGAAATCGAGCGATTTGCCTCGCCACTGATACGAACCGAGCATTTCGTTGAGCCCGTTCAAAAAGTACGCGACGTCGCCTTGTTGCTCCACCGTGCGCAAATCAATCGCGACGTCGTCTCCTAAACGCACGCTTCCCACCGATGTCGGCGCGACGATGGCGATGCGATCGACGGGCTGTAAACCATTCGTATTGGAAATTCGTTCCCTCGCCTTTGCGATGAGCTTACGGCACAGCACCACGCTGTTGAGATCGCTCTCGTAAATGATGACGCACGTATCTTCGCGCGCGCACGCCTCGAGTCTCGCCGGGAATTTCACCGCATCCGAGATGAACACGAGCGAACTGTACTTACGTTGCGTGTCTCGTGGATCCTTCTTCTTTGGATGCGCAACGTCACTCGCATTCTCCACCTGCGCTGGGATAGAGACGGGTTTACGTCTCGATTTCTTCACCGTCGTCGCGAGCTGCGAACTCGTCCCGTCGTCCACCGGTTGAATCTTCGTCAACGCCGCCTTCAAGAGCTGGTGTTCGATCGTGTTCGGCGTGAACTCATCGGGCACGTCGGTGTCATCAATTTCGTCCAGTTCGGCGAGAGCGACGCTGAGATTGAACATTTGCGTCTTGGCCAACGCCGAGGCGTCCGCGCACGCCTTCGCGCGCTGATAATACTTGAGACACTCCTCGACGCGTCCTTGCGACAGACGGGTGACGGCGAGGTTATACAGCGCGGGATAATACCGCGGGTGGATGGTTAGCGCCAAACGCAAGTGTTCATTGCACGCCGTCAGCGATCCCTTGCACCAATCGAGCATGGCCAAATTCGTCAACGCCTCCACATTTGCGGGATCCAACTCGAGCGCGGTGAGATAATTTGCACCCGCGAGCTGGAAGTTGCCTCGCCTGAAGGCGATGTTCCCGAGTTTGACGTGCGACGGCGAATGTTTCGCGTCAATCTTCAGCGCGTAGTTGAAGTAGTACTCTGACTTTTTCCAATCGCCGAGTTTGAGGTACAACAGCGCGAGCGTGTACACGGCGCGAATGTCATTCGGTCGTATATCGATCGCTCGTTTCATCCACTCCTTGGCTTCGCTGACGTTACCAATCTTATCCAGGACGAGACTGATGTTGTACAGCGCTTTGAAATAATGCGGCTCACGATCGAGCGCCGCGAGGTAGCTCGACCTGGCGTTGACGTAGTCGCCGGAGATGAAGTGCGCGTTTCCGACGTTGAAGTGCCCCACGGCGCTCGCCGGATCACGACGAATCGCCATGGAATACACCGCGATTCCCTTTTCTATCTTACCTTGGGCTAATAAGACGTTCGCGAGCGTGATTTGCCGCTGCGGCGTCTCGCCCAGGCCGACGCTGCGCTGCGCGAAGGCGTGCGCATATTTGGCGTCGCCCGCCATGGCGCGCACGACAGCCAGTCCGTGCATGACGTCCGGATGGTTTGGATTGCGTTCGGCGATTTTGGTGAGCACAGCCTCCGCTTCCTGCACATCACCTCGCTTGAAGCGCGCCATGGCGAATCGCAAATCGTCCTGTTCAAAGTCTTTCAACGTGCCGCGCGTCGCCAAGGTGTTTTCCATAGCCGGCGCGATCGAGTCGAGAAACGTGTCATTTTCGGCAAAGCGTAGCGTAAGGTTCTCTTTGACCCAAATTCGGCGAGAGAGAACGCACATGGCGATCAGGTACGCGCACATGGCGATCGCACCGGCGGTCCAAGACGTCGAATCCGCCACGCGTTCGCTCGGCGGGGGCGCCGGAGGCGCCGGCACCGTGTACGTTCCGTCCGGAATGCATCGCACGCCGTCGATCGCCTCCTGAACCTCGACGCTGAGCACGCCGTCTGCGCGCATACGCGGTGTTTCGCCGACCCAAGCCGGGGCGCCGCTCACGAATCCGGCCGGACACGGAACACACTCGATGGACCCGAACGCGCTCGCGAAAAAGTTGTCCTCGCACTGCGCGCACGACGTCATCCCCGTCGAGGGTTGAATGGTGCCGCGCGGACACAGCGCGCACGCGTTCGATCCCAGCGCGGGCGCAACGGATCCTGGCACGCACGCCTCGCAGAACGACGCGCCTCGAAACGGTGATGCGGTGCCCACGGCGCACGGCGCGCAGCTCTGCGCGTTCGTCCCCACCGAATACGTTCCAATGTCGCAGAGAGCGCACTCGCGCACCGCCGCAGACGGTGCCGACGACACGTACGAACCGGGCGCACACTCTACGGACAATGTACCGAGCACGGGCGCGCCCACGCTGAGCGTATTGGCGGATATCGCGCTCGAGAGTCTCGCCGTCGCCGTCATCAGGTACGTTTGATTCCAGTCGCCGCCGAACGTCGGCGGTAACATCGCCGTCGAGATAATCTTGAACGTGACGATCACCGAACCTTGTCTCACGCCGACGATTTCGATGTCGTCGGTCGTCGTGCCGTCGTTGAGCGCGGCCGCGACGCCCGCTTTAAAAGTCGTCGCCTTTGCCTCGGACCACTGTGAGACGTTTCCTTGAACGCGAAGACTGAGCTCAGGCGCGCCGACGGTTGCGTTCAAGGGTGGCGGCGCCGGTGGCGGCGGTTTGGGGGGCATCGGTGGCGGTTGCGGCGGCGGCGCGGGCGGTGGCGGCGCTTGGCCGCACGACGTCTGCCCCAACTCGCCGTACGTGCTCGTGCCAGACGGGCACGCCTCGGGCTCGACGGTGCCGAGATTCGGACACTGCGTGTCCGCGGGACACAGCACGCACGACTCGGCGTTATTACTCCCGGTAATCGTGCCGTACGTACCTCTCGGGCACTTGGTGCAATCTGTCTCGGATATCGCCGCCGTCGTTGTTCCGAAAGTCCCGGCGGGACACGCGTCGCACGCGCTGCGACGCCCGGTGCTAAACGTGCCCGCCGCACAGTCATATTGCGCCGCCGCGGACGTGACGTTATCGCAATACTTTCCGGGCGGACACGGCGTGCACAGCGTCTGCGCGCCTTCGCTGAAACTTCCCAAGGAGCAGGCACTGTTTCTCGACCCATCCGTCGCGGGACATTCGAATCCCTTGGCGCACTCGTTGCACGCGCTCACTGTGCCACCGAAACTAAAGTAACCCAATTGGCAATCAATCTGTACGTTTTTCGTCGTGTCGACGCAGTAACGACCCGGCGAACAGTCCGTACACGACGTTTGGTTACCGACGCTAAATGATCCCGCGACGCACGCCGTCGTCGATACCGGTAATGGCGTCGGACACTTGTACCCGGCGGGACATCCTTGACACTCGGTTTGCGCGCGCGTCGCCGTCGTCCCAGCGGGACACAATTGCGGCGTCGAGGATTCCGCGGGACAGTAATATCCCACGGGGCAATCCAAACAATCGCTGACTGCGGTATCCACGGCGGGCTGACGAACTGGATCGGTGGGATCGTACGGGACACTAAATGCCACGGAGTTCGCCTTGATGGCCCAACCGCTATATTTCCCCACCTCACACGATTGCGGGGCGGTGAGCCCACGCTCTGGACACGACTTTCCCGCCGGACACGACTTACACTCGCCCTGCGCGGTTTCATCTTGATAGGTTCCGATTTCGCACTGCTGACACGCATTCGACCCCGCCGGGGCGTACGTGCCCGCGGGACACGCCTCCGGCACAGACTTCGTCGCTGGGTTGTAACACTTGTATCCCGCCGGACACTGAGCGCAAGATTCAGAACCGACGGTCGCCGTGTACGTACCGTCGGCGCACGTCGAACAGGCGATCGAGCCCTCCGGCGAGTAGGACGCCGCGGCGCACTTTTCCGGCTCGGTCGTTCCCTCATTCTTACAAATCGATCCCGCCGGACACGGCAAACACGCGCCCGCCCCGTCCAGCGCCGCGTACGTCCCGATGGAACACGTCGTGCACGACGCCGAACCCTCGGCGGCGGCCGTACCCGCGACGCACGTCGTCAGAGCCGTCGTCGCGATGGTCGGACACGCGTTCCCCGCGGGACACTTTGCGCACGAACCCGCCTCCTGCGCGTTGTACTCTCCGATCGCGCACGGCACCGCGATCGAATGCGTCGTCGTATCGCACTCGGTGCCCTTTGGACACGCGATACACGCGCTCTGTTTCCCGTAAAACGTGCACTCCACGGCTGATCCCTCCTTGCTCAATCCTTGGAGGTCGGCGCTCGCCGGTTGCCCGCAACTGGTATCCACCGCCGCCGACTGCGCCGTGGTCGAACACGTCAAACCGAGCGTCCCGGTCGACGGCGCGATCGTCGCGGCACATCCCGTGAGCGTCATCGTCGCCCCATCCGTGACCGGAAACACGCACGTCGCCGTGGACTGTCGGAAAAAGGCTAAACCGCCGTCCGCGCCGAAATCGCACTCCGCCACCACGTTTGTCGCCGAATCCAAGTCGGGGTACGCCTCGGGATGCGCCGCCACAATGCTCGGCGCCCAATCGTCTCCAGAACAATCGCTCGATATTTCCGTCCACTCGCACAGCGCCTTGGACGCCGTCGCGTAGTATCCGACTCCGCACTCTTCACACGTCGTCGCCGCGCCGCCCGCGCTCTTCGTCCCGGGCCCGCAATCCGCGCACGCACCGTTCGACACGTACTGCCCCGCCGCGCACGTCTGCGCGACAACCTCACGCGCGCTCAAACCGACGAAAACCGCCACCGCGACCATCGCGCGCGCGAGACGACGCGTCGTCATCTTTTCGAGCCGCGGGCCCATCGAACGAGCGATATTATCGCGGCGTCGCGGCGTCGCGCGCGCGCATCTCGCGCGTCGAGAGACGGTGTGACGACGGTCGACCGTCGTCGCGCGTTAGAAACGTATCGCCGCGCGCGTGCGTCCGCGCGTCGACGCGGTGTGACGACCGGGACGGAGAAACCGTTGGAACGGCGAGACGCGACCCCTCGGGACGCCGCGACGGCGGTCGGCGTCCCCTGAGACGAGCGCGCGGGCGACGCGAGGCGGCGATCGCGCGAACAACATCAATAAGATTACATCAACGCTCGAGCCAGGCGTCCTCGTCGACGGCGACGCCCGTGTGCCGAG
>Ga0255762_10002501_pt1 | contig 14926 bp, 15 predicted proteins | sample 101ome_16_FD_179962 | JGI IMG/M metagenome (GOLD analysis project Ga0255762, IMG submission 179962) | Coastal salt marsh microbial communities from the Groves Creek Marsh, Skidaway Island, Georgia - 101401AT metaG (version 2) | ecosystem: Environmental > Aquatic > Marine > Intertidal zone >...
TACTGACAGCCGATATCGTTCGCACGCACCACGTCGGAGTGGCGGAATGGCAGACGCGCTAGCTTGAGGTGCTAGTGCCCTACTAATGGGCGTGGGGGTTCAAGTCCCCCCTCCGACACAGCAACCCCGGGCCTCAGGCCTGGGGTTTGTTGGTTTTCTGGCCGCGCTGACTCGCTACGGCCGTTGGCCGTAGTCCCCCCAGGGCCGGTCGCGGTCGGCGATGACGTCGCGTAGACCTCGCTGGTCGACGTCTTCGGCCCATTGGAGGGCTTCTTCGGTGTGGCGGGCGATGCCGTCGAAGAAGGTGCCGAGCATCTGCGTGGAGCGCAGGCCCATGTTCTCGTAGGCCTGGTTGATGAGGAGCTTGTTGAGAGCGAGCTGGTTGGCGGGGATGGTCGCGAGGCGGCGGGCTTCGGCTTCGGCGGCGGTGGACAGCTGGTCGGCGGGGTGGATCTCGCTGACGAGGCCGATGCGGTGGGCAGTGAGGGCGTCGATGGCCCGGCCGGTGAGGAGGTACTGCTTTGCGTGTTCGAGGCCGAGGCGGTGGATCCACATCATGGTGGTGGGCAGGCCGTAGATACGGCTGGGGGCGTAGCCGATGTGGGCGTCGTCGGCCATGAAGAGCAGGTCGGCGCACATGACGAGATCGGTGGCGCCGCCGATGGCCCAGCCTGCGATCTCGGCGATGACGGGCTTGGGGCATTCCCACAGCGACATGAACCGGCGGACGTTGTGGTTCATGAACTGGTAGTCGCGTACGGGGTCCCAGTTGCCAGGTCGGGGTGTCGGTCCCGGCGCGTCGTATGGAGTGTCCCAGGTGTCGGGTTGGGTGGGTCCGGAGAACTCCTGGATGGAGCTGAGGTCGTAGCCGGCGGTCAGGCTGGCGCCGGCGCCGCGGAGCACGATCGCGCCCACGTCGGCCGAGGCGGTGGCCGTGGCGATGGCGTCGGCGACACCTTGCACCATGTCGTTGGTGAGGGCGTTGAGCTTGTCGGGCCGGTTGAGGGTGATGACGGCGACGCTGTCGTGTTCGTCGTAGAGAACCGTTGGTTCGCTCATCGGTGTGGCGCTCCGTTGTACTGGGGGCGGAACGACGTCTGGATCTGGTCGGCGACGAGATCGAGCAGGGGGTTGCCGGTGGTGTCGGGGCGTCGCCTGAGCACGTAGGCGACGCGGGGCGCCGCGGGAAGTGCGGGTGCTCCGGTGGTGATGAGGTCGGTGGCGGCGATGACGCCACGGTTGAGCAGCGCGATGCCGGCGCCGTTGGTGAGGGCGGTCCGGACTGCGGCGATGGTGGGGAGTTCGTAGTTGACCGTGTGGTCGATGCTGGCGCTGGTGAGGAGCCGGCTGGCGAGGGTGCCGAAGAAGCAGCGCGGGCCCCATGTGATGAGGGGGAGCCGTGGCGCAGCGAGGAAGTCGACGCCGGGGCTGTGGGCCCACACGAGGTCGTCTCGATCGAGCACCACGTCGTGGTGGGTGATGTTGGTTTCGAGTGCGATGGTGACGGCGAGGTCGATACGGCCGTCGGCGAGCCATTCGTCGAGGGTGGCGGGTTGTTCGAGGCTGATCTTGAGTTCGACGTCGGCGGAGTGGCGGCGGAACCAGGGGGCGACGGTGTCGAGGAGTGGTGTGGCGCTGGCTCCTTCGGTGGCGCCGACGCGGACCGTGCCGGCGGTGTCGATGGGGGTGAAGCGGCGAACGGCGGCGTCGTGGGCGTCGATGATCTGGCGGCCGTAGGTGAGGAGTTCGTGGCCGTCGTCGGTGAGGCGCAGGCCTCGGCCTTCCCGGCGTACGAGCGTGCAGCCGGTGCGTTCTTGGAGGCGTTTGAGTTTCCAGCTCACGGCGGAGCGCGAGAGATGGAGGTGGTCAGCGGTGGTCTGGAGATTCCCGGTGTCGGCGAGCGTCTGCAGCGTCCGCAGCGAATCGATGTCGAACTTCACGGCGATCCCCAAGTGGTGACAGAAATTGGGACTTTGAGTCGAAGAAGTCTCACTTGTGTCATCTTTGCCGGGCGGCGACGATGACGCAATGACTTCTCCGACCGCACGCCTCGCCGGCTACCGCTTCGCGGTCAAGGCCATCGAGCAGACCTCGAGGCGTCCGACCGAGTTCGCCCGGTCGATGCTGCCGCATCCGCTCAGCTATCAGGAGCTGGCGCACGACCCGGAGTACATGCTCTACAACAGCCGGCTGACGCCGTCGGCGCTCGTGGACGTGTCCGATGACGAGATGTATTGGAAGGTCCGCCGCGACGTGATCTTGCGGCACACCGGCGAGTTGCCGATCGAGATCGTCGGCCCGGATGCCGAGCGCCTGCTGAACCGGGTGTTCGCCCGGGACGTGTCGAAAGTGCGGGTCGGGCGGTGCAGCTACCAGTTCGCCTGCTATCACGACGGCGGCCTCGTCAACGATGGCGTGATGTTGCGGCTTGCCGAAGATCGGTTCTGGATGGCCCAGTCCGACGGTGACTTGTTGAACTGGTACCGGGCCCACGCGGTGAACGACGACGGCAGCCCGATGGACGTGAGGATCTTCGACCCCGGAGTGTGGGTCAGCCAGGTTCAGGGACCCCGCTCGCTCGAGGTGCTCGAGGCGGTCATCGACGGGCCGATGCCCGAGCGGTTCAACTACTTCGATCTGGCCGAGGTGTCGATCGCGGGACAACCGATCGTGGTGACTCGATCGGGGTTCACCAACGAGTTGGGTTGGGAGTTCTATCTGACCCCCGACATCGACATCACCGCGGTCGGCGACCACATTCTGGCGGTCGGTGAGCCGTTCGGAATGATCATCACCGCGTCGGGGGTGTTCCGTGCTCGCCGCATCGAAGCGGGCCTGCTCAACGCCGGCTCCGACTTCGACGGGACCACGACCCCGTTTGCCGCGGGGTTGGGCGGCTTCGTCGACTTCGACAAGGGCGACTTCATCGGACAAGCCGCGCTCCTCGACGCCGACCGGTCGTGTCGCACCTGGGGGCTCCGCACCAACGGCGGAGTGGCCGATCTCGGTGACACGCTGTCTGTGGAGGGTCGCCCGGCCGGGCGGGTTTGTTCGAGCGGCTGGTCGCCCTTCCAGCAGTGCGGCGTCGCGATCGTGCGCATGGACGACACCACGTTCGGGCCGGGTGCCGCGGTCGATGTCGTGTGTGCCGACGGCGAGGTCCGAAGCGGCGAGCTGTGCCCCCTGCCGATGTACGACGCTGAGCGTCTGATCCCCCGAGGCAAGCTCGTCGACATCCCTGAGGTTCGTTGATGGAGTCGCTGACGCCGCTCGAGCCCTACAACCTGTATTCGGCGGACCCGGTGTTGCGTCGTGCGGTCGAACGCGAGGGGGCCGTCGCCGCCGATGCCGATCTGGTCGAGTTCGGTGCCCTCGTCGGTTCCGAGGAGGTCTATCGGTGGGGTTTCGAAGCCAACCGGTACAGCCCGGAGTTGGTGACCCACGATCGTTTCGGCGAGCGAATCGATGAGGTTCGCTACCACCCGTCGTACCACCGGATGATGGAGCTGTCGGTCGGTGCCGGGATCCACGCGTCGCACTACGGCGGCACCCCGGGCGACGGTTCCTATGTGGCCCGCACGGCGCGGATGCATCTCGTCAGCCAGGTCGAGGTCGGCCATGGTTGCCCGACGTCGATGACCGGCGCTGTCCTTCCGGCGCTGCGTGAACAGCCCGATCTGGCTGCTGTCTGGGAGCCTCGGATTCGTACCCGTTCCTATGACCCGCGCTTGATCGACCCGGCCGCCAAGACGGGGAACCTGCTGGGCATGGGTCTGACCGAGAAGCAGGGCGGCAGCGACGTCCGGGCCAACACCTCGGTCGCGGTGCCGGTCGACGGTGGCGGACCAGGAGGCGAGTACCGCCTAACAGGTCACAAGTGGTTCACCTCGGCCCCGATGTGTGATGCCTTCCTCGTCCTCGCCCAGGCTCCCGGTGGCATCTCTTGTTTCCTCGTGCCGCGCATCCTGGACGACGACACCCGCAACCCGCTGCGGCTGATGCGCTTGAAGGACAAGCTCGGCAACCGGTCCAACGCATCGGCGGAACTCGAGTTCACCGATGTCGCCGGCTGGCTGGTGGGGGAGGAGGGCCGGGGGATCAACGTGATCATCAAGATGGTCAACGCCACCCGAATCGACGTCACCAATTGGTCGGTGTCGCTGATGCGCCAAGCGGTGAGCCAAGCCGCATGGCATCTGACCCAGCGCGAGGCGTTCGGGGCGCTGCTCATCGACAAGCCGTTGATGCAGAACGTGCTCGCCGACCTCGAGCTCGAAACCGAGGTCGGGACCATGATGGTCATGCGCCTCGCCGGTGCCTATGAACGGGCACCCGTCGACGACGACGAGGCCGCGTTCCTCAGACTGGCCTCGGCGGTGGCGAAGTACTGGCTGTCCAAGCGGTCGACCCCGGTGGTGCGCGAGGCTCTCGAGTGTGTCGGTGGCAATGGCTACGTCGAAGAGTCGATCCTGCCCCGGCTGTACCGCGAAGCTCCTCTGAACGCGATCTGGGAAGGTGCAGGCAACGTCATCGCCCTCGACGTGCTCCGGGCGTTGCAGCGCTCACCCGCCGCCGGCGAAGCCTTCGTGGCCGAACTCGCCCAGGCACGGGGCGCGGATCGGGTTGTCGACCGCGAACTCGACCGACTCCAACAGACGCTGGCCGCACCCGCTGCCGGACGCGAGGCCGAGGGTGACGCCCGTCGCCTTGTCGAACAGCTCGCGGTGTGCTGGGCAGCGTCGCTGTGCCTGCGTCACGAACCGGCGATCGCCGATGCCTACGTGCGCTCGCGCCTCGACGGCGACTGGGGCACCGAGTTCGGCACGCTCAATCCCCAGCTCGACCTGGCCGGGTTGGCCCGACGAGCGCACCCCGACAACTCCGATGGAGGAGGCTGACATGTACGACCTGAAGCTCACCGAGAGTTATGTGCCCGCCCAGCCGGATGGGACATTGCTGGATCTCAGCGTCGGCGGCCTCCTGCGCCGGCAGGCCAACCACGTGGGTGATGCCGAGGCGGTCACTGCCGTGGCAGCCGATGGCGCCGGCCGGTTCAGTTCCGGAGACGGGCGCCACGGCGCCGGAACCGGCCAGCCGTGACGCCGCTGACGACCTCTCACGCCGCTGGCCCGAGCGAGCCCGAAGTCCGCGAGCTCACGTTGGGTGCAGCGCTGGCCGAGGCGGCGGGGGAGTGGCCTGACCGGGTTGCGCTCATCGAAGGCCGTATCGATGGGGCGCCGGGTCGTGCCTGGACCTACGCGGAGTTCCTGAGCGAGGCCGAGCAGGTCGCCCGGGCTCTGCGGAGCCGTTTCGAGCCGGGTGACCGCGTTGCGGTGTGGGCCCACAACATCCCGGAGTGGGCGCTGCTGCAGTTCGGCACGGCGATGGCGGGGATGGTGCTCGTCACGGTCAACCCGGCCTACCAGCAGTCCGAGCTCGACTACGTCCTGGGTCAGTCGGGTGCGCGGGCGTTGTTCACCGTCGACGAACACCGCGGCAATCCGATGCTGACCATGGCCCGAGCTGCACAGTCGAGCTGTCCGGCGCTCGAGGCTGTGGTCCGGTTCGCTGACTGGGAGGAGTTCTGTGCGACCGGCTCGGGTGAGTCAGGCGAGCTTCCGGTGATGGCACCTGGGGATCCGGTGATGATCCAGTACACGTCGGGTACGACAGGCTTCCCCAAGGGGGCGGTGCTCCATCACCGGGGTCTGGTCAACAACGGTCACCACTATTTCGACCGGATGGGCGTGAAGCCCGGCGACACCTACATCACCCAGATGCCGCTGTTCCACACCGCCGGGTCGGTCATGTCGATGCTCGGGTGCATCGGCATGCGCTGTACCCAGGTGCTGGTCGACCAGTTCGACCCCGGCCTCGTGCTCCGCCTCTGTGAAACCCATCAGGTGAATGGCATGCTCGGCGTGCCGACGATGCTGATCGCGCTGCTCGAACACCCCGACTTCGACACCACCGACCTCTCTGCGATCACCGCCGTGAGCTCCGGTGGTTCGGTGGTCCCCGAACAGCTGGTGCGCACCTTCGAGGAAAAACTCGGGGCGCCGTTCACGATCCTGTTTGGCCAGACCGAGTGCTCGCCAACCGCCACCATGAACTTCGTCGACGATTCGATCGAGGACAAGGCCCTCACCATCGGCACCGCCATGCCCAACAGCGAGGTCAAGATCATCGACCCCGAGACCGGGGCCACGGTTGCGATCGGTGAGATCGGCGAACTCTGCGTGCGGGGCTACCACGTCATGCTGGGCTACCACGACATGCGCAACCAGACCGCCGAGGCCATCGACGCCGACGGGTGGCTGCATACGGGCGATCTCGCCGCCATGGACGACCGTGGCTACTGCACGATCGAGGGTCGTCTGAAGGACATGATCATCCGCGGGGGAGAGAACATCTACCCCAAGGAACTCGAAGAGATGCTGCTCACACATCCGGCAGTGGCCGAGGTCGCCGTGGTCGGTCTCCCCGACGACAAGTACGGCGAGGCCGTCGGCGCGTTCGTCCGCCCCGCCGCCGGCGCTGCGGTCGACGAGACCGAGCTGTTCGCCTATGCCCGGGAGCGGCTCGCCCCACACAAGACACCCAAGCACTGGATCACCGTCGACGAGTTCCCCCTCACCGGCTCGGGCAAGATCCAGAAGTACGTCCTCCGTCAGAGGTGGGAGGACGGGCTCGATCTCAGCTGATGAGCTCGAGCAGCCAGTCTGCGATCTGATCGATCGCGCCCGGCGGGGTATCGGGGCTGGGGATGACCTAGTAGGCGATGTCGGGGCGGTGAACTTCGGGGCCGACAGGGACGAGTGCGCCGGTGGCGAGGAGTGGGTCGACCAGTCCTCACCAGGCGAGGGCGACGCCGCGGCCGGCGGCGGCGTCGTTCAGCACGAGCGCGTAGTTGTTGTAGGACAGTCGTGCTTGGGTGGCGGTCCATTGCAGGTCGTGGGCGGCGAACCAGGTGGTCCAGTCCATCCAGCAGTCCCGGGACTGGTCTCAGCGAGATCTCATACCTGACATCAATGCGCTAGCGGTATCGGTTCGGGACGGTCGCTGCGGGGGATCCATCGCTCGTGATTTCCTGATCTTTCTGTGAGATCCGTGACGTGTCGTCCTCTTGTCACATGAGACGACATGCAGTCGTCCAGAAACAAGGGAGAGAATCATGGGAAAGTTCCAACGCACTATCGCCGCGACGTTGGCCGTCGTCGGAGGCCTGAGCCTCAGTCATACCGCTGCAGCGGCTCCGGAGTACCCCTCCGATCAGACCTTGACCGTGAAGCTTGTTGACGCCCGCTCACTGATGCCGATCGCTGGCGCAAAAGTGGCGGTGTACAGCTATGTCTCCGGCGAGACGCACTACGCGCAGTCGAATCGGCGTGGTTGGGTCAAGGTGTCAGGGCTCGACGGTGATGAGTTCGCGGTGAAGGTCCGAGACACGAACGAGCACTGTGGTGGGCAGTTGATCGGTGATCCGTTCGACCGTTGGGAGGACCTTGACATGCTGGTTAGCCCTGATGATGGTGCGACGTTCTCAGCGCGTCATCTTGGCGTTGCTGGAATGAAGCAACGTTCGTCGTCAGGACGCTGCTGAACGCGAGGCACATCGATGCCAATAGATGGCGTTCGGTGACTCGGGTTGCTCACTTGCCAAGTTTGACGAGTGAATGAGCGGACGCGACACACGCCTCAACTGGCGAGATGTACTCACCGCCGAGCGTGGAGATTGCTTTCGAACCGTCGACGTGGTTCCGCCGGTTGAGACTGTTGACGACCAGTTTGAGCGGCGGCATGAAACGGGCCATGAGGCGCACGAGCCAATCAGGTGCGGTTCTTGTAGTGATCTTGCGGTTGGGAAACTCTCGAGCTAACGCTTCGGCTACCTCCGGCATGCTGGTCATGCCTGCGGCTGCGATATAGCGCTCGCCGATTGACATGTCGTTGCTGATCGCCGCAACGTGCATCCGGGCCACATCACGGACGTCGACCACGCTGAGGCGTGCGTTGGGCACCATTGGGTCGGTGCCGGCAAGGAACCGCTCGACGTACTTGAGTGATGTGCCGTAGTTGCCATCAAGGGCGGGTCCCATCACCGCGGCCGGGTTGATTACCGTGATTTTCATGTTGGTGTGCGTAGCGGCGAAGTTCCACGCGGCGCGCTCAGCCAAGGTCTTTGACGCCTCGTAGGCGGATACGCGCTCACCTTCAGGATCGGTCCAATTTGACTCGTTGATCGTCGCGGTGGGCGACGCGGCGGGGTCGTGCAGGACGGCAGCGACACTTGATGTGAGGATGACCCGATTGACTCCGGTGGCCCGCGCTGCTTCGAGCGCCCGAAGGGTGCCGTCAACCGCTGGACGAATGAGATCTTCGGGGTCGTCGGGTTGCTCACCGGGGAAAGGTGACGCGGTGTGCATCAGTACGTCGACGTCAGCCAGCGCATCTGCCCAGCCTTCGTCATGGTTCAAGTCGAGTGTGACGTGTTCGAGGCCCGCATCAGGGAAGAGGGCGTCAAGCTCGTCGCGTCGATGATTCGACCGGGTGCTGGCCCGGACTACGTAGCCGTTGTCCAGTAGTTCCCTCACGATGTGTTTGGCGATGAATCCAGATGCGCCGGTAACGAGAACTGTTGTCATGGCGGTTCCTCCTCAGGGATTGTTGCTCGGCGCTCGGACGGTGGTCTCGTCCCTCAGCATGGTGACGGCTATTCCGATGATGGAGCCGAGGAGCGCTTTCGTAGGACCAGCGCGAAGATGCCCAGAATCACGTTGGCGATGATCCACAGCACGATGAGGCCGCCGAGGGCGGCGTACACGAAGAGGTCCTCGAAGCCCTCGCAGAAGACTTCGCTCACGATCTCCGCCACGACGTCCTCTTGCTCTTCGCACGTCGCGCGGTTCTGCAAGATCGCAGCCGCCAGGATCACGAAGACGACTTGGATGCTGACAACCAGCCAGGTGAACTTCGAGACCTTGCGCATTTCGTGACGTTAGTGCTCACCGGAGGGAGGCGTTGCGACGCGTCGATGTGATGGATGTTTCAGTCGGGGCGTGCCCCGATGAGTGTGGCGGTCATTGTCGCGATGGGTCGTTCGGGGTCGTTGATCTCGACGAGTTGACCGGAGGCGAAGGTGATCGTCGCACCAGGACGTGTGACGACGCCCACACCTTCAAAGGTGGCTCCTGTGGCTGGTCGCAACAGGTTGAGTTTGTATTCGACGGTGAGTACCTCGGTGCCGGCAGGCATGAGTGTCTGCGACGCCCAGCCGCAGGCAGAGTCGAGTACCGATCCGATCACGCCGGCATGGACGAAACCGTGGTGTTGGGTCAGGTTCGTGGCAAGGTCGAAACGGAGCCTGACCTCGCCGGGGGCGAGTGAGTGGAGCCGGATAGCGAGCGCGGCCATGAGACCTTGACGGCTGAAACTGTCCCGCACCGGTTGCTCCCATTGTGGATGTGACGGCGAGAACATCCCCGTACGGTAGATGACGAAGCTGGCGATGTGGCCTCCGGACGGGTTGCCAGTGCTTCCGGAGATTTGAGCCGACTCAGTCGACAACGTTCCCTCGCCCGTGTCCCGCGGGTCATGTGTTTGTCGCTTCGCCACAAGGTTTTCGCAACTTGGAGCGGCGACCATCACGGCCATGCAAGTCCAGAATCGTGCGGCTTGTTGTGCTTCCCATTCGGGATCACCAACGACAACTCATCGGAGGTAGCGAACATGGTCAAGGTCTTGAAGACGGGGTTGTGGCTGCGGCTGTTCGCCGCCATGGGCTTGGTCGGTGGGCTCGGAAACATCGTTGGCGCTGAGGACTGGGCGAACGACCAGTGGTCTGGCCTGTCGGGTCGTGAGCTCGATATCGCGACGGGAATCGAGTTGACCTGGGGTATCAAGATCCTCGCGTTCGCGGTGTTGCTCCTTCTTGCGACGCAGTTCACCAAAGGTGCTGCCCGAGCGCGGGTTGGTGCGTCGCTCGTGGTCACGTTCGTCGTGAGTGAGATTGCGACGGTTGCTTCGCTCAGCTCTCGTGGTTACGGCGAGGACGCGTCATTCCCGGTCCTTCCGCTGGTCGTTGCCATCGTGCTCGCGATTCTGGCTCTCGCATCTTGTGTCGCTCATTGGAACGAGGCGCCTGCCAGCGAGTGATGTGAGGTTCACGCTGGTCGCCGGCCGCGCGGGGTACCCCGCGCGGTTGGCGGTTCGGGCGTGAGATTGGCCGTGCGAGCGGTCTAGGTGTTGCAGAACTCGGGGGTTTTCGCACCCTGGTAGAGCCTGTCGGCCCACGCCTGCGTGGGCTCGGCGAGGTCGTCGAGTTCGTCCGGGCTCATGTAGTCCATCGGGCACAGCCAGATCTCCGGTTGACTGTTGGACTGTTTGACGGTCATGTGGACGTGTGCCCATTCGTCCTGGCCGAGGAGGATGCCGATCGGCTGGCCAATCTCGACTCGGTCGCCGCGCTCGACCGTCATGGCGTCGAGCATCTGCTGAGAGAGGATCGCCTGTTCGGCGATCTTCGCTTCGTCGGCGGGGCCCGCTGAGGGCTCGAGGCTGTATGACACGATCTGGCCGCCATCCGCGATGATCATCAGGTTGACCTGGAAGGCGCCGTCGGGCGGGCGTTCCATTACCTGGGCGTCCTGGAAGATTCCTGAGATTGCTGAGAGCACGGTCACTTGCGGTTCGGTGACGAAGTAGTCGACACCGTTGTGGAACTGGATGCCGATGGCATTGTCGTTGGTGGCATACGGCTGGGATGCCCACATCGCGTCGAGCTCCGCGATCGGATGGGTGACGATCAGCGGAACCGGGTCGACGGGTTGGGTCTCAGTTGGCTCCGGTTCGGCCGAGGCGGGCTCCTCGGTCTCGACTGGCGCCTCGGGGGTTTCCGAGGGCGTCGCCTCGTCGGTGTCGGCGGCCGTCTCGGGGTCGGGAGTCTCAGCGCTGTCCTCGGCGTCCGGTTGTTGCTCGGCGAGGGTTGTGGTCACCGCATCGGCGGGGCTGTCTGCGCTGCCACATGCGGTGAGCGCGAGCGGTACGACGAGCAGGGTGAGGCTTCGGCGCATTCCTTGACCCTACTGATGCCGCGTGGTTGCCAAGGTCGCTGATGTGGGGGTTCGGGCATTGCGTCGGGTGGCGGTGCACCGAGACGTCTAAGTTCGGGAGTTCATGGGGGAGCGGTGGAGCGTCGAGCGGGTCATCGACTGGCAGGACCGGTCCGGCTGGTTGTTCGGTTGCAATTTCACGCCGTCGACTGCCGGAAATCAGATCGAGATGTGGTCGGCCGACTCGTTTGATGTGGAGACGATTGAGCGTGAGTTGGGTTGGGCGCGCGATCTTGGAATGAACGTCGTGCGCGTCTACCTGCACGACCTCCTGTGGGGTGATGACAGCGCCGGGTTGATCGATCGGGTCGACCGGTTCCTTGAGATCGCGGCCCGCTGCGATATCCGAATGATGCCGGTGCTGTTCGACGGGGTGTGGAATCCCTCACCGGCGCTTGGGAAGCAACCGGACCCGGTGCCTGGGGTGCACAACTCGATGTGGGTGCAGTCGCCCGGGTCAACCGCTCTGTATGACGAGTCGCTCTGGGATGGCCTGCGACCGTACGTCGACGGGATGCTGTCCCGGTTCGGCGATGACGACCGGATCGTTATGTGGGATCTCTTCAATGAGCCCGACCAACTCGATCTTGACACCATCGTTGCGGGAACACGAGAAGCGAAGCAGGCCGCCGCGACCGGGCTCGTGCGGCGGGTGTTCGACTGGGCTCGGTCGGTCATGCCGTCGCAACCGCTTACGGTCGGCCTGTGGGAGTACGAGAACGATGTCCCGGTTGACCACGAGTTGAACCGGCTGATTCTCTCGCGCTCCGATGTGGTGTCATTCCACTGTTATGCGCCCGAGCCCGCTCTTCGCACCGTGATCGGGAGCCTTGCGGCAGGCGGGAGACCACTGGTGTGCACCGAGTGGCTCGCCCGGCCGGAGGGGTCGACGATTGAACTGCTCGAGGTGTTCAAGGCGGCTGGTGTCGGGGCGATCAACTGGGGTCTGGTCGATGGTCGGACGCAGACGAGGTTGCCGTGGAGAACCTGGTGGGAGACGGTCGATGAGGACGAACCGTGGTTCCATGAGTTGCTCCGCGTTGACGGCTCACCCTATGACGTTGACGAGATCGCTGTGATCAGGTCAGTGGTCGACGGGACGAATTCGATGTAGCAGCATCGGGCTGGTGGGCGCTGCCGTTCAGCGAAATGTTGAGGTGGCGTTCCAACGGTCGTGTCGTTTTGCGTCTTGTACGTGCTGCCAGAAGGCCTCAGCGATTGTGAGCGCTGACCATGAGTCAGTCGGCATCGGAGCGATGAACGGCCTTCTGATGGCCGCAATGGTGTCGTGAGCGCTAGGGAGCGCGATCGGGGGAAGTAACGGTCGCGGGTTCACGCTGGCGGCGTTCGTCGATGTGAGCAGGGGAGGTGCTTCGTCGGCCGTGTTTGAGTGTTGATCCGTGTGCGCTGGCTTCTCAGTGGCCGCCTCGGTGAGCCCGGCCCAGCCGCCGAAAGTGAGCAGACAGGCGAGGACTGCGGTCGTAGCGGGCTTGGAGTTCTTCACTGGTGAGTTAGTCGGCGAGATGACAGCCAGTGGACATAGTCGAAATGTCTGTGCACAGTTGGTTCCAAGAGAGACAAAGGAAGTGAGCGCTGTATCCACAGGAGTTCTGTGGATAGTTGAAAGTGAAGTGAAATGGAGTAGAATCAATCTCTGTGCGGGTCGCTCGGTGGATTCTCGTATTCCTCGCTACGGCGACGAGCGCTGCTGTCGTCCATCCTGCAGCGGCGAGCGCAACTGCCAATCATGATCGGATCGCGGCGGCTGCCGACGCCGCTCTTCAGACCAACGGTCTTGCCTTTCTGCTCGTCGGTGACCGACTGAACGATGTGCCGGTCAGCCAGATCAGAGATGCGGAGCGGGCTCATTCGGCTGTCGCGGCCTACGAGTCATCAATCGCTGATCTTGCGGCGCTGATCGCCGACCGTTCAGGGCGTGACAGCGCTCTCCTGCGCGATGACCTCCTGGGGATGGGTTTGATCACCGGTCATGCCGTGCTGTCCGCCATCTCGCGGGTCGGCTCGCAGTTCACGGTTGACCCGGCGCGTTCGTCAGGTCCGACAGAGTTTGACTGTTCAGGGCTGACGCTGTGGTCGTGGTGGACGGTCGGAGTCTCACTGCCTCACAAGGCCGCCATGCAGTACGAGGTCGGCGAAAGCGTTGGCGCTGAGCCACGAGCGGGAGATCTGGTCTTTTTCACTGGTGGCTCGACCGCCTACGGCCCGCTCGGCATCGGACATGTCGGCATCTACCTTGGGCAGGGGCTGATGGTCAACGCCCGAGATGGCGTGGATCGCGTGGAGATCGAGCCGGTCGACCGAGTGCCGACAGAGAGTGAGCTGCTCTGGGCGCGGGTTCCGGCTGACAGCAACAACGTGGGGCGCACAACGGCATCCGCGGGTCAGATCACCGCACTCGGGTTGGCTGACACCGGTGGCGGTCCGCTCACACCGGCACTCGTCCTCGTCGTCCTCACCTGCGCGTCGGGTGGGTTGTTCGTCGCAGTGGCAGGGGGGCGCCGTCGGCGTCTTGCAGTTGAAGTGGAGGAGTCGTTATGAGGGCGCACGGGATGGTGGTGCCCGAAGGGCTGACGCCATCGAGTGTGCTCGCGGGCCTCGGACGGGCGCTCTTTCTGTCCTCGCTGCTTCTCGCTGCGTTCCTCGGTTTCAAGGTGTGGGGCACGAATCTGATCACCCTCGACTCCCAGCAGCGACTGCGGACCGAGATCGTCGTCTCGGATCGCGTCGAAGTGGCGGCGGAGGCTCAGAGTCCGGTCTTCGACGATGCGGCTCCGACCGCGGAGGCGCAGACGATCTCGACGGCTGCAGCGGAGGTCGTTCCGGTTGCGGAGGTGGTCGAGACCGTGTCGACACCGAGCTCGGTGACGTCCGCCCTCGACAATGTCGGTGTTGGTCTGGTGAAGGAGTCGGCTGAGGCCGCTCTGCTCGAGGTGGGGGAGCCCCTCGGGGTGCTTCGCATTCCCGCGATCGATGTCGACCTCGTCGTTGTCGCAGGAGTCGGCACCGAAGAGTTGAAGATGGGTCCTGGTCACTACCCGGGAACGGCATTGCCCGGAGGCCTCGGTAACGCGGCGTTCGCCGGACATCGGACCACCTATGGCGCACCGTTTCTCGATGTTGATCGTCTCCAAGCCGGTGATGTGATCGAGTTCGCTCGAGGGGCTCACATCTGGGTGTATGAGGTGACCGAAACGCAGATCGTCTCCCCGACTGATGCCCATGTTCTTCTAACTGAGAATCCCCTCGAGTCGGTGTTGACGCTCACGTCATGCCATCCGAAGCGCTCAACTGCTCAGCGGATCATCGTCAGTGCGGCGCTTCGACATGATCTGTCATCGGCGGTTCAACCGTCAGCGCGCTACCTGTCGCCAGCGGGCTACGACATGAGCGAGTCGGTCCTCGCCTCGCCGCTCGAGATGATCAGCGCTGACCTTCCCGACAAACGACTCACGGCGGACTTCAGCGTTGGGAGTCGTCTCGGTGACTTGATGGTGGCGGACCAGGCCGTGGTGGACCAGATCGAAGAAGTTGCCGCGATTCCGGAGGAGACCGAGGTGGCAGCGGTGCTGGCGGCGACCCCGGCGCCACAGGAGGCCGTCGTAGAGGAGCCGATGTCAGGGCTCTCTGGAGGCGCTGTTCGAGAGGTCGCGCCGGTACCAGTGGTTGTGGGGACGGTTGCGTCGACTGATGCGAACTGGTTCGTGCCGGAGGTGACGCCGCGCGGCTGGTTGGGCGTGACGATGTGGCTCGCGGGGCTGTTGCTCTTGGTTCAGGCGATGGCCTGGGTGACCCGC
>Ga0255762_10002527_pt1 | contig 14849 bp, 9 predicted proteins | sample 101ome_16_FD_179962 | JGI IMG/M metagenome (GOLD analysis project Ga0255762, IMG submission 179962) | Coastal salt marsh microbial communities from the Groves Creek Marsh, Skidaway Island, Georgia - 101401AT metaG (version 2) | ecosystem: Environmental > Aquatic > Marine > Intertidal zone > Salt...
CTACAACAATCCCCAAGCCTATGTCTTTAACCTCCAAACAACAAGTTCTGCCGAAGCGAAAAGATTATGGAGGGCAAAGATAAAGGAAGAATGGGATTTAGAGTGTGCCTATTGTGGGTCTGATGAGAACCTCACAATAGACCACGTTGTGCCTCGTTCTAAAGGTGGAGCAGATTTCACCAAGAACTGTGTGTGTGCCTGCCACGAATGTAACCAAGACAAGGGTCATACTCCTTGGGAAGAATGGTATTTCTCCCAGGAGTTTTTTGATATTGAGAGATATGAAAAGATCAAGAACTGGATGAAACCAGAACCTCCTGCAAATCTTTACAGATACAGACAAAGAAGAAACAATGCTTCCTGAGGTTTTATAAATAAATCAAAAGGACAGTATATACTGTCTTATCTGGTACATACCGAATAAGAATAAATGGCCACTCCGATTCGGATTAAACGGTCTGCCGTACCTGGGAAAATTCCACAGGTTGGTGACCTACAGACAGGAGAATTAGCACTTAATACATATGATGCCGAACTTTATACCAAGCGTGTAAGGACTGGAATTGGCACAGATATTGTAAGGGTAGGTGCTGGAGCAACAGTAACTAATATTTTATATGTCACAAAAGACGGAAGCGACACAAACACAGGACAAAAACTCGGAGACGCAAAAGCAACAATCGCAGGAGCAATCGCAGCGTCTTCAACAGGCACGGTTATTAGAGTTAGTGCTGGGACTTATATAGAGAACAACCCCGTAGTTATTCCTGAACAAGTTTCTATTGTTGGTGATAGTTTAAGAGAAGTATCAGTACAACCTCAAAATAGTGATGAAGATCTTTTCCATGTTGCAAATGGAAATTATATTGCAGAGATGTCTTTCACGGGATCAATGGATTCTGGAAAGGCAATTTTTGCATTTAATCCTACTAAAGTAGGATACTTTGATCAATCGCCTTATATTCAGAACTGTACAAATTTTATTCCCAATAGCATTGGACTTAAAATTGATGGGGCAAAGGCAATTGGTCAAACTAAATCAATGGTTCTTGACTCCTATACACAGTATAATCAAGGTGGTATCGGAGCATCAATAACCAATGAAGGTTATGCTCAATTGGTTTCAATGTTTACTATTTGTAATGAGACGGCAATCATTTGTGAGAGTGGTGCTGCTTGTGATCTAACAAACTCTAACTCTTCATTCGGAACAAATGGATTAATTGCTGATGGAGTTAGTTCAAGAAAATATACAGGAATTGTCACTACTGCTGCCGCTGCAAACTCCTCACAGTTTTCATTTGATGTAAGTGTTCCGACTCTGAATGTCACTGATGCAACTTATGATAATGTAACTGGATTAACAACAATTACAGTTGATTCGGCACATAATTTTAATGTTGGAATGGGAGTTACCATTTCGGGACTTGGTTTTACATGTACTTCTGGTTCGGGAATTGCAACTTTTCCCTCTGGTAAGTATGGATATGTTTTTGAAGTTGTAGATTCGCCAACATCAGATTCTTTCACGGCTTACATTGGAGTTTCTACATTAGCACACACTTATAATTCTGGAGGGACTGTCTCCATCAATGTTCCAAGACCATTTGATGGTCAGGTAATTTATTTGGATGAACTTTATTATACCGTTAGTGGAATTACGATTGACTCTGGTGGATCTGGATATACTGGCACGGCAACCATAACAATCGGAGAACCATCAGAGGATTGGTCAGTTCCTGCCACTGCTGTTGCCGAAGTAGAGAATGGAGTTGTGACTGCTGTAGAGATGGTTTCTAATGGTCGTGGTTATGGACCAACTTCTCCAACAGTGACGTTTAGTTCACCAAGTGTTGGGGTGAATACTGCCACGGGAACTGCAAATATGATCCCAACATATTATGTTGTTGAGAGTTCTACACCAATTGTTTCTGGAATTACTACAGTAACTCTTACTGAGAATGTTCCTTATGCTGTTGGTGTTGGTAGTACGGCACCATTCTTTAAACAAAGTAGAGTTCTAGCATCGGGACACTCATTTGAGTACATTGGTTCGGGAACATCAATTAGAACTGCACTTCCTCAAAGTGGTGGTGTTCCAATTCAGGCAAATGAAACTATATCTCGTAATGGTGGATTGGTTGTTTTCACCAGCACTGATCAATCTGGTAATTTTAGAATTGGTGAGGGTGTACAAATTAATCAACAAACGGGAACAATCAGTGGAACATTCTATTCAAAGAGTTTGTTCTCAACAATGACGCCATTCATTCTCGCACTTAGTTAATAGGAGGAATATAAACCAATGGCACTTGCACTTAATGTTTTTAAGACAATTACACATGTATCAACAACATCTAATGTTGGAATTTATACTGCTCCTGTAGGATATAGTGGAGTTGTTCTTTTAGCTCAAGCATCAAATATTGATTCTACTTCTCATACTATTTCTTTTTCACACCAAAGAACTGTTGCTGGAATTGCTGTTACTACAGAAATTTTGAAAGACTTTACAATTCCAGCAAATGATAGTGCAAACCTTCTTGCTGGAAAGTTGGTTGTTGAAGCAAACGATGTTCTCGTTTTCTCAGCAGACACCAATAGCGGCATTAAATTCATCGGAAGTATCTTAGAAACACTTAACTAATATCTAAAAATGGAACAGTTTCTTAGCGCCAAGTTTTTAAGTGGTAGAAATGCTAATCAGAAGATTGGTATTCTTGATAGTACGGAAAATGTAAAAGTATTAGAGGTTGTTGGTCGTGCTGGTATTGGTACAACAATCTTTGATGCAGACTATCAGTTAGATGTTAGAGGTGATGCGTTTATTAGAGATACTCTAACCGTAGATAAACTTACGGTAACTGGTGCTGGGAGTAGTTTTGTTGACTTAAATGTTACAGGAGTATCAACATTTGGTGGCAATATTGATGCCAATGCTGGATTAGATGTTGATGGATTAAGTGACTTAGATGAACTTAATGTAGCAGGTATTGCAACCTTTGCTTCCGACTTAGATGTTAATGCTTCTGTAGATATTTCTACTGATTTAACGGTAGATGGATTAAGTGACTTAGATGAACTTAATGTAGCAGGTATTGCTACTTTTGCTTCTAATATTGATGCCAATGCTGGATTGGATGTTGATGGATTAACTAATCTTGATGAACTTAACGTATCTGGATTATCAACATTTGCTTCTGACTTAGATGTTAATGCTTCTGTAGATATTTCTACTGATTTAACGGTAGATGGATTAAGTGACTTAGATGAACTTAATGTAGCAGGTATTGCAACCTTTGCTTCCGACTTAGACGTTAATGCTTCTGTAGATATTTCTACTTCATTAACAGTTGGTTCGGCAACAACAATAACTGGTGCTGGTATTGTTGCTGGCATTGTGACAGGCACACTTGATAATGATTTAACACTTGCTACTTCGGGAACTGGATTAAGTGGTTCGGCAACTTATAATAACTCTGGTGCCGCAACATTCACTGTTGCCAGTAATGCTACCGATGCCAATACGGGTGGAACTATAGTTGCCAGAGATGGTTCTGGTAATTTTAGTGCTGGAACAATCACTGCCGATTTAGTTGGCGATGTAACTGGAGATCTGACTGGTGTTGCATCAACTGCCACTAAGTTACAAAATGCAAGAGACTTTTCAATTACTGGAAGTTTTGTAACTGCTCCAGCAATATCTTTTGATGGTACTGGAAATGTAGCACTTGCTGCCACTATTACTCCAGATTCTATTGCTCTTGGAACCTACACTTCTGGTGATTATGTTCAGTCAATCACTGGAACAACAAATGAAATAGAAGTTACTGGTGGAACAGGTGAGAGTTCTACACCACAAATTGGACTTCCTGATGACGTAACAATAACTCAAGATTTACAAGTCAATAGAGACGTTCAGATTAATCGTAACCTGAATGTTGATGGAAATATTACAATCGGTGGAACGACCGCAACGTTATTCACACAGACATTAACTGTTGCTGACGCCGACTTGATTCTTGGTGTAAGAACTGATGGACTGGGTAATGATATTGCTACTGATAATACTGCCAATCATGGTGGTATTGCGATTGCATCTACCGAAGGCAATCCACTTGTAGATTTATATGTTGCTGGTATTGAGACAGTACCAACCACATATAAGAAGATTATGTGGTTTAAGGCAGGAACTTTCTCTGGTCTTGGAACCGATGCCTGGTTATCAAACTATGCTGTTGGTATTGGAAGCACTCAATTCCCAACTGGAACAAGACTTGCTGCTGGCAATGTACAAGTCACAGAAAACGACATATCAGTTGTAAGAAACATCAATGCTTCTGGTATTATTACTGGTACTCTTGATAATACTTTAACACTTGGTACTGCTGGAACTGGATTAAGTGGTTCGGCAACCTATGATAATTCTGGTGCCGCTACATTTACAGTTACTTCCAATGCTACTGATGCTAATACAGCAAGTACAATAGTTGCCAGAGATGGTTCTGGTAATTTTAGTGCTGGTACTATTACTGCTAATTTAACTGGTGTTGCATCTACCGCAACCAAATTAGAAACCGCAAGAGACTTTAGTGTTTCTGGTGATGTTGCTACTGCTAGTGCCGTATCCTTTAATGGTACTGGTAATGTTGATCTGGCAGTTACTTTATCCAACAGTTTTGATGCCAATACTAGCGGCATTATTACTTCTACTGGTGGTTTTGTAGGAGACTTAACTGGCAATGTAACTGGTACTGCAACCACTGCTACTAATCTTGCTAATGGTGCTAACATCACTACAGGAACTATCAGTGATGATAGACTACCAGATATAATTACATCTAATATTGATGTAACAACTGGCGTATCTACAATATCTGAAGTAATTGTTGGATCTGCTGTAACGATCAATTCTTCTGGAATCAATGCTGCTTCTGGAATTGTAACCGCACTTCAATTTATTGGTACAGCATCAACAGCTTCATTCGCAACAACTGCCTATACTCTAGATGGAAAATCAGAAGGAGAATTAAGTGTCGGTACTGCTGTCACGGCAACTAATCTTGCTGGTGGAGATGCTGGAGATATTCCTTATCAGTCTGCTGAAGGAACAACAACTTTTGTTGATGCGACAGGAGCAGGAACTGGTCAAGTTCTTCTTTGGAATGGTTCTGCTCCAGTATGGGATAGTGTTACTGCAGCATCTGGCAATTTTGGTGGTATAACAGTTCAGGATGAAGGTGTAAATGTAGGAACTGCTAGCAGTATTGGGACAATTAATTTTGTTGGTGGAAATATTCAGGCAACCGCAACTACAGGTGCTAATGGAATTTCTACGGTTACTTTATCTGATACTCCAACATTTGATAGTCTTACTCTGGAATCAACAGATGCTGGATCTTCTGCTGCTCCAGAACTAACACTTTATAGAAATAGCGCATCTCCAGCACCAGCAGATTATCTTGGACAAATAATGTTCAAGGGAAGAAATGATAATAATGCTGACGAAAATTATGCAAAAATAACTGGTAAAATTCTTGATGAAACACTTGGAACTGAAGATGGTTTAATTGAAACTGCAATTAAAGGAAATGGTTCTTTTGTTATTGTAAGCCGTCAAAGGTCTGATGAACTGCAACTCTTAAATGGTGTTGGTTTAAGTGTTGATGGTAATACAACATTAGATGGTAATGTAGATCTTGGTAATGCAACTTCGGACACTATTACAGCTACTGGTCGTTTTGATAGTGGATTAGACCCTTCTGCTGCTGATACTTATGATCTGGGTTCTGCGAACAGTTGGAGAAATCTCAATATTTCTGGAATTGCAACACTCGGAACAGTTGAGATATCTTCTGGCATTGTAACTGCAGTATCTGGTGTTGTTACTTATTATGGTGATGGTCAATATTTAGATGGAATCAATACTGATTTGGTAAATGACACCACACCACAATTAGGTGGAAACTTAGACCTTAATGGTAATAACATTGACGGAACTGGTAATATTGATATCACTGGTATCATTACTGCCACTTCATTTGTAGGTGATGGATCTGGAATAACTGGTGTTGCCGGAACTGGTGGATTATTCAATCTTGTAGAAGATACTACACCACAACTTGGTGGAAATTTGGATCTCAACGGTTATAGTATAGATGGTATTGGTAATATTAATATTACTGGTATCATTACTACTTCTGGTGATATTAATGTTGGAAACGATATTACATTATATGCTTCTACAGGAATTATTAGTGCTACGTCTTACTACGGATCTGGTGGAAATCTTGAAGATATTATTGGTGGAAAAATAGGAGGTCTTCAAGTTCAGGAAGAAGGAAGTGATTTAGGAATTGGATTTACTTTTGCAACATTAAATTTTGTCGGACCTGGTGTAACTGCAACTGCTGGTATTGGAAGCACGGCAATCATCACAATTCCTGGAGATATATCTGTTGACACTACACCACAACTTGGCGGTGATTTGGATCTCAATAGTAATGATATAACTGGTACTGGTAATATTGATATTACTGGTATTATCACTGCAACATCTTTTGCCACCGGAGCAGAAGGATCTGCGATTAGAATTTCTTCCGACACAATTAGTGGTCCAGCAGAAATATTCATTGATCCATCTGCAGTTGGGGATAATACTGGTAGTGTAAGAATTAAAGGTGACTTGTATGTAGATGGTACAACAACTCAAATTAATTCTACAACCATTGAACTTGCAGACTTTATCGTAGGTATTGCGACTACTGCTACGACTGATTCACTTGCTGATGGTGCTGGTATTCAAATCGGTCCTGATAATACTTTATTGTATGATCATAGCAATACTTCACTCAAGTCTAGTGAGAATTTAAATCTTGCATCTGGCAAAACATATAAGATTGATGGCACCGATGTCCTTAGTGCAACAACACTTGGAAGTGGAGTAGTCAATTCTTCCTTAACTTCTGTAGGGACACTTACTAATCTTAATGTCTCTGGCGTTTCTACATTCCAAGGAGACGTTCGTATTAACACTGATGATAAGTTAAGATTTGGAGATTCTGGTTCTGAAAACTTACAGATCTATACAAATGGAACTAATTCATTCTTTAAACAACTGAGTGGTGATCTAAAATATGAACTTGCTGATCAATTTATAGTTCAAAAAGATAGTGGTGATGAACCAATTGCAGTCTTTACTGCTGATGGTTCAGTAGAACTCTACTTTGACAACTCCGAGAAATTTGAAACCACTGGTTATGGTGTTACCGTTTATGGTGGAATAAATGCTTCTGGTGTTGTAACCGCTACTTCCTTTGTTGGAGATGGTTCCGCATTGACTGGTGTTTCTGCTGGAACAACACCCACAGAGAACACAACTAATCAGGCACAATTCATTCCATTCTTTGTAAGCACTGCTTCCACTGATGTTGCTGGAATCTCAACACAAAGTTTCGTCTTCAACCCATCAACTACAAGGATGGGTATTGGAACTGATTCTCCAACAACTGCTCTTCATATAATTGGTGAAGTTACTGCAACCGATTACAACTCAACATCAGACGCAAGACTGAAGACAAATGTTAAAGTTATTGAAGATCCTCTGGAGAAGGTTCAGCAAATTAATGGTGTATCCTTTAATTGGATTAAGGACAATAAGCCTTCTATGGGTGTGATTGCCGATAATATCCAAGAGGTATTGCCTGAATTGGTTAGTGATACTGATCCTAAAACAGTCAACTACAACGGTCTGATTGGTCTTCTGATTGAGTGTGTGAAGCATCAGCAAGAAGAAATAAATGCACTCAAAGCATCAATAAATAATAATAACTAGGAGAACAAAAGAATGGGCGTCAACATTCCTGGAAATGGAAGAGTAAGTATTACTGGTAAAATGAAGATTGGACCCACCTTTTCACCAATCACTGCAGAAGGTGGTACTGAAGCAGACGTTACAGTTGATAATGTAACTTATAGAACTCATACTTTCACATCATCGGGTATTCTGACTGTTACATCTGCAGAAAATAATATTGCTTCTGTTGAGTATCTTGTTGTTGGTGGTGGAGGTGGGGGAGGTAGTGGGTATTTGTCTCCCTCCAGCCAAACACATTCTGGAGGAGGAGGTGGTGCCGGTGGATTTTTAACTGGCACCATAAATCTTAATGTTGGTTCTTATGATATTGATGTTGGTGCTGCTGGAAATGGTGGTGCTGCTCCTGGAACTGCAGGTGGAGCAACAAATCCCGGAACACCCGGCAATTCAACATCAATATCATTTAGTGGTGGTTCTTCCATCATAGAATCATTTGGTGGTGGAGGTGGGGGAGGTTATGCGACCACAGGATCTCCAGGTGCTTCTGGTGGTGGCGGCGGTAGTCCGGGTGGATCTCCTGGTCTTGGAACACTTGGTCAAGGAAATGCTGGTGGTGGTGGTGGTAGTGGTCCAAGTGGACCCCGAGCTGGAGGCGGCGGTGGCGCTGGTTCATCTGGTGTTCCGGGAACATCTACTCCCAACGATGGTGGAGATGGTCTAGAATCATCTATCACTGGATATCCACAGTTTTATGCTGGTGGTGGTGGTGCTTTTAGTAATGGTCAAGGGGGTTCTGGTGTTGGTGGAAACGCATTAGGTGGCAATGCTATAGCAAATACTGGTTCTGGTGGTGCTGGTGGACGACGTGCGACTCCCGGTGGCGGCAATGGTTCCTCAGGTATCGTTGTAATCCGTTATAGAATCTGATAAATAATAAAAAAATATTGCTATAAGTATGGCACACTTTGCAAAAATAAATGGCAACTCTGGTAGAGTTGAGAGAGTTATTGTCGTTGGTAATAATGATTGCGGTGGTGGTGATTTTCCAGAGTCTGAAGCAATCGGTCAAAACTTTATTGCTAACGTTTTAAAATACTCTGGTACTTGGAAGCAGACTAGTTATAACAATAATTTCCGTGTTCATTATGCTGGTGTTGGATATACTTATGATGAAACCCACGATGCCTTTATTCCACCAAAACCTTTTAATTCTTGGGTATTAAATGAAACTTCACTTTTGTGGAATGCTCCAGTACCAATGCCGAATGATGGAAAGGTTTATGAATGGAATGAATCAATTGTAAACTGGGTAGAAGTTATTACTTCAGAAGCACCAGCAGAATAATTTACATTTCTCTCAATACCATATATAATACACACATGATTGACTTTTTGTATGGCGAACTTGGCGCAGTGGTATACGACTGATATTCCTTCAGACCTTGTAGATATTCTTGAGAAAGACCTTCGGAAATTTGATGAGAAGGCACACGACTCTGAGATTATGGGAGCACAGGTTGATAAGGTCATCCGCAACAGTAAGACTTTTTGGGTTCCCACTTCACATTGGATTGGTGGGTTTCTTTGGTATTATATTTCTAAGGCAAATCGTGAAAACTTCCTCTATGATGTTGAGGAAATTGATGGTGGAAGTATCCAATACACTCAATATGGTGAAGGGCAATTCTATAACTGGCACATTGATGCTGGAGTAGATAGTTGCTATAAACCTCAATCTATTCCTTCTGGTGGTTATAGCGCACAGGCATTCACACTTCCTGATAAGACTGTTGCCGAAAATGAGAGAATTAGAAAACTCTCATTCTCCTTACAACTTTCAGACCCAACAGAATATACTGGAGGGGAAGTGCAGTTTTTGGATAATTCTGGAAGGACATTCTTTGCTCCAAAACAAAAAGGCACATTGACTGTGTTTGATTCACGCACTTCTCATCGTGTGCGTAAAGTCAAGTCAGGACTTCGTAAGTCTGTAGTGGGTTGGGTTGTTGGTCCGAGGTGGAAATGAGTAACAGAGAATTTTTTGATAGGCACGGATATCTTTATGTGCCTAATATGCTTGATATCAGTGAATTAAAACAGGAAGTCCCAGAAGAAAGGGGGTCAATTACATACTATCGCAAAGATAAATTTGACCACAATCCTATTGAAACTCAGGTGAATGGATCATTGTCTAGATGGAATTATCCTCCTTATAAGACTTCTCATTTTACTGTGAAGAAAAAAATTGAAGAAGTGCTTGGGTATGATTTACTGAAGACTTATTTTTATGATAGGTTTTATTTTACAGGACAAGAATTGACACGACATAGTGACCGTCCTGCCTGTGAGATTAGTGTTACCATTCAGGTCAGTAGTAATCAGAAAAAATCTTGGCCGATTTGGTTTGAGACTAAAGAAGGAAAAGAAGTTTTTGTGAATATGAAAGATGGAGATGGAGTCATTTATCGTGGATGTGAAAGAGAACACTGGAGAGAACCATTAGAATCAAGATACTCAAAACCAGAATTATTCCTTCGTAAGTTGATAAAAAAAGAAGACGATACATATCATCATCAAATCTTTTATCACTTTGTTGACTCTCAAGGTCCTTATGTATGGGCAGCAAACGACTCTGTTAGATAATCACATAAATACCTAAAACTACCCAGTGTCAACGAGGACGGTAGATGGCAATCAAGATACAAGGATCTACTATTATTGATGATAGTAGAAATATTATAAATTCTGGTATCGCAACACTTAATTACCAGGGTGTATCAGAAGTTACGATTGGATCTACCAATGTAGGAATTGGAAGTACAAATAAATTTACTATTACGCCGCAGACAACTCAAACTGCGATTGGAATTGGTGCAGACGAATTAATAACACTCGCATCTAATTCTGGAAGTGATAATATACTCCAAGTAACAAATGCTTCTGGAAGCATCAAGCATTTTGTCGTTACAAGTGATGGTAATATTGGAGTAGGGACAACAAATCCATCAGAAAAATTACATATTGATGGAAACTTCTTGGTTTCTGATGGATCCATAGAAGTTTTGGAAGTTAATGGAAGTTCTGGAAATCCATTATCAATTCAGAATAGTTCACTCAACCCTGCTTTTGATGTTACTGGTATTGGTTCTGTTGGTATTGGTACGACACAACCATCAGCAATCTTTGAAGTTGTAAGTGATGGGTCAGAAATATTCCGCATTTCTGATACTGTTTCTGGTAATTACTTAGAGATTGATACTAATAAGTTTGTTGTAAACTCTAGTGGTGATGTTGGTATTGGAACCACAAATCCATCAGCAATCTTTGAAGTTGTAAGTGGTGGGTCAGAAATATTCCGCATTTCTGATACTGTTTCTGATAATTACTTAGAGATTGATACTAATAAGTTTGTTGTAAACTCTAGTGGTGATGTTGGTATTGGAACCACAAATCCATCAGGTCTAGTAGATCCTAACAATACTGCAATTCTAAATGTTGGTGTTGTTACAGCAAACTATATCTATGGTGATGGATCTAATCTGACCGGTATTTCTGCTGGAACAACTCCAACAGAAAACACAACGAACCAGTCTCAGTTCATTCCATTCTACGTTGGAACATCTTCTACTGATGTTGCTGGAATCTCAACACAAAGTTTCGTCTTCAACCCATCAACCACGAGGATGGGTATTGGAACAGATTCCCCACAGTCAACTTTACATGTTGTTGATGAGTTCTTAGTTTCTACTTCTGGTGCTGGAAGCACTCAAAGAATTACTCAGAAAGCATACACGACTGATAATGGAACTCTGTCTTGGGAAGGTAGTGCTGGTCAGTTATTCTCTGTTACAAACAACCTGACTTCTGGAAGTATCTTTGCTGTCAGTGATGTCTCTGGTATTCCTTCTATTGATGTTGATGCTGACGGTACAATTCAACTGGCACCTTTTGGTAGCACTGAACTGGTTGGAATTGGAACTACCAATCCAACATCTAAACTTCATGTTGTTGGTGATTTATTGGTTACTGGTGTAAGCACACTAGGAACACTGAAAATAGAAACAGGCATTGTAACCGCCACATCTGGAATCATTACTTATTATGGCGATGGACAATATTTAAGTAATATTAGTTTTGATTTGGTAGATGACACCACTCCACAATTAGGTGGAAACTTAGACCTTAATAGTAACAATATAGATGGTACTGGTAACATTGATATTACTGGGATTATAACCGCCACTTCATTTGTTGGTGATGGTTCTAATATTACTAGTGTTCCTTTCAATTCCTTAACGGGAATTGTAACTCATATTGTTGGAGATACTAATCCACAATTAGGTGGAAACTTAGACCTTAATAGTAACAATATAGATGGTACTGGTAACATTGATATTACTGGTATTATTACTGCTACTTCCTTTGAGGGTGATGGTTCCGCATTGACTGGTATTTCTGCTGGAACAACTCCAACAGAAAATACGACAAACCAATCTCAATATATCCCATTCTACGTTGGAACATCTTCTACTGATGTTGCTGGAATCTCAACACAAAGTTTCGTCTTCAACCCATCAACCACAAGGATGGGTATTGGAACCGATGCTCCTGCGTATAACTTACACGTCGTCGGTGACTTTGCCGCAACAAGTAAGTCGTTCGTTATTGATCACCCAACAAAATCTGGTAAGAAACTTCGCTATGCATCGCTTGAGGGTCCAGAGCAGGGTGTATATGTAAGAGGTAGAAGTCAAGAAGCAGTCATCGATCTTCCTGATTATTGGACTGGACTGGTTGATGAAGAATCCATCACCGTAAATCTTACTCCTATTGGACACAGTGCCGCACCAAGAGTAGAAAGCATTGCAAATAATGTTGTGAATGTCTTCTCTAAAGAAGAGGGAGAACTTGATTACTACTATACGGTTTATGCGGAAAGGAAGGACATTGAAAAACTGGTCGTTGAATATTGAGGAGGACTGAACAATGGGAATAAGTTATAATCCTTCAATAGTTACAGAGGGTCTTGTGCTGGGACTTGATCCTCAAAGCACGAGGTCTTATGTTGGTTCGGGGACTACTTGGACCGACCTAACGAATAGAGGAAACAGTGGAACCCTAACCAACGGACCAGTTTTTATTCCTGGTGGTCCTTTCAATAACAGTGGTGGGTCTGTGTATTTTGATGGAACCACAGATTATTTGACCGTTGCTGAAACTGGTAGCGAATTTACTTTTGGTACTGGGGACTTTACGATTGAATTTTGGGTTTATCGTAATAATACTAATCAAACTGTATATCTTGATTGGAGAAACGTTGGTGGTAATCAAGGTGCCAGACCAACCATATACAGTGATGGTTCAAATTTAAGATACTATAGTGGTGGTGAAAGAATAGCTGGAACTGATCTTTCTGCAAATACATGGCATCATGTAGCACTTTGTAGGTCTGGTACATCAACAAAGATGTTTGTGAATGGAACTCAGAGTGGAGGAACATATTCGGACAGTACCACTTACTTAAGTCCTCTAGGATCTGAAGGAATTTACATCGGTGCTTTTGCTGGTGGTAGTTATGATCTTGATGGATATATTTCTAACTTTCGTATCATAAAGGGCACTGCACTCTATACAGCAGACTTCACACCATCAACAGGACCACTGGAAGCAATAGACGACACGGTACTACTCACTTGTCAGGGTGGTGCGATTACCGACAACGGACCTAATAGTCATGCCATCACTGTTAATAATGATGCCAAGGCAATCACAGCATCTGCCTTTGAGTTTGATGGGACTAATGATTATGCAGTAACTTCTTCTAATACAGATTTCTTATTTGGAACCGAAGAATTTGCCATAGAGTGGTGGGAGTATTTTACTGATGGCACTGGTTATGCTGGACACATTGGAGTTTTTGAGTATGGTGGTGGAGATGATACCGCACACATATGGACAGTAAGTGGGAGTTTTCATGGATATCCAGGTAGTTGGACATCTATAGCAATGCAACCAATATCAAATCAGTGGGCACATTATGTTGTGACCGGAACTAGTGGAGACATTAGATTTTATCAAAATGGTGAACTGAAAGACACTAAGACCTGGGATTGGTCGGCAACTTCATCTACTGCTAATTTTGCAGTAGGTGGAACACCTGGATGGTCTTTTGGAAATTATGCAATGGCAGGAAAAATTTCAGCTGTTAAGGTCTATAAAGGAAAATCATTTACTGAAGATGAAGTCAAACGAAACTTCAGCGCACTCAGAGGGAGGTACGGAATCTAATGGGACTTTCACACGCACCAAGAGTCATTACTGACGGACTTGTACTGGGACTGGATGCCGCAAACACAAGGTCTTATGGTGGTTCAGGCACTACCTGGACCGATTTGATTGGAAGTAATAATGGAACCCTAACCAACGGACCTGTATTCACACAAGAACCAAAACTAGAACCATTTGGTGGTGCTGGTGCTGTTGAGTTTGATGGTAGTGGAGATTCGCTACAAATACCAAATACTACTGATACTAATTTTGGTACGGGAGATTTCACTATTGAAGCCTGGATCAAAACCGGATCAACGGCGACTCCTGCAGTTATAATTCAAGATTATGGAAGTCCAGGATCTGCTAATGGATGGATTTTTCGGCAGGATGCGACAAATAACAATAAATTAGAGTTAATTGTTTTTGATGGATCTGATAGTAATGGATACAAAGTTACAGGTACTTCAATAATTACTGATAATACTTGGCATCATGTTGCTGCAACAAGAGAAGGGACAACTATAAAAGTATTTGTGGATGGTGTTCAAGAAGCATCTGCTACAAATTCTTTTAACATTACTTCTACTCAAGATGCTTACATTGGTATGCATTATAATGGTGCTTACCCATTTAACGGTTACATCTCCAACCTCCGTGTCATCAAAGGCAGAGCACTCTACACATCAAACTTCACACCACCGAGAAAAAAACTAGAGGCAACAAGTGATACTGTACTTCTTACATGTGAGAAAGGAACCATAAA
>Ga0255762_10002536_pt1 | contig 14810 bp, 13 predicted proteins | sample 101ome_16_FD_179962 | JGI IMG/M metagenome (GOLD analysis project Ga0255762, IMG submission 179962) | Coastal salt marsh microbial communities from the Groves Creek Marsh, Skidaway Island, Georgia - 101401AT metaG (version 2) | ecosystem: Environmental > Aquatic > Marine > Intertidal zone >...
TTGAGCAAAAAGAGTTCTGAAGGGATTGCTAGGAAACGGTATATTCCCGAAGGACTTCTAGACAATTGTTGAAAAATGAGCAAAACCGATTGGAAATCTGAATACGCCCAGAGACTTTGTAGCGCTGAGGCCGCGCTTGAATTAATCGAAGCCGGCGATCTGGTGAATGTGAACGTGGGCACGCCGGCCGCTATCACGGCGCTCCTTGAGACGCGAGTCAAAGCGCTAGGTTCGCTTGATATGCGGCTTTTAGGTCCCGCATTTGAGCCGCTTTTGGCTTCAGAGCGTGAGGCAGGTGAGCGGGAGATCGAAATTTTTATAGGCGAACCCGCGCGGCCCAGTCATGACACCCAGCGAGCAACCTATCTACCCAACACCTTTATGCTCGGTATGAAAGCATTTGATAGCGGTCGCGAAGAGGCCCGCATGCCGGATGTAAACATTGTCGTGTGCAGCGCACCGAACGATGAAGGCCGCGTTCACTTTGGTCCCACACATTGGATGCGAAAGGCCTATCTCAAGCGGTGCCGCAAAACCATAGCCTTCGTTGATCCCAATTTAATGCCAGTACACGGCGATGTATGGGCACATGTCAGTGAGTTCACGGCCTTTGTTGAGGGCGTGACAGCGCCGCTCGTGGATGTTGATGCGGTGAAAGCCCGAATCGAGCAGGAAGCACCCCCTGAAAATCGAGAACGGCTACTGAAAATTACCAACGTCATTGTTCGTGATCGACTCGCGCCCATTCAGAACACCATCGCGCAAATGGATCCCGCGGTGCTTGAGAAAGCATTGAATCTCGTGGTCGACCCGGAAGCGCAGAAGATCGCGGATCATTTGCGAACGCTGATTCGCGATGGCGACACCATTCAGGTCGGCATTGGCCAACCCAGCTCGTTGATGTTCGAGGCTGGCGCATTTGATGACGCTAAGCACCTGGGTCTGCATACCGAACTCGGCTCACCTGGTCTTGCCAGGCTCTGGGCCCGAGGCATCCTGGATGGGTCGAAAAAGAGCATTCATCAGGGCAAAGCGGTGGCGGTGGCTTGGTCGGGATGCGACGCCGATGATTTGGAGATTATCCGCGACAACCCAGCATTTGAGTTGTATGACCCCTCGTATCTGCTCAACCCCACGCTCATTGCACAAAACCATCAGATGACGTCGATCAACAGCGCGATCGCGGTCGATCTCATTGGCCAAGTGGCGAGTGAGGACCGCTACGGCGGGATGATGGTCAATGGTACCGGTGGCCAGCCAGATAACCACGTGGGCGCCGCGCTCTGCCCAACCGGGCGGGCCATTATTGTGCTTCGAGCCACAGCGCTCGGCGGCGCCGTATCGAAGATCGTGCCCAAGCACGAGGCAGGTACGCTGATTACCGTGCCTCGATATTTGGCAGACACGGTGATCACCGAGTTTGGTATTGCGCGCCTGCTCGATAAAAACCATCGTCAACGGGCCCAAGAGTTGATCCGTATTGCGCATCCCGATTTTCGTGATGAGTTGGCTAAAGAGGCTCGTGCGCTCTGGGGCTAGTGCTGAGTGAATGGCCCTCATGTACGGAAGTGATAGCGGCGAATATCGAAAGCCATCTCGCTAGGCCTCGCTCGATGATGCGTCGGACTGAGACCCTGGGCTGCAGAGCCAAGTCGAGGGTGCTCAGGGTCCAAGGCCTCGATCCGTGATAGGCGCCACGCTTCAATGCCACCCTTCTGTATCTCTTTTCAATGCCATCTTGTAATAGAGAGTCATTTGGGTTCGATCAATACAGAGTGTTTGAAGGGCGGTCAGGTAGGTTCCGTCCCCAAGCGCAATTCAGTTCGGATTGTGCGAGCGCTCGTTCTAAACTGAGGGCTTGCGATCGTCCTGAGTCGAGCACAGTGATGCAGTTGATATACACCCACCCCAATTCGATGATGGTTGGCGTGATGGCCAATGCGCTCGAACAGGGAGGAATCGAAACGGAGATCCGAAACGATATCCTGGGTGGCGCTGCGGGCGAGATCGCGCCAGGGGAGACTTGGATCGAGCTGTGGATTATTGACGACAGCCGAGCCGAAGAGGCCAAGCGGTGCATTCAGGATATTCAAGCCCAGCAAGAGGATGCGGAATGGGCTTGCGGGAACTGTAATGCATCGAACCCCGCGAATTTCGAAATATGCTGGCAATGCCAGACTTCACGTTGACCTTCGACGCACAGCCGAGTAAGTGTGCGTCGGTTTCGGCCGCGGCGCCGTGAAAATGTTGAGATAAACAGGGTGGGTCCCCGAGCATCTAGCTCACCGAGCAGATGTCTCCGGATCAATCTTGAAGAAAGATGGGTTCTTACGACCTAAGTACGAATGTTTACTGTCATGAGAGGTCGAGTGAGGCACCAGATACCTGGTTTACAAGGCGCTCACCCAGCTGCGATTTGTGCTAGGGTGCTTAAGCTATATGAAAATTAAAGTGCACCACGGTGAATAATAAGCAGGTTGATCCTAAGACGGTTCCTATGGCGGAGAGGGAGGATAAAACTCCTGGGTTCTTTGAGACCGCGATCCATCGGTTTGGCGTCGCTGGATTAACTGCATTCACTGTTCTGATGTCCTTTGTGTTGTCCATCGCGCTGATGTTCAGCATAGCCGCTTTTTCCGCCACACCCTCAGAGGGTTATTGGATAACTGGTATTATTTCAGTGTCAGTCTCTCTCCCCGTCTCATATTTCGTTATTAGGTTGTTGCAACGAGCGATGCAAGCTGAGGAGCTGGCGCAATTTTATAAAGCTGCTTCTCTTGAAGCAGAGGAGCACTTACAGCTTCTTAAGCGAAAGATCCCATGGTGCCCTTCATGTAACAAAATTCAATCAGATGATGGGCAATGGCAGGCCTTGGCCTCTGAGTACGAGAAGGAAAGTGAATCTTTGCTGAAGGACGTATTGTGTGATCCATGCTTGCAGGAAAATTATCCCGAAGAGTTCGAGATGATTCTGGAAAAAAGGAAGGTTCGGGCTTAAACAAAGGCATGATCTCGAAATCAGCTCGTGGGATACCCTCAGTCGCAAGCAGCGCGCCGCGTTTAATCGTTCAAAAGCTTGGATGCTCGAGTCAGCGAATATCAGGCGTATCCGCTAACCTTGATTCAAAGGCCTAACGTGCGCTTCGCAAGGATGTTTCTTTGAATTTCATTGGAACCCGCATAGATGGTTGCGGCACGGTCGTTTAAGTAGCGCGGCATGGCCGTTGCAGCGGTCTCCGAGCCGATGGGTTCCGCGGGGTGTTCGAAATTGCGCACTCCGGGCTGGTAGGGCAAGCCATAGTGACTGACGGCGTCGAGCACCAGTTCGTCGATTCGTTGGCGGAGCTCTGTACGACGAATTTTCAGCACCGAAGAGATGTCGCCGACGGACTCACCGGCTCTAACTGAAGCGAAGATACGCTCCTCAAACGCCACATAGGCATCCAGCCGAATTTCTAGGTCGCCGAGCTGCCGCATGAATGCAGAGTCCTGTCTGAGATCGAAGCCCCCTTCGGCCTCGTTGGCAAGAAAGTCATGTAACTGCTCGACCTTCATGCGCATGCCGGTTGCCGACTTTCCACCTCGCTCGTGAGTCAAAAGGTATTTAGCCACAGACCAACCCTCGTTTTCCTCACCCAGCCGGCCGGTGACGGGGACTCGCGCGTCAGTAAAAAACACCTGATTGAACTCGTGGTCGCCCGACATCGATATGATCGGCTTAATGGCGATACCTGGCCGGTCAAGATCAAACAGCAAAAAAGTGATCCCATGTTGCGGTATGCCGGACGAGTCCGTCCGCACGAGGCAAAACATTTTGTTGCAGCAATGTGCGTGGGTGGTCCAAATCTTTGAGCCGTTGATCACATAGTCATCACCGTCTCGGACCGCAGCGCATTTCAGCGATGCGAGATCCGAGCCGGCGCTGGGCTCAGAGTACCCCTGAGCCCACCAATCCTGACCCTCACGAATTCGAGGCAAGTAGTACTGCTTCTGCGCCTCCGTGGCGTAATGCATGATGGCGGGTGCGACCATTTTGATGCCGTTGGGTGGCACAGAAGGTGCTGAGGCTAATGTGAGTTCTTGCTGCCAGATGGCGTGCTGTTCTGCCGACCAGCCGGTCCCGCCCCATTGGATAGGCCAGCCTGGCACTGCCCAGCCTTGTTCGTTGAGGATGGCGAGCCATGCTTCGGCCACAGGGCGTTCTGCGTAGATTCCAGCTTCGAGTCTGCCTGCGCGCTGTAAATCCGGCGTCAGCTTCTCAGACAAAAACTGCCTGACTTCGTCACGAAAGGATGTCAGGGGGTTCATGGAATTCTCCAGTGTGTGTGCTGGCATGCTCGCGGTTGGACAGCATGTCCGAGCAAATTCAGCAACGGGCTCTTTTGAATGGGGCGCATCATCTATCGGGTCAAGCCGTCAATCGCAGCGAGATCCTCCTCGGTGAGTACCCAATGAGCAGACGCTGCATTGGCATGCACTTGGGCAGCGCTTGTCGCGCCAGCAATAATGCTGGGAATGAAGGATTGTGCTGCTAGCCAACTCATCGCAAGTTCGAGGATCGAATGCCCTCGGCTGTTCGCATACTCGGTGAGCGCTTCTACTTTGTCGAAATTGTCATCCGAGAGTGCTTTCTTACCTCGATCACCAAATAACGCCAGACGCGTACCCGGTTTGGGTGCCTCGCCCCGGGTGTATTTCCCGGTCAGCATGCCGCTGGCAAGGGGGAAGTAAGGCAGGATCTGAAGTCCAAAGCGCTGGCATGCGGGGATCACCTCACGCTCGATTCTTCGGTCTAGCAGACTGTATAGATTCTGCGCGGTGACGAAGCGAGATGCGCCGGCTGATGCTGCGGTCCAATCCGCATCAGCGATTTGCCAGCCTGTGAAGTTGGAGTGGCCAATGGCTCGCACTTTGCCTGATTGAACGAGATCGTCCAACGCGCGGAGGGTCTCTTCGATGGGCGTCCTAGGGTCCGGCACATGTTGCTGGTACAGATCAATGTAGTCCGTGTTGAGTCGGGTCAGGCTGGCTTCCACCGCTCGCACAATGTAATCGCGGCTTGCGCCTCTCATGGTGCCATCGTCTGACATGGGGTTGGCAAATTTAGTCGCAATGATCATGGTCGAGCGGTCTCTGCCGCTGATGGCTTTGCCTAAGATTTCCTCAGATCGACCGCGCCCGCCGTAAATGTCGGCGGTGTCGAAAAAATTAATTCCCGCATCCAGAGCGGCGTAAATCACCTCGAAACTTTTTGTTTCGTCAGCGCGCATGCCGAAGTTGTTACAGCCGATGCCGACCAACGAGACGTTCAGATCCGTTCCGCGAATGTTTCGATATTCCATCTTGGTGGTCACCTCTCTAAGGGTCTTGCGTGGTTGGATCATGCCATGGGCGGTTTAGGCGACGATTGCCGGGACGCGCTTAAAACAGTAAATCATGCATCAACCGTCCGGGCCATAAGGTGAAAACGCCCGTGACGATGAGTGCAAGGCCATACAGCGCGATCATCCAGATTCGATGCTGCTTGATGCGCCCACTGCGCGCGAGATGAGTCGCATACGCCAGGGAAAACAGCGTCCACAGACTTATGAGGTGAATCGGGCTAAAGAGGCCCCAGAATTTGATGTCATGGATAAAAAGGGACGTCACCGCCACATAAATCATGGCGCAGACCCAGAGTCGGCCGAGCCAGCGATGCTGTGGGGTGCCTTTTGCCGAAACGAATTGAAACCCGCCCAGCAACATGCACGCCAACGCAACCAATGCGTGCGAAGGGATGGGTTGCGGTTGGTTGAGGAGTAAATCCAAAATGAGCAGAGCGATCGCTAAAAAAGAAAAGGTAACATGGGCCGATTCATCAAGTCAGTAAGCGCGCTCTGCGTCATCATGGTTATCGCGGCGCCTTGGACGACCCTTGCTGACATCTTGGTTGTTGAAGTCGCGAATATCCAGTCGCCCGGCGAGCTGCATATTGCCATCTACGATGACGCGAAGGCGTTTCAAGGAGACAAGGGCGAAAAAGGTGGTCCAGCCGAAGGGATCATTGATGGCGTGATCCAAGAAGTCTCGGGTGAGGCCGTCTGGTTCCGGTTTGAGTTGCCAGAAGGCCGTTACGCGATTGGAGTGTTCCACGACGCGAATCGCAACAATCGTCTCGACACCGGACTCTTTGGCATCCCTAAAGAACAATTCGGGTTTAGCAACAATGCGATGGGGCGTTTTGGGCCACCGTCTTTTGAGGCGGCGAGCTTTGTGGTCTCGGGCAGTGCAGCGCAGTCCATCACGTTGAGTGATTAAATGAGCTTAGTACTTTTTGATTAGAGAGCTAGTCAAAGAGTGACTAATTGACATGCCTCGGTTAGAAATCGTTTCAGTATCTACCTCAGCCTAGATTCAGAATTCTGATGTCCGGGGGCAAACGAGAGAGCGCCAAACATCGAAAACTTATGTTATTCATGAGTCGGTGATGGTCCCCACCACAAATTTATAAAGATTTCTTCACACATCTTTACGATTCTTCAAAGAATTTTATGGATTCTTCGTTGAGTCTTTATTGGTCCTTTGGCGTTGCTCCAGATAATAGCGCGCGATCAAATCTAGACATAGGACCATGTCATGAAAGTGAAAACGCTTGCCATTCTTTTAACGCTTGCTTGTCTTGCAGCCTGCGAGAGTGGCGATATCAACATCAACCCATCCACCGCAGACAATTCAACTGATAACTCGGTGACCAATTCTAATAACACCACGGCGGCACCTGTGGTCGAAGAGAATCCCTGTGCGTCTTATACGAATTCCGGAGGCGCAAAAATCCAGGGTGAGTTCAGTGGCGCCAACTGCGTTTATTCCAAAAATTTTGCTGATGCGGGCGCAAAACCCATCGTGGTGGATCTGTATATCCCGGCGCTGGATAACGGAGGGGTCCACATTTTTGAGGGGGGTCTCTTTATAGGTAAGGATTATGGCACCGATGCGGAACTTGCCGCTGCCGGAATCGCGAAAGGGGGTGACGGTCCCACGTTAGATATTGAAGCGGGCGCTACCATTGCCTTCTCTGGCGCAAAGAATTTCATGGCAATTAACCGGGGCTCAAAAATTAATGCGATTGGTTCTGCCGAGGCGCCTATCACGTTTACGGCGGTAAAGGATGCGGTCGATGGCGAGGCAGTTGCCGGAGAGGTGCAGTTGTGGGGAGGTATCGTCATCAATGGTTTCGGAGTGACCAATAAGTGCAAATACGATGGTGAGCGAGGTTCAACAACACTCACGGCCGAGTGTCATGTCATTGCCGAGGGGTCAGATGGAGAGAACACGACGCACTATGGCGGTAACAATGATGAGGATAGCTCTGGAAAGCTCGAGTATGTACGTGTGAAGCACACCGGGTTTGAAGTTGCGCCTGGCAACGAGTTGAACGGTATTTCCTTTGGTGCTGTCGGCAGCAACACCGTGGTTAGTTATCTTCAAGTCTTCTCTACTTACGACGACGGTATCGAATTTTTTGGCGGCGCAGTGAACGTGGATCATTACGTCGGTATGTATGTCAAAGATGACTCCATCGATATCGACGAAGGTTACAAAGGAACCATCAGTCACGCACTTGTCATCCAAGAACAGTACGACGGTAATCGGTGTATTGAAGCTGACGGGATTGGTTCATTTACGAAAAAGACGGATGACTTCATTAATGACCTTGTGGCGAGGAAACTCAACAGCCGGCCGACGATCGATCACCTGACATGCATCGTGTCCCCCAATGGCGCCGGTTCAGAATCCCTGGCAGCGGACGATTTAAATAATCAAGGCACTCATGACCCCGGTGCTGGATGGCGCTTGCGGGAGGGGATTTACCCGACAATTAAAAATTCACTGTTGATTGCCTCCTTCGGTGATGCTGTGGATAGCGATAACTGGTGTATCCGGCCAGACAAATCGCAGGATGGTGAGGGAGACAACACTGGATCAAAAGTGAATGACCCAACGCAGGCGGCTATCATTGCTGGCGTGGAAGCATCCATAACCGACACGGTCATCGCTTGCGAAACGCCAGTGGCGAAAGTAGCCGTCGAAGACCTTGATGAGTCGCTGGTGTTCGCCTCGATTCAGGATACGACTGACGCGACAGCGGATCTGGATACCGACTTAATCCTCTTAGAAGGTGTAAACCCTATCTACTCCCTTGACTTCGCCGACATGGTGATTGGCGGCGTAGCGCTTGGAGCGCGCGAGGGTGTGAATTATGTGGGAGCCGTGCAAGCGGCGGATGATTGGACCGCGAATTGGGTCTTCGGTCTAGAAAATCTCTGGTTCGATGCGACGCCTTAGCCGTTGCCGCGCAAGCGCTTGAAGCGAGGACACAACCTTGTCCTCGCTTCCACGAGCGTCTCTGCATTTTAGGCTCTCCCAGTCGGGCTATCTCCACTTTATTCCTGAAAGTATGTGCTATGAAAAAACAACGCTTCTTTAACTTAGTTTGTTATCTCTCGCTTTTGGTTTCATCTACCGATTTGCTTGGCGCAGAATCATCAGAAGGTGATGACCAGTCTACGATCGAGGAAGTGGTTGTATTGGGTCGTTTTTTGAGTGCTGCGCAGATGCTGCAGAATGAGCGTGAAGATGATGAAGCAGTGGTCGACATCCTCGACGCGGAGAGCATCTCGAGGCTAGGAGATTCAACCGTTGCCGCTGCGCTCAGGCGAGTAGCTGGGTTAACGCTTGCCAACGACAAATTTGTCTATATCAGAGGGCTAGGCGAGCGATATTCGGCGACAACGCTAAATGGCGCCGCGGTGCCTTCTCCCGATCTAACTCGCAATGTGATTCCTCTCGATATTTTTCCCGCGGGCATTGCGTCAGGGCTTGTCGTTCAAAAAACGTTTAGCCCCGATATTTCCGCGAATTTCGCAGGGGGCAATGTCGATATCAGAACGCAGGCAGTCCCCAGTGAAAACAATTTTTCGATCGAGATTGGCCTGAGCGGAAATTCAATGACCAATAGCGACGTGCTGAGCTATCACGGTGGCTCTGATGATGATTGGGGAACGGATGATGGCACTCGGGCGCTGCCTGCTGGGATGCTGTCTGCCCTTGACCAACATCGAGGCGACTTGGGTCCAGCTCAGCTGGTCAAGGACCTCCGAAGCGAAGGAATTAACGCGACATTTGCAGATGGAGAGTTACTCAATCGAGAACTGGCACTTCTACTGAACAGAGATATTTCGATAGCGAGTGGTCGTCCTGACCAAGACTATGATTGGCGGCTGGGTGGAGGTGTAGTTTGGGGTTTTTCTGACGATATCGAATTGGGTATCCAGATCGATGCAGCCTACGGCAGTAAATGGCGAAACAAGGTGTCACAAGATTTTGAATTTGGCGCACCCAATAATCATTTTGGTACTCGCAACCTCTCAACCCGCTCGATTGATTTGACTGGAATTGCGACCGCCGGCATAACTTACGGAAGCAATCACGAACTCGCGGTTACATCGCTTTACCTTCGTAATACGGATGATGAGGTGGGTATCCGAGACTATTTTAATGAAAACCGCAGTTTTCTAGATCAAGCTGGATTCAGAACCCAAACCATTCGGTTTGAGGAGCGCGAGCTCACAACTATTCAGTTCACAGGGGTCCATCGCGCAGGTGACGAGATCAAATCCTTGCTCCCTTTCGGCTTGGCTGGCTGGTTGCCCGATGACGCTGAATTGAAGTGGTTCTATTCCGATTCCAACGCAAAGACCGATATTCCCAACCAGGTGAATGTTGAATCTTTTACGATTAACGACGTAGGCGGCGTTGTTGAAAATTCATTCGTAGCGAAGAACAGCAGTGCGGCAGATTTTCGATTCACCGCGCTGGATGATGATGTCCGCTCGTACGGGTATCACGCTTCACTACCCTACAGCGTCGGTGAAGGCACATTAGATATTAAAGTTGGCTATCGACATGACCAAAAAGTTCGCCTCTATCAGCAGCGCGAATTTGGGCTTGGTGCAATCACTGCAAACAACGCGCTACTCGAACAAGATCTTTCTATCGTATTCGGTGATGCTGCAATACTAGACCCAGACAATGGGTTTTCTCTATCTGTTCAAGAGTCAGCAACAGCCAGTTACATTGCGGCCATCATGAATAGCAGCGTCTACGGCATGTTGGATTGGCGGTTCAATGACATGTGGCGCCTAACGTTGGGCGCTCGTTATGAAGATTACAAGCAAATTTCGTTGCCGTGGGACCTTTATGCATACGGTGTGAACAGTCCACAAGTCACGGTAAATGTTGACGAATTGGTCTCTTATAGTTTTACCCAGGATAAGGTGTACCCCTCCCTTTCCATCGGCTACGAATCTGATTGGCTCGCGGACACCTTTCAATTGCGGTTTGGCTGGAGCCGAACCTCGGTCAGACCCGACCTGCGAGAAGTAACTGCTGCGAGTTACATCGAACCCATTACGGGAGAGTTGGTGTTTGGTCGCCAAGATATTACACCGGCTGATGTGGAAAACCTTGATCTTAGGGGCGACTGGTATTTCAGTAGCGGTGATCGATTCTCGCTGTCGCTTTTCTCTAAAGAGATCTCGAATCCGATTGAGTTTTTTGAGATCCCCCGATCAGACACAGCGAGAGCAATTGGTATCTTCAATGTTGACCGCACTTCGATTTCTGGCGTTGAGCTAGAGGGCTTACTTCGACTTGGATTTCTCGGGGATTGGGGAAATGCTTGGTTCCTTCAGGGCAACGTGACGATGCAAGATGCTGAGACCGTGGTCGACAATTTTGAGATTGCGCCAACGAATAATGTGAGAAGCGCGGCGGGCGCGAGCGATTATATTGCCAATCTCATGCTTGGTTTTGATTCCGAGGATCTCAAGCATACTGCGAGTTTAATTTATAACGTGTTTGGACCAAGGCTCTATCGGGCCGGTCGAAATGGTGACCCAGACGAGTATGAACAACCCTTTCACTCGCTCGACTTCACCTACGCCTGGTACCCCACCGAAGCGATGACCGCGAAACTAAAGATCCAAAATCTGTTGGGTGAGGAAACGCAGCTAAAGGCAGATGATGTCACGGTCTTTAGACAACGAATGGGTACAAGCTTTTCAGTTAATCTTGAGTACCAATTTTAAGCGTGACCATCGGGCGGCTCGAGAAACTCCAAGGGCGCTCTCAGAATGGATTAACCCGTTGATCAAGAGATGAGCCGTCAATTGCCGTGCGAGTTGGCTCGCTATGCTGATCACGTCTCTTTATAACCCGGGATATGGGTTAGATTCTGAGGCTGCTCGATTTTCTCTTGGAGGTGGGTTTGGGCTGGCGATCGTAGGCGACCGTGTTTAACCCCCCTATGCAGTCTGGTCAAAAACTGACCAAAACATTAATTTACTTTAAAGATCTTTACATTTTATTGACAACGATTCGGTCTCCCTCGGATGATTTCTAGTAACTAAACGGTGTTGAGTGCGCATGCAGTAAAAAAGCTTGATGCACCAACGCTCTTTCACTGGAAATTAGAGGGGGTGATTTTTGAAACAGTCATATATCTTTTTAGGCACCTTAGCCGCATTGATCGCATTCAGCAGCGTGGCATCTTTATCCTTCGCTGCCAGCGACGCGCGCTCGACGCAACCGTCAAATCAAGTGGAAGACATTGCGACTACCCTTTGTGAAGTTGCAATGCTTTCGCCAGAGGAACTAAACCAAAAAGCGAGAATTGTTGGGATCTCGCGGAGACAACTCAGCAAGCTCGAATGCAACGGTGTGCCTGTGCTTGCATTCGCAAAAGAGCAAAAACTTAAATTGAACGGCGAGTTGGTCGATTCACGCAACCTAGCGAACGTTGAGTAACGCTTTTCTCCAAGGGGTCTAACTTGTCTTGTCTCTCGGGAAGTCGAGGCTGACGGCTGAGAAGCGATCTGAGGTCCGGGTGATCCCCTCGCTTCTCATCCTAGTCTGCAAGGCATGAGTAGAGACGTGCGTTGGCAAAATGTAAAGAAACTATTAATTTCTTTTAATTCGCCTGTAGTTCTTATTAATTTTTTGTAAATCAAATCGCAAAGAAGCCTAGTTGGCTTGTCTAAGAAAGCTGGATTTCTACAATCACAGCGTGTGAAAAAAGACGGGTCGCTTGTGGTTTTCTTCTTTAAAAAAGTTGCGGTTATTTTAGCCGCTACCCTATTCATTATTCTCTTAAATGAAAACTTCGAAACTCACCGCTCGGATGATTTTCAATCAATCCTGATCGCTAAACTGCTAACTGACAGGGAAGCCGCAGATCTCAATCCCAAATCTCGGACTGAGATAGAAGACCACTTTGGTGATGCGCAGTTTTTCAAGCGATACATCATTAACTACCCCCAACGAGTCGCATAGCGAATGTGCACTCAATTGACCATCGAATTGAAACCGCATTCCCGCAAGAAAATGCATCCGCGAATGCAAGCAGTAAAGCGAATGGTCTTCGCAAGGATTGATAGGCGATGACCGTTCCATTGATTCTAGTTGTAGAGGATGAAGCCGACATTCGCGAGGTTGTTCTGTATAACCTAAGGCGGGAGGGGTATGAGGCGATAGGCTGCGAGACAGGCACTCAGGCCTTATCTGCGATTAAGATGAAACGCCCAGATCTGGTTATTTTGGATCTCATGATACCTGAGTTAGATGGACTCACAGTCTGTCAGCAAGTGAGAGCTGATCCAGAGGTGAGCTCAACACCGATCGTCATTGTTTCTGCAAAAGAAGAAGAGAGTGATGTAGTAATCGGACTTGGCTTGGGCGCGGATGACTATGTTGCAAAGCCTTTCAGGCCAAAAGAATTAATGGCCAGAGTCAAAGCGGTGCTTCGGCGTGCACAAAAGTTAGGCAAACACGAACAGCAGAAACGAATCGTAATAGGTGACCTCATGGTCGATCTTGATAAGCATCAAGTCACCTTGGCGGGCGAGCTGATCTATCTCACGGCTTCAGAGTTCAGACTGTTCTATCAGCTTGCTTCTAACCCTGGAAAGGCGTTTTCTCGTGAGCAGCTACTCAAAAGCGTAGTGGGTGATCGGACGATCGTAGTAGACAGAAATATTGATGTTCATATTCGTTCAGTTCGCAAGAAAATTGGGGCTTACGCTGAGCGAGTGCAAACGATCCGAGGCATCGGTTATCGATTTACTGAAACCTGAGGTGATGAGGGGCGGGTATCTGGTCGGCACCTAATCGACTCCCGAGTCCTTTTTTGCTAGAGCACCCAAAAGAGGAAGTCGAATAGGCACAAACTAGCGAGGAATTCGCTAGTTACAGGTGCCTGATGATAGGCACTGACACAAGTGATTTTGACTCATTAAGCTGCGGTGCCTCGCTGAATCGCTCAAGCGGCTCCCTCAAACCGAAGCACACGGCCCGCACGCTGACCGGTGGGCTCATCATTCCTCAGGCTAATCACGCCATTGACCAGCACCGCATCGTAGCCCTTGGCGCGCTGGATGAACCGCGGTGCACCACCGGGGAAGTCGTTGACCATCTCGGGTTGCAGCTCACTGACTTCATCGAGGTCGATAACGTTGATGTCAGCGCGCATCCCCTCGGCAAGAATGCCGCGGTCTTTCAATCCAACCACTCGCGCAGGTCCAGCGGTCATTTTGTGGATGACTTCAGGCAGCGTGAAGCGGCCTGTCTCGCGGTGCCAGTAAGACAGCATGAAACTGGACCATCCCGCATCCATAATGAGCGACACATGCGCTCCGGCATCACCAAGGCCAGGGTAAATATGTTCACTCTTGAAGAGCGCAGATTGCTCTTTGAAGCTAGGCGAGAACATTCGGTGCGTGAATAAAGCGCGGCCGTTGGTTTCTCGGTTCAAGCGAATGAAGGTTTCCGACCAATGCTCACCGGCGGCGTCGGCCATTTGAGCAAGGCTCTGATCTACGGTGTAGTCAGGCACCTCTCCATGCCCCATGAAGAAGGCTTGGTCCATGGGAATTTTCACCCCGGGAGGCGCCTTGGCGACTTCGACCAATTGCGCGGCAAAGTCATCATCACGAATGGCAGCAACCCGTTCCTCAAGCGTCATTTCACTCAATTGCCCCCAGGTGCCGCGGCGCATCGGTAGCGTCGCGCTGAGGCCGAAAATGAAGCCAGAGCCACGAACGTGACTGATGGCGGTGACGTCGCGACCGTCCGCAAGTTTGTCGAGCGCTTCGGCGGATGCCGCGCCCGCGCCTTCGTGCGAGCCGGTGCCATAACTAAAGAGTACGCGGCTGTTAGCCGCTAATTTCCCCAATACATCAAAGTTAGCGCCCACTGCTTGCATCAGCCCACCACGGTTGCCGACGACGGTGGCGATCTCTTCAAGCTCCTCGGGCGGGCAGAAGGTTCCTGGAATGGGTCGACCGTCAGGCGCCACGTGTTGATCAAATCGGTTGGTGGAAAACCCAAATGCGCCTGCTTGCAGTGCCTCATCGACGATGGCCTTCATTTGCTCACGCTCACTCTCATTGGCCTCAGCATCAAATGATGGCTCGCCCATCACGTAATATCGCACAGCAGCATGGCCAATGAGACCAGCCACATTCACCGCGGTGCCGAGCTTTTCAATGGCGTTGAGGTACTCGCCGTAATTCTCCCAATCCCATGACAGGCCACCCAAGATGGCGTCTTTGGGGATGTCTTCAACGGTTTCCATCATGCCCGCGAGTAACTCACGGTGCTCGGGCTTACAGGGTGCGAACGTCATGCCGCAGTTGCCGATTAGGGCCGTGGTCACCCCATGCCAGCTGATGGGCGTCATGTCTGGATCCCAGCCCACCTGAGCGTCCAAATGG
>Ga0255762_10002548_pt1 | contig 14770 bp, 9 predicted proteins | sample 101ome_16_FD_179962 | JGI IMG/M metagenome (GOLD analysis project Ga0255762, IMG submission 179962) | Coastal salt marsh microbial communities from the Groves Creek Marsh, Skidaway Island, Georgia - 101401AT metaG (version 2) | ecosystem: Environmental > Aquatic > Marine > Intertidal zone > Salt...
GGCGACAACAAACCATCTATCCGCTGGGCTTACCAGTAATAGTTGAGATACTTGGGGGAGGAAACTCCCCCGAGTTTTTACTAAATGACTTATGGCTAACTTAGTTACACTAAATGAATATAAAGACGCAAAAGGGGTAAATACTCCTAAGGATGATATTCGTCTCAATTCTTTGATTACATCTGTGAGTCAATTAGTAAAAACTTACTGTGGAAACTCAATTATTGATTACTATACTTCTGCAAAGACAGAATACTTAAATGTAAACTGGGGAACTCATATTGTACAGCTTACAGAAAGTCCTGTAAATGCAATAACTTCAGTAGAAGAAAGAAGTGGATATGACCAGAGCTATATTGCTCTAACTACTGGAAACTACGAATATTATTTAGACAGCGCAACTGATAGTTTGTATCGTACTACAAATGGTTCAAACTATAAAAACTGGGCACAAGGTCCAGGTGCTGTTAAAGTAGTTTATACTGCAGGATATTCTTCTACACCAGAAGATTTAAAACTTGCAGTTTTTGATATGGTAACATACTACTTCAAAGAAGAGCATAAAGAAAGAATGACAATAGCCGGTGCAAGTATTCAGAACCAAGGAAGTTCTAGTCTCTCAAATAATGTGTCTTTCCCAGACCATATAAAGAGAGTACTAGACTTGTATAAAAACTTCTAATGTCTAAACAAATTGTAACTAATTTAATTGATACAATATTGAAGAAAGCTGTGTATAGGAGAGCAGACTTAGAACTTAGAAGGTATGGACGTAACTTTGGACATCTTCATACTATTTCAAAGCAAGATATTAAAGATCTAATAGCTTATAATTCAGTAGCAATTTTACAGAAAGAAGCTTTAGAAAATAAAATGGGGAGTGATCAAGGAGAAAAGATAGGAAACTTTTTGGCTGGAAATAAAGCTTTCTACAAAGAGGCTGAAGCCTTAGCAAATTTTATTTTTGAGAACTATGCTAAAGAGTATAATACAAATATAAAAGGAGGAAAAAAAGAACATTTAAAAGCTGTAAATAATGGAACTGAAATTATAATATATCAAAGTACTCTAAATGATGATGCTTTAAGAAAACCAATTATAAGTTTAGTAAAAAATAATGCAAAAAATTATATAAAATTAAAAGATTTAGCAGAAGAAAGTAACTTAACAGATATGGGTAGAAGAACCCAATTTTTACATAAAAGAGGTACAGTTGGTCTTCTAACTCTAGATGCTTTAGGAGACGCTTTAAATGGTAAAACGCCAGCTAAAGAAAATAATACTTTTGTTAGATCAGATAAAATTTTACAAACAGAAATTGATAAAGCATTTAAGGATGCAGTTAGTACAGCAACAGGAAAAGGTATTAGTACCACTGCTTTAAGAAAGGCCAAAGCAGCCGGAAATACAGTAATTAGTAATTTAATGGAAGAATTAGCAGTTAATTGGGCTTCTGATGAATTATTAAACTTTTATGGTTATGATAAATCTATAAAATTTGTTGGAACAATTGGACCGAACACAAAAAATAAACCAGGAGAAGAATCATCTGACTGGTCAAATATTAGACCAAGAATAGAAAAGGCAATTATAGAGGAATTTCAAAAGTCTCCAGAACTAGTGCAATTTGCAACTGCTGAGGCTAGTATTCCTCCAGCTACTAAAATAACAAGGGCAGCTTTTCATTCAATTGGTAAAGAACTAAAAAAGAAAAAGCATAGAACATTACAGGTAGAGCTAAATTTAGATAAACTAGAAAAAGCGCAAAAATCTTCTGATTCTTTTGTTTCTAAAGGAAAAAAGAATGCAGTAAAAGCTTCTGCAGGTCTAGGCATAAAAAGAAGTGCTCGTATGACTGCAAAGCCTAGAAGAAAAAATAATAAACAATCAAATATAAATCAAGTAGATATTTTAAGAAGATTAAATCAAAACTTAAATAGGGTAGTTACAGCAAATATGAAATACCCTGCTTTAGAAAGTCAGACTGGAAGATTTGCAGGTTCTGTTAGAGCAACTTCAGTACTAGTAACACCACAAGGATTTCCAAGTATAGGTTATACTTACCAAAAAAATCCTTACCAAATATTTGAGTTAGGGCAAGGAGATAAGCGCTGGGCTACAAGAGAAAGAGACCCAAGGGCTATTATAGATAAGTCAATTAGAGAAATTGTTGCAGATTATGCAGTTGGAAGATTTTATACTAGGAGAGAATAATGGCTGTTAGAGATTATACAAGTAGACGCCAAGCAATTACTAATGCTCTAGCAGAAAAACTAGCAACAATAAATGGAACAGGAGAGTATCTTACAGATGTAAGTGGAAATGTAAGCCCAAGGCTTAAATTTTTAGATGAAATACAAGAATTTCCTGCAATACATTTAAATGCTGGTTCAGAAGTAAGAGAGTATCAGGGTGGTGGGTACAAAGATAGATTTTTAAATATAACAATTCGTTGTTATGTTCAAGAAGAAGACGCGGTAGATGCATTAGATAAACTTTTAGAAGACGTAGAAACTTTATTAGAAGCAAACTCTAGCTTACGCTACGTTGATAGAAGAGGTAATCCACAGTCTACCTTAAAGAACACTATAATTAGTATAGATACTGATGAAGGTGTACTCGAACCTCTTGGGGTAGGAGAAATATCCCTAGAAGTTCAATACTAGAAAATACTGGCAGGAACAAACGTTCACGACCAAGTCTTTTCAAGATACATAGGAGAAAACTATGGCAGAACAATTATATTTTAGTCGCGATACTAAAGTGTATATTGAAATTGGCTCAGCAGTATGGGAACTTCCTGTACTTGACGGATTCAGTTTCTCTCAGGCGACAAATACGTCAGAGATTACTCTTGCGGAGATGGAAGACTCTAGTGGCACTAGCCGTAGAGGTCGTAGAGCATTTAATGACTCTCTTGCTCCCGCAGAATGGTCTTTTAGTACGTATGTACGTCCCTTTATCGCATCAGGAACAGTAGCAGGTGGCGGTGCTGATGATAGCTTGAACCATCACGCAGTAGAAGAAGTTTTATGGGCTTTGATGGCAGGTAATGGAACTTATACCGCTCCTGTAGATGCCACAAGTGATGCAGACTTTACAGGCTTTACTTTTGGTACAAGTGCTACCTCTATTGATTTTGATAGCTCGAACAAATCAACCTTGGGAACAGCAAATATTTATTTCACACTTGGGGACGCCAACAAGAAAACTTATAAGCTAAGTAGCTGTGTTGTAAACGAAGCATCCATTGATTTTGAAATTGATGGTCTTGCTACAATTAACTGGTCAGGTTTTGGTTCAGATATTACAGAAGCTAGTGAGCCTACTGCAACAGTTACTGAAGCAATTACAGCAACTGCTAACTTTATTCGTAATAGGCTGTCTATTCTTGAAGTTGTACCAACAACTCAAGATCCAGATGGTGATAGTACAAATGAACTTGAAGCCTCTTATGACCTTACTTTGACTGGCGGAAATATAACAATAAGCAATAATATTACTTATATTACTCCAGAAGAGCTTGGTATTGTAAATACTCCATTTGGTCATGTTACAGGCACTCGTTCAGTAAGTGGTAACTTTACTTGTTATTTGAATGAAGACACTGCTTCAACAAACCAATCTACTGACCTTTGGGAAGACCTAAAGAGTATTACAAATGTTGTAACAAACTCCTTTGGTCTTACATTTAAGATTGGTGGTGCAACTGCTCCATATCTTAAAGCAACAATGTCAACTTGCCACATAGATATTCCTACTCACTCTATTGCAGACGTGATTAGTTTGGAAACCAACTTCAATGCGCTACCTAGCACCATTGATGAAACCGACGAACTAGTACTAGAATATAAGGGTGTGGCTGTTTAATAGGATCAAAAAAATAGTTCTTGACTTTTTTGGTACTTTAAACTATAATATGAAGTTGTAGTGGGAGAAATCTCACTACAACTTTATTCTTATTGAGAATATGAATGGCAACTTACAGTTTTACAAAGGAGGCGAAAGTTTATGTTGTATATGGTGGAAACCAGTACAATATAGATATAAGTAATATACAGTTTTCACAAACTTTTACTGAAAATTCATACTCTGTAAAAACTATTCATAGCCAGAATTATTTTGAAGGCTCTATAATAAATAAAGCTAACCCAGCTTCATTTAGTTTCACAATGCCTGCAATAAGAAATAATGATTTCACAGTAGTATTTAATCGTTTATTAGATTGTGGAACATTTGACTTATACATTTCAACTCAGCAAGATGTATTTAAACTAGAAAATTGTGTCATTACTAATGGAAATTTTTTGATTGAGCGATCAAAAGTCCTTAGACTGGCAATAACTGGTCAAGCATCTAAGCTGTCATTTAGAGATTCAGGAGGCACTCCTCTCAGTAGTGTTCCTGGGACTGTTCAAGCTAGAACTTCGTTAGTCTATAATAGACTTTCGGATACCGAAGTGACATTAGCTGGTACAAATATATCGTCAGCAGGACTTGCATCCTTGTCTGTAGAGTTACAGAATAACATATCCTGGAACCCGTATACTACAGTGCAAGGCGCTTTATCTACATCAGATGCAACTGATTGTATGTATCCTTCATCTTTTGTAATTAATAAAAAGATATTAGGAGGTTCAATTGGATTGTACCTATTAGATACAAATAATGACGATTTACAAGAATGGGACACTAATGTTACTTTAAGAATAAAAGTGGGACAAGATGATAGTAGTCTTAATTTTCATGGTTTTGATTTTAATATGACAAATTGTACGTTTACAAACAGGTTAACTACAAGTGCTGTATATACTCAAAACTATGATTGGAGACTGACTCAAAATCCCACAAATCTATCTAGTATCATTACTTACTATACATAATAATAATTTAGGAGAAAATAAAAAATGCGCTTAGAAGATTTAATGGTCGATTCTAAGACCGCTTGGGTTGACTTCCCGGGTTTAAATGGTTTTGAAATTGAAGTTGCTAATCTTTCCAGAAAGGAACTAACAGGATTAAGAAAGAAATGTACTTCACAAAAGTTTGACAGAAAAACTAGAATGATGGAAGAAATTCTTGACGAAGAAAAGTTTGTACAAGAATTTGCAAAAGGAGTTATAAAGAATTGGAAAGGTTTAACATTAGGACACCTTGAAACTTTAATTCTAATTGATACTTCTGGTAAAGATGCAAATGAAGAGTTGCCGTACTCGGAAGAAAATGCTCAAGCATTGGTAAGTAACTCAACAGATTTTGATACTTGGCTCAATGAGGTAGTCTTTGACCTCGATAATTTTCGTAGCTCAGGAGAAGGAAAAGACTCTGGAGCGACTGGAAAAAATGTATCAAAATCTCGACACGGGGATGACGAAGGATAAGTACTTGGAAGTATGTGAGCAGCTTGGACAAGAGCCCTCACTAAGTAGATGTCCTCCAGACTGGGAGGACTTTCCAGAAATTGTAGTAAGTGCTCTAAATGTTTTTAACAGCTTAGGAGACAGAGTATACCCAGAAATAGGATATGTAGGAAAAGACTATACTAACTTACGTATATTTATGAATTTACATAATATTGAGGATACCGACTTCTTTTTAGAAATAATAGGATGGTTGGACTCAAGAGCTATCAAAAAATCTTCTGAACATATGAAGAAGGAATATGATAAGCTAAAGAGAAAGTCGCGTGGCTAATGAAGTCAAACTAAAAATTCGAATCTCTGATGATGGGGCTCTTGAACTCGTTGGCAAGAGAGCAAGAAAAGCATCAAAAGATGTTGATGCACTTGGCAACTCAACGGATAGGTTATCTTCTAGTAAAAATAAGTATAACAAGTTAGAAAAAGGCACAGCAGGCCTTACCTCTAATACTACAAAAGGATTTGCAAAACAAGCTCAAATGATTGGTGGCGGCCTTGTGCCTGCTTATGCAACTCTTGCTGCAAACGTTTTTGCTATTACAGCAGCGTTTGGAGTCTTGCAACGTTCAGCTGCAATTACTCAGCTAGAAGAAGGCCTTATCTTTACAGGCAGAGCCGCTGGGGCTAATTTGCCTCTACTAGTAGAAGGCTTAAAAGAAATTACGGGAGCGGCTGTATCTACAGCTGATGCTATGCGAGCCGTAGCAGTAGGAACTTCGGCAGGGTTTAGTCAGTCCCAAATAGAAGGATTAGCTCAGGTAGCAAAAGGAGCTTCGCTTGCACTCGGAAGAGATATGTCGGATGCTCTAGACAGACTTACGCGAGGTGCTGCAAAACTCGAACCAGAAATTTTGGACGAACTTGGTATTATGGTTCGATTAGATGATGCTACAGAAAGATATGCCGCTAGTGTAAATAAAACTGCAAATGAATTAAGCCAGTTTGAACGTAGAATGGCATTTACAAATGCTATTATAGACGACGGACAGAAAAAATTTGCAGCTTTATCGGCAGTTGTAGACCCCAATCCTTATGATAAGCTAGCAGCCTCTTTTGATAATTTATCAAAAACAGTTCTTGGAGGTCTTAATACGGCTTTTGGACCTATTATAGGATTTATTGCAGATAATTTAGGAGTTTTGGTTGGTCTTCTTGGAGTATTTGCTACTGGAGTTATTAAACAAGCTATCCCAGCATTAACTAGCGGAGGAGAAGCTGCTGCAGAGTTTTCAAAAGAACTAGCCGATTCTGCAAAAAATCAAATTGCACAAATAAAGTCTTTTAAAGGGGCTCCTAAGGTATTTGCCTCTCTTCAAACTTCTATTGCAAAAGGTACTGCTACTGAAGAAGACATGACTAAGGCCACCAAAAGTCTTACTAGGTCTATTAATCTTCATACTGCTCAAATGCCTGAGTTTATTAAAAAACACGGAGAAGGTAGTAAAGCTGTAGCTGATAAAAAAGCTAAACTCCAAGGAGCAGAAGACGCTTTAAAAAGTATTACTACTGCTCAGCAGTTAGAAACTCAAGCTACTATACAAGCTACCAAAGCAGATGCTTTAAATGCGGCTGCTACAGGGAATCTTAGAACCGCAATAACTTTAACAAAACAGGCACTTATGCAAGAGTGGGCTGCTACAATGGCAAACGCAGCCAGTAAAGGGTTACTAAGTGGAGCTCTTACAGTGCTTTCAGGCGCGTTCAAAACTGCTGCTTTCTCCGCAAAAGTTTTTGGCCTTGCCCTGCTGAATATGATTCCTGTTATAGGTCAAATTATTATGGTAGGATCTATAGCACTATCATTCTTAAAAGATTTCTTTGTTAAACCTCCCACTGCGTTAGAAGAAGCTCTTGAAAAGAATAAAGAGCAATTTGATGAATTTCCAGAGATTATAACTCAAATGAATCAAGCACTTGCAGCCTCTTCTACTCATGCAGAAGAATTTATGGCGGCTTTAAAGCCTACGTCTGGAATGCTTCAACAAGTAACGGACATGGCTCAAAGACTTATAACTGTACAAGAACAAGAAAATATTGAAAGAAATGTACAGGCACGAATGAGACTTATAGACGCTAATACTCGTTTAACCGAAGCTAACCGAAGGGTGGCTGAGTCTAGCGCACAGTTAGATAATGCTACTGACATTAGCAATTTAACAAAAGGAATAGAGGAAAGTGATAACTTCCTTGTAAAATTTGTAAAAGGGATTGGTAATGCTATAACCTTAAGCAGTAACTTAGACCTAGCTAATACCGAAATAGTACTCTCTAGCCAAGCTGCAGCTAATGCTATAGAAGAGCAGACCGCTGCACAACAAGCTGCAAATGAAGCGCAAGCAGCCTTAGAAAATATAGACCCACTTAAAACATTAAGAGGAATGCAAGAAGTTCTTACTAGAGGTATTTCTACTTTACAAATATCAAAAATAGGGTTTGCAGAAAATGCAGAAGCAGTAGCATTAGCAGATCAAAAAATTGATGGAATGAATAAGATCTTGCAAGATCTAACCGCAGGTATTTTAGACCCACGAGGGGCGTTAGAGGCATTACAAGGATTAAATAATGCTCAGCAAGCAATAGTAGGTAGTGCAGAGGCAGCTACTGAAACGGTAGCAGAGTTTACTGAATTATTTGCGACAAGAGGTAGAATTGTTGGCACTTTTGAGCAAGATTTAAGATTACTAGATACTGCATTAAAAAATATGGCGCCTGCGGCCGCCTTTCCAACTATTATGGAAGAATACTCAGAAGTATTTAAAAAGTATGGAGTAGAGACAAGATACCAACTTGAACAAATGTTTAATCAAGTTAAGAAAATTAATGACAAGCTTAGAGAAAGAGGGGTAGAACAAGAAAAAGAAAAGCGCGTAGGAGAAGAATTACTGGCCACAGGTAATAGAGTATTGGCAGCAGAGCAATCTGTACTTACTGCAAAAAACAATATAAAAGCACAAGAAGACGCATTAAAAGCTGCAAAAATGCTAAATCTAGATTTATTAAGTTTTGAAATAGCCTTAGAAAAAGCTAAAACCGCGGAGTTAAAGGAACAATTAAAATTAAGATCAGAAGAAGCTGCCATGAGAGGAAGAACTGGTGGCGAAGTCATGGGGGCGGGAGCAGGCTTTGAAATGATCGCTACTAATTTAGACCCTAATGCAGGCATGACAGAGGGTATAACAGCCGCAAATGCCGCATCCCAAGCCACTTTAGAAAATCTTAAAAAGTTAGGTCCAGAAGGCGAAGCATATGCAGCAGTAATTGGAGGCGCTTTAAATATTGCTGAATCTTGGACAAATTCTTTAGATATAATTGCAGACAAGGGCGCAACTAGTGCAGAAAAACTACAAGCCGGGTTCCAAGCAGCAGGTGCCACTATTAATGCTCTTGGCCAAATGCAACAAGCAAACGCAAAAGCAGCAGTCGCAGGAATAGATAAAGAAATCGAAGCTGAAAAACGTAGAGATGGAAAGTCTAGAGATAGTATGGCAAAAATAGCTCAATTAGAGGCCAAAAAAGACCAAATAAAACGAAAAGCTTTTGAGCAAGATAAGAAGATGAAAATGGCGGAAGTTGTTATGGCTACAGCTTCAGCAATTATGAACTCTCTTAAAATGGGACTACCTTGGGGAGCAGTCTTTGGCTCAATGGCTGCAGCAATGGGCGCTGCTCAACTTGCGGTTATTGCCGGTACTACATATCAAGGAGGAGGCTCTACAGGAACTGAGAAGCCCTCGGCCGTAAGTCTTGGACAACGTCAGACTTCTGTTGATGTTGCAAGAAGTCAGACAGTGGCCGGAGAATTAGCATACTTCCGAGGTCAAGGAGGTATGGGCGCAGGTGCAGAAACATTTAAACCTTCATTCATGGGTGGAAGATACCGTGCAACAGGTGGAGAAACTGTCGGCTATACTGTAGGAGAGCAAGGACCTGAACTATTTATTCCAGACAGGCCTGGAACTATTGTGCCTGCAGATGATACTGCAAATATGATGAGTGGAGCTACAAATGTAAACTTCTCTATAAATGCTGTGGATGCTCAGGGAGTAGAGGAAGTTCTCATGTCGCAACGGGGTAATATAATTGGAATGATTCGAGATGCAGCAAACTCTTATGGAGAACCATTTTTAGAAGTCGTAAATACAAATACTTATAACAAGAGTCGCTCAGGCGCATATAGGAGATAAGAGTGGCAATTCAAACTACTTTACCAGACCCAGCATATAGAATTACAGATGCCGGTTCCTCAGGAGCTGGAAGCTATGGTCCGGGCTTTAGTGCTGTAAAATTAAGCTCTCAATCAAATACTGCGATTGATAGAAGTAATTCTGGAAAACTGGTTTCTAGGTCAAATGCATTTCACCAATGGAATATAGATATTAGCTACAATCCTATGACTCAAGCAGAGTTTCGTCCTGTATCTTCTTTTTTAATGCAGAAGCGAGGAGGGCTAATTCCTTTCTTTGTAGATTTGCCACAGTACAGTACTCCCGCAGACGAAACCTGGAATACATTTGTAACGTCAAATACATTCAATCCTACTAGCACTCAAGTAGCTGGTAGCACTTCTCTGACTATAACAAATGCAACTTATGACTCTAGTACGGATGGAGCTCCAGAGCCAGGAGAGATTTTTACAATTAGTGATAGTAGTTTTTCAAATGCTTATAAAGTGTATATGATTACAAGAGTTGAAACTTACACAAGTTATGACTCTAGTCAGCCAGGAGTAAATGATATTCGATTAACTATTACTCCAGGGCTGGAAAAAGCTTTTACTACTTCTGCACAGATTAACTTTAGAAATGCAAAGTTTCGAGTAATTATGCCAAATGATGTATTTGAGTATTCCTTAAATACAGAGAATTTATATTCATTCTCCCTCAAGTTAGAGGAGGCTTTAGCATAAAATGGCTTTACGTACTTTATCCTCTGCAGTAGACACTTTACTGAACAATGGCACAGGGTTTACCTATGCACATCTCGTTAAATTTGAACGTCCCAAACTTAATACTCAATTTGATGTCGACCAGCCTACAAAATATGCTTATATAACAGATGGCTCTATAGACATTGCGTGGAATGGTGATACTTATTTTGCAAATAAACTAAAGAAAATAGGAAACTTTACAGAAAATAGTCAAGCAAGTGCGAGTGCTTCTACTCTTACAATTTCAGCACTTGCACTCGGAACTTCTTTAACTGATACTTTAACTTTTAATAGTTCTGCAGGAACCGTTACGGGTACTAAAGACTTTGTTCAAGAAGGGCTTGCTGAAGGTGATACTATTCTTTTTACCGCTTCTTCGAGCGGACAAAATAATGCCAAAAAATTTGTAATCACAGGATTTCAAAGTAATAATACTGTACTCGTTCTTGATACAATTTATGAAGCAATTACAAACGAAAGCTCGGTTGGATATACACTAGATTTAGTATCCCCTGAATTACTTGGACCAGTTACAGATAGAACTGCTACAGATTATTCAAACTATATAAATCGTCAAGTATTTATATACAAAGCACTTTTTGATGAAGAAACAGGATTAATGGTTGGCGATCCTTTTCTTATGTTTAAAGGAATTGTTGCTGGAGCAAAACTAAAGCAGGATCCATTTAAAGGTTCTGAAATTTCTTGGAGTCTTACAAGCCACTGGGGAGATTTTGTTCGAGTAAATGGAAGACTAACTTCCGATCATTCCCATCGTGCTTTAAAAGCAAATGGAGAACCAGATAAAACCGCTCTTGTAGACCAAAGATACGCAAATGACTTTGGTTTTATGCACGCAGAAAAAGCAATAAATTTAACTGCGGTTTATCAAGTCATGGAAACTCGTTATAAAGAGAAAAAACGAGGAGGTCTTGCAGGCTTAGTTGGACTTAAAAAATTACAAGAGTACCAGGTTGAAGTAGACAGAGAAGTTGACTTAAGATTTAATACATCTGCTCGTAGACTCCCAGTTGTTTATGGTGTTCAAAAAGTAGATGCAATCCCTATTTTTATAGATTCTGATAAAGATGATAGCACAAATATCTATGCTGCTTACGCTATTTGTGAAGGACAAGTAGCTGGTATATATGATGTTCACTTCAATAATCAAAGTACAATTTGTGTGGATGCAAATGACTCTGGAGCAAGAAATTCTCAAACCGCAAATAATAATGTAGAAGTAGTTTGTGAAGGTAGAATGGACAGAGGAGATACATTAAGTAGTATTGCTTTAACTGGGAGCCAAAATGTAAAAGGTATTGATAGTCAGTTTAATCCAGCAGATTTTAATAATGCTCTAGGAACTCCAGGCTATCCAACATATTGGAATGGAAGCGCCTCTAAATATGATATTCTTGCGGATTGGGGCTATGGAGCGATTACTTCTAGCACTGGAACAACAAGTGGGCTAAATCTTACTGCTCAGCTAGGAATTGTAGATAATCAGTCTGCAAAGTTTACTCCTGGTATTCCTACAGAAATAATTTTTCATGCTGGTAAAACTCGTCAAAAAGCAGATCCAATGCTTGCCAAAAAAGGTGCTGCTGGAGAGTTTAAAATACAGTCAGACTACTCAAATACAAAAACAAATTATTGGGGAGCAAATCATCAATTATTAGATACAGCATATGTAGCAGTAAGATATGAAATAGGTGAAGGCGAAACAGAAATTCAGCCTATGGAATTTGTGGTAAAGGGAAAATATCTTCAGTGCTATAACTATGACTACTCTTACTCTTACAATAAATTAAAAAATGATGTAAGTGCTTGGAATTCTTTTGAAATAGGCTCAGAATATACTTTAAAAGAAGGAGATACTGGGGGTTCCGGAAGCACAATCGGAACTGTTAGAATTGCTGATAAATATGAAATTTATGACCATGCAGGAAATATAGATAAGAGAATAAGATTTCATGAAGACCCTGAGATAGGAAGTAACACTACTTTCTACTTAGATGATGGTTCATCTAATTATTTTTACTTAGAGACATATAATAGAACTATATCTTCAACTTCGATTGCTGCAAGAGCAGAACTGCCTGTAAGCAGTGTTACAACAAATGGAAGTAGCACTACTGATGTTACTCTAGATTTCACTTCTGCAAGTGCAGGACAGCAAGCTCTTCCTGGATTAAATCAAGCGTTAATGGAAATGTGCCTTGCTGCAAATACAGCGGGGGCAGGTCTTGACTGCATTGCATTTGCACAGCAACTAGAAACAGCAACTGTTGCTTCAAATGTAATAACTTTGCCTCAAAATGTTACAGATGAAGTATCGAATTTAGATAAGATAGTCTTTGCAGACCAACTTGTTGTTCAGTCACTTAATTTGAGTGGTGGTACTAATATTGATAATGGAGACTATAAAGTACGTCTTATTTATGATGATGGTGCGGGAGACTACAAACTTCAAGAAAGAACTATTATTGCTCACGATACTAGCCCTTCTGGCGAAGATATTTTAACTCTGGATTCTGAATGGGAAAGCGATTATATTCCCGATGGTACGAGTAATTATACTTATAGTATTAGAAGTATGGGTGACTTACGTGTAAGTTTAAATCCCGCTGTGCAACTATTAGATTACTTGACCAATAATAGATATGGTAAAGGTCTCACAGCTTCAGATTTACATCTAACAACTTTTGCCTCTACTGCTCGCACTTGTGATACAAATTCCGATATTACTGTAATATCTACTACTAGTCCAAATGTTGGAGACTACTATTACTACGATGCAAATGATAACTACTTTAGAGGAAAAGTAGAGTCTAGCACTGCTAGAACTGTAGCCGGTACAAGTTATTATGAGGTTGTTTTTACCGATGTAATTGGTAAACTTGGATATAAGTATCTAGATTGGAAAACTTATAATACCGGAGACTTAGTTTGGAATGATGGAAAGTTATATTCTTGGTCTTCTACTTTAGCAGGATCAAGTGCTGCAGGCACAATTTCTCTTACAAAAGAAGGGACATCAGATACTATAACTTTAGATACTAATAGTGCGAATGATACTGTGGGCGCGGCTTCTGGCAATTATCCTAAATCAAAAGTTAGCTATGAAGGAAACTGTCTTGTAAAATCTTTTTCTGATAATAACTCTTTTAATGGTAGCGGGTATAGTATCTATGATGCTGATGAAGTTAAATACTGGAGGTATATGGGATGGGATCATCATGACCAAAGATGGGCAACTCGTCACCAGTTAAATACAATTATTGACACTTCTAACTCTATTTTTGACAATATAAATAATATACTTGCTCAATTTAATGGAGTTCTTCGTTACGAAAATGGTAAATATGCGCTGGACATAAAAACAGCAGCTCCAACGCTTGAAACAGTAAGATATATTGATGAAACTGATATTATTGGAGAAATAACTGTAGAGGATTCGGGTACAAAGGGTAGTTATAATGCAATGTCTTTGAGCTTTCCAGACCCACAAAATAAATTCTCAAATCGTAGTATTACATATACAAACTCTGACTATATTAAACAAGATAAAGGAGTTACAAAATCTGGAAGTGTAAGTACACCTGATATTACTAATTATTTTAACGCTCGTATTCAGGCAACTCAGTATTTAATAGAAACAAGAAATAACTTAAAAGTTTCTTTTACTATGGTTCCAGAAGGAATCAAGCTACTTGCTGGAACTTTAATAAAACTTAGTAATAGTAAGTTTGGTTGGGTTGATAAGTATTTTCGTATAGAAACGCTAACTTTTAGAGAAGACTGTTTAGTAGATATTGATGCAGAAGAACATACTGATAGTGCATTTTTAGTTACAAAAGAAGTAAGTACAGGTACTGCTGCGTTTCCTGTATCTTCATCTAAAGATGAAGAGCCTCTTCCAATTCCTGGAGCACCTTCAGGACTTTCTTACGATACTACAAATAATCGTGGAGGTGTAGCACTTTCCTGGACAAATAATTCTTCTTTTGCAGAGAGCACATGGAAAACAGAAGTATTTAGAAGTACAGATAATAATCGTGCGAATGCAGTAGTAGTTGGCACAGCATTGGGAAGTACATTTACGGATCCAATTACAAATGATGCTGATGGAACTGTTTATTATTGGATTCGTCACTCTGTAGAAACCATTTCTAGAAGAGACGGTAAAAAACGATTAGTATATTCTAATTTTAATACTGGTGCAAATAGTGGGCTTCAAGCGAATGTAGAAGTAGCTGCAGATGGTGTAGACGGTATAAATGGTACAAATGGTGTTAATGGAGATGATGGAGCAAGAAATGCTATAGCTTATTACTTTTATTCTACTGCTCAGTCAGGTGCGCCTTCTACACCTTCAAGTTCGATATTCTCCTATAATTTTAGCACATCAACTCCAAGTAGT
>Ga0255762_10002554_pt1 | contig 14744 bp, 23 predicted proteins | sample 101ome_16_FD_179962 | JGI IMG/M metagenome (GOLD analysis project Ga0255762, IMG submission 179962) | Coastal salt marsh microbial communities from the Groves Creek Marsh, Skidaway Island, Georgia - 101401AT metaG (version 2) | ecosystem: Environmental > Aquatic > Marine > Intertidal zone >...
TGTGAGAACGTAGCCGTACTCAGTTTGGGGGGTATATACACCAATGTACACCTTGCCATTGTCGTATCCCTCAAAGCCCACGAACATACCAAAAATAGTGTAGAGTGTCAACATCATTTTTCTCCAAGGTAGTTTATCCTGTCCACTACTCTATATATCGACACTCTGGCGGGAATACTTGAAAAGAAAATAGAAATATTTTTTACCCCTCTAATGGGGGGTTGACGGCGGGCCTCGCCCCCCTCTATTGTGTGGTGTACAGATATTATTACTTAGTTAGTATTTGTAGTAGCATATCGTCAATAACTTTGTTGAATTGTTTTCCATAGTCGAATACTGAATCATCGTCAAAGTCAATACCTTCATCTGGATGAATGACAAAATCTAAAGCATAATATGGTGCTTTCATAACTATGCCATCTTCAACGTAAGTAAAGTAATCTTTTACATCTGAATATTTCGCTACAGCTATGGAGAATGGTGCTGCCGATTGAGTAAGTATGATATTATCAAACATCTGACCACGTTTTTGCGATTTCCCAATAGTATTGGATATTTTTACGTTGTAAGTAGCTTCCATTCTTTGTCCAAACATTTTGGCTTGTGATTTTCCAGAGACACGCAAGCCTTTATAACTCCAATCGTAACCAACTTCATCTTGATATATCAAGTCGCTGAAAGCGAGAGAATAAGCTCTGTCAATAAGTTCTGCCTTTAGCCACCTTTTGGTTGGGCTATTGAGACTTTTGCCTACGCTGTGGCATTGTTTCAATACGTGCAAGCAATCTTCTGGTCTGCCTGACAAATACTGAGCAAGGTTTCGGGGCGTGACTTTTCGCATCTTTTGACTCCTTGAAGGTTTCAGATACTTTATCTATCGACATTATATCAAGATTCCTTTAGCTGTCAACATATATTTTAGATTTTTTTCACACAGCAAATATCGTGCCAAAACTTTTCCCCACCAATGAGGGGGTTGGGGCGGGCCTCGCCCCCCTCAGAAGGGGGGAGCGAAGGTTGCGGGACTACCTGTCGTTTGGTTCAGGTGTACAAATAGACACATCATTGTGCCTAGAATAAAGGCTAGTATACATACGTTCACGGTCATCCTTTGCTTCTCTGTCATCTGTGCTTTCTCCGTAAAGCATTTCTTGTAAGTACCAGCACAACAGTGTACCGGCTACATATCCTATCGCCAAACTGGCGGGGTCAACTTGCATTATTCCCATTGTAATTCCTCCATGTTATAAAAACTTTCTACTTCACCAGCCAACGAACATTCCAACGCTGACATTACATCATCACGGATAGTCTGACGATCTAACGCAGCATTACCGCTAGGCTGTATATCCTGAATACCAACAACGCAGTGATTATAAACTTCACCGTCTACAGTTGTAATATCGTTACACTTGTAATATCTCATTCCTCATTCCTCTCCATAGAAATCATTGTAATCGTCAAAGATACCATAATCTTCGTCAGTACCAAAGCCAGCACTAGCCATAGCACTATCCCAATCGCCATCCATGCTGTCATCGTAATCATCCTCTACTTCACAAACAATGTCCTGCTCTATTAGTTCGTTCAACATAGCGGCGAACTTGTCAGGGTCAACATCAAAAAATCCAAGTCGTGGGTTATCATTCATCTTACTGGTCTCCGTGTGTGTCTATACCTTGGTGGGTTGGGTGATACTTAGTTTCTACTGGACAACTCAGAACGTGCTGCAATCAAAGCAGCCTTGACGGTTTCGACTTCCTCAACTCTGGCGAAGTTCGGCAGTTTATGTTCTGCGACTTCGATCCACACCGAAAGCAACTCGTTGGTCATCGTGTTGAAATACTTGCGGTAGTCGTTGATGCTTGGCATAATTGTCATTTGGTTTCTCCTTACTTTCTATATCGACATTCTAGCAAACGAACTTGAGTCTGTCAACCCCCACAAACGGGGGTGGCGGGATATTCTTCGATCAACACTTCGCAGTGTTCACCACAATCGTTGCAGATACCATACTCAATCTGAGCATCATCAAGGTAAGCACCACAACAGTCTGAAATGTAGAGGATTTGCATTTCCATTTTTCTATTCTCCAAAGTAAAGGTTTCGTTTTTCATACCATAATATAATGCAATTACCGTGCCATTCAGGAAATTTTTTTTGAGTCTATAAAACAAGGGGTTTTTGTATCGTATCCCCCATTGGTGGGTGTAGCATTGTGCTACGTTTTTTGCATTTTGCATTGCATTTTGCGCCACCCCTTTGGGGGGTGCGAGGCCCGCCACGGCCCCCTCGAAAGGGGGGTGACATTTGTTCACTACATAAGATCATATTTCCAGCGGAATTGCAACTCTTTTGCAGCACCACGAATGATGCAGAGCCAGATTTCCCTACTTGGCCCAGTTGCCGTATCTAGTGCAATCTGCCCATTTCTCAACCATGACTGAATTTCCCTAGTTTCCCAATTCTCAAAATTGTACATACTATTCCTCTATTTTATTTCCCCACCTTTTGATGGCATCTACTGTACAGTGGTATTCGTGTTTTTCAAAGTTGCCCATTGTTTCTACGTATCTACACCACTTGATTCCCTCCAATGTGTACATATCCAAAACTTCCCTAATCCAACCATGCCCCTTTTTCCTTTTCCATTTTGAGCCTATTTCAACAGATATGCTTTTTCTCATTCTACCACCTCTGGTGAATAAGTGTCGTCAGGCAGGCTCAGTATATGCAATTCCTCTTGCTCGTCAAGCCAAGCCTCGTATTCAGCCCGTGCCTCGTATGCCTCAAGTTCAGCGAAGTAGTCAAAGTCAAGTCCCATTTTTTTCACCTTAGCAGATAGGGGTGTAATTCCAGAACACACTAACAACTATAGCACAACAAACAACAATAATCAACAGCAATTCTTGGTCTGATTCATTCATGGCAAATTCTCCTTGGTTGGTTCTATTCTACAGTATCGGCAGTTGGCTGTCAAGCCCTAAAATATTTTTTGTCAAAATTGTGGTTGTCGTGGTAGAATCAGGCAATTCCTGCCCTTACCTTCCCTTAGTTGCCATAAGTCCTGTTGAGTTCGTTTTGCCAGAATCGAACCAAAAGCGGATCTTGTGAAACCTTAGCAGGAAAAGTATTTGCCGATTGAACAGCAATGACTTGATTGTTTTGCGATAGAAAAACTCGCATCTTATTCAGGATAGTGTAGCGGGTTCCGTTTGCTTCGAAGAATGGGATAAACTTTGTCATGACTTTTTTCCTTTGGTTAGTTGTTTGTTTCTTATGTTCTAAGTATATACATCTAATCGTCAGTTGTCAAGTACTTTCTTGAAATTTTTTTGGATTTTTTTTCTACTGCAAATATCATGCCAAAAGTTTTTTACCCCCTCTAATGGGGGGTGCGAGGCCCATATCATATCACCTATAATAGGGGTGGTATTTTAGTACCTAGATTCTTTCGATATTTTTAAAGAGAAAAAGCCGGGGTGGTATATACACAATAAATTTTTCAATCATAAATGTATTACCCCATCTCTCCAAATAAGCCCCAGATTATTCCTATTTGCTTCTTTTAACATCTTTGGCAACAATTCTTCAATTGCTTTTTTTGCTTAATATAGTGTATAATTACTACAAGGAGAAACAATATGAATGAGCGTAAACAATTAGAATGCCAATTGAAATGCAAAGCAAAAGGAAGCCTAGAAGCTTCTGTTATCGACGACCTGTGCAAAAAGGACAAGTGTTTGGCTAAATTAATAAGAGAGGAAGAAAATGCACCAGAGGATAAAAACGACGACTCACGGGATAGTTGAACTAGGTGAACAAAAACAAGACTCTTACGATATATCTTTATTTGGAACAGAAAGTCTAGCGAAACACGACATTTTCGTTAAGTCTGCATTTGATAATAAATCAGTTGATCTTTCCAAAAGCCATTTCCATCAAAGCTTTAGTAGCGATGATGAATTCATGTATATCGTACAGATGAATGGCCCTGATTATAAAACAATAATAGCAGAGGTTGGCATCGCAAGTATTTCTAAGGACCATAAAACACTTTTCAGAAAGAGGGCGCTCTATACTATTTCTTCCAACGGAAAGTTTAGCCCCATTGTAAATGGCCCTACAAAATTTTATAGCGATACTGAAGGCACATATTTAATTGTAAAAAATTACATCCCCGTAAATCTAGCAGAGTTCTTTATACAACCGAACTCTGTTATAGTTTGCGGAGAACAAGAATTTACTCCATTCCCCGCATACATTGAAGAAAATTCTTTAATTGGAAGAAAAGAAGGTTTAATAGAATCACTGCCCATATCAGAGATTGTTAACGAAAGCTTAAAATCATATACTAAACAACTCATCTTAAAAAGCTCTCAACTTGATGTCAGGAAAATAAAAACTAAGCAAATTCTACTTTCTCCTCACGATTCGCCAGACGCTAAAACTGGTACTATTTTCTACAATAAATCTTCTAATTGTCTTCAGTACTACGATGGTGATAAGTGGAAAACATTGTTAGATAAATAATATGGATAAAAAAACATATGAAACCATAGAGAAGGTAATAAATAAAATCGCCCATAAGTATACTTTTAGAGATTACGACATAGAAGACATTAAGCAAGAAGCTTTCATAATATGCCACGAAGCCCTTTCTCGATATGACAACGATAGACCTTTAGAGAACTTCATGTCTGTACATCTCTCTAATAGGCTTAAGAATTTTGTAAGGGACAACTATTACGTTAAAGAAAATCAGCACAAGAAAAAAATAAAATCGCCCCAGTATATTCTAGATGATAATTTAGCAAATGATGACTACAACCTAGAAGACCACATAATGCAAAAAGAAATACTTGAAAAAATAGATGAACAAATTCCTTTTAACTTGAGAGAAGATTATTTAAAGCTTTGCAACGGTGTCTCCATACAGAAGCACAGGAAAGATAAACTTTTAGATTTCATAAGGGGTTTGATTGGTGATGAAAAAGGGTAGGATATCTAAAGACGAAGAGCGTACAATCTCCCGCTTAGTCGATAGCATGACTCCAGAAGACATTGCTAAGAAACTAAATAGAGAGACTTCTTCCATAGAAAGTTTTATTAAGCGAAAGTTCAAGGTAGGACTCACGAATGAAGAGTTCGCTGCGTACTCACTTGAAGATCGCCCCTACTGGGTTGAGCTAAAGGCCCAGTTCACCGACCAAGAACTAGAGCTATTCAAATACCACTGGTCACGCATTATCTCACAGTTCAAGGACGATGTATTCCCAACAGAAGAATTACAGGTTGTTGATGTTATTAAGCTTGAAATACTTATGAATAGATGCCTAAAGGGCAACAAAGAGAATATCGAACAGATAAACGTATACGATAAAATGATAAAGGACGAACGCTCCAGAGATAAAGATCAGCAGGATCATGATTATATTATTAACTTAGAACGTCAAGTCGCTTCACTTAGAGCATCTCAAGAAAGCCTGAATCGAGACTACCGAGAGCTGCAAGCGAAAAAAGCCAGCATGTTGCGCGAAATGAAAGGAACCCGCGAACAAAGAATCAAAAGACTGGAAGATAGCAAGCAGAGCTTCACTAGCTGGGTAGCGGCGATGATGCAAGACCCAGAACGTATGAAACGTTACGGTATCGAGATGGAAAAAATGAGGATTGCGATGAAACAAGAAGAGGAAAGATTATCATCTTTCCATAAATATGAAGACGGAACAGTTGATCAACCATTCTTAAGTCCAGAAACAGTAAAGGATTAGCATGGACCCAGAATCACTATCAGTAATATTACCATGTTGGTCACTAGCAATAGGTGTCGAGTTATTAGTGGTAGGATTTATAGTAAGGTCAACAAAATGAAACTAGATAAACCTAGAATAATTTTACTACATCCCGGCAAGACTGGAGGGACTTCCTTAGAACATGCTCTTCGTGACAAGTATTTGCCAAATACCACTCTAAACGCCAAAGTGGCGAATAGAGATATAATGTTTGGTATGGATAGAGAATTTCATGTATACCTTCAACACGCCGACATTAGGCTTTATAATATTCTGCAAATAAATTTAGAAGAGTATGATACAATTGTTACCGTAAGAAGACCATACGAAAGAATATTATCTTCATACTTTTACAATGGACATTCTAAAACTACGGATTTTGAAAGCTTCGTTTTAAAAAGCTTAGAAAGACGCTTTTTATCTAGTAATCGTACATATTCTACAGGCCATTTTGCTAGTCAGGCTGTTTATTATCAACATGATGACTACACCGTCAATTCAGTAATACACCTTGAAAACTTTAAGGCCGACTTAAAAAAGATTGGCCTTTCAACTCCTTATCACTATTCTAAAACTAGAAAAACCAAAAAATACAAATCGCCCCTAGATGCTTATACCCAAAAAACCAAAGACGTAGTATACTCTATTTACAAAGAAGACTTCAAATTATTTGGATACAGTAAATGATACCAAAGATAATACATCAGATATGGCTTGAAAAATCAGAAACATTACCAAAAACTGTTTTTGAATGCATGTCGTCTGTAATAAATCAAAATCCAACCTTTGAACATAAGATCTGGTCTTATTCAGATCTTGATTTTCTTTTTTCCATATTAACGGAAGAGCAAATGTCTGGCATAGAGATACTAAAGAAAAGAATTACTAATAATCAAACCCATCTAAACGTTTTCATGTCTGGTATCTTTAGGGTTCAATTAGTTAATCACTTTGGGGGTCTTTATATTGATTGTGATATTAAATTTCACCAGCCATTTCCCGATCAAATTCTTTCAAAAGATTTCTTTTTCGTAATACCAGAGAAAGGTTCTCAATGGATCACTGATGGCATTTTTGGTTTCTCTCCAGATCAGCCTTTAGTAAAAAATATAAGCTCTTTTTATAGACCAAACTTTACCCCAGCTCCTATTCTTTTTACCAATGGCGTAATGAGGTGGCTTCATAGTTACACCGAAGGAATAAAAATCAAAAAATCAGATATAATCAATATTCTATCAAAAAGAAAAGATACTTACTTGGACTACAATGACGCATTTTTTTCTTTGAGACCGCCAATACAAGGACATACCATTTCTTCTCATTTAGCATTATCTGCGTGGCATCCCAAGGGTGGCGCACGGTATAATAAAAATGTCTTAGAGAAAGAAGAAAAAATACCAATAAATGAATTAAGGAAACAAACATGAAAGCAATAATAACAGGCATTACGGGGCAGGATGGAAGTCACCTTGCAGACTTACTTCTAGATAAAGGATATGAAGTTATTGGTGTCGCAAGACGTTGCAGTACAGATAACACACAAAGAATAAAACACATCTTACATAACGACAGATTCGAATTAGTCGAGGGAGACATCACGGATGCGAGTAGTGTAATTAATATATTCAAAGATAACGAAGATGTTGATGAAGTCTACAATCTAGCGGCACAGTCGCATGTAGCAACCTCTTTCAGGCAACCGGCACTCACTTGGGATGTTACCGGAAAAGGCTGCCTAAACCTCTTACAGAGCCTCGTGGACCTAAATATGCGTCATGTTAAGTTTTACCAAGCTTCTTCAAGCGAAATGTTCGGAAGCTCTTATGATGTAGATCAAAATGGAGACAAATACCAAAATGAAGACACTAAGTTCATGCCGCAATCGCCATACGCTATTGCTAAGTGTGCTGCTCATTATGCCGTTAGTTTGTATCGCGGCGGCTATAATTTACATGCTAGCTGCGGTATATTGTTTAACCACGAAGGCCCACGCAGGGGCGAAAACTTTGTTACCAAAAAAATAGTAAAATGGGTATCTGATTTCACACGCTGGAAAAGATCTCATGAAAATCCAATATTATTCTTTAGCGAAGACTACATAAGCATAAATAACGACAAGTTCCCAAAACTAAGGCTTGGAAATTTACAGTCATATAGAGACTGGGGTTATGCAGGAGATTATGTAGAAGCCATGTGGCTAATGCTACAACAGCAATCGCCTGAAGACTATGTAGTCTGTACAGGCAAGACATATACAATATCAGAATTTTTAAATATTTCATTTAATTACGTAGGTATATCAGAATGGGAAAAATATATAGTTGTAGACCCAAAATTTTATAGACCATCAGAAGTAGACTATTTAAAAGGAGATTTCTCTAGAGCCAAAAATAAATTGGGCTGGCAGCCCAAGACTAATTTGGAGGGGTTAATAAAACTTATGTTTGATGCAGAACTATAAGATTTTTATAGACTTCTTCGATGTCTTTCCCGATTTAATGCGTTTTGATTTGTATGAATTTCATTCACCTTTTACCATTCTTTTCCTTGAGGCCTCAGACCCTGATGATGCTTGCAATACAGCTATGTTAAGATTAATGAGGTTAATTATGAAACAAGACAATTCTATTTCGACTAGGATAACCTGTAGGAAAATAAGAAGGTTAATTAGAATAGACAAAGTGTATGCATTATGAAAAGAAATTATACTGATCCAGATTATAAAAAATTCAGAATGTCCGTATTAAATAGAGACAGATTTAAGTGTCAGATGCCTAACTGTAAAAGCAGAAAAGATCTTCACGTACACCATATACAAACTTGGTCAAACGCCTCCGCTTTGAGATATGAACCATCAAATGGAATTACGCTATGTCGCCATTGCCACAAGTCGATAACCGGAAAAGAACCTCACTACGAAAATTTATTTAGAGAGATTATCAATGGCAAAATATAAGCAAGCACCAGACTTTACTGTTATAAAAGACACCAGAGAGCAAGATGGTTATTACTTCAGCAAGTTTAACACTTGCGCAGGAATGACAGAAAATAAACTAGATACTGGTGATTACACAATACAGGGGCTAGAAGACAAAATATGCATAGAAAGAAAAGGCTGCGTTGAAGAGTTAGCTATTAACTTAGGTCAAAAAAAGTATGCTTTTCTTAATGAAATAGAAAGAATGAAACCATTTCCCTATAAATATCTAGTACTAGAGTTCTCTCTTGAAGACTTAATCAAGTTTCCTAAAGACACAAGAATACCAGTAAAGAACAAAGCTTCTCTTAAAATTACTGGTAAATATATGCTAAAATGTTTAATAGAATTTGAGTTATACAATGACGTACACGTACTTTTCTGCGGAGACAAACACACAGCATTCCTTGCTGTTAGCAGCATTTTCAAACGAATTAACGAAATGTATACTATCGGGAGAAAGACATAAGATGATCAACAATGATAAAGACATTCTCTACGATTTTCACAATCACGGATCTAACATAGACTCTAGGGAAATTTTCTTACATAATTACTATAGCTCTGGAGACGATGAGAACCCCGGCGTTGAATACAAAATGTCAAATACATTTATTAAGAATATACGCGCATTGGACATTAAGTCAGACAAACCAATACTTGTTCATATGCACAGTGTTGGAGGCGAGTGGCCTGATGGCATGGCTATATACGACGCTATTACTATGTGCAGATCCCATGTTACTATAATAGCTTACGGTCAAGCAGAGTCTATGAGTAGTATCATATTTCAAGCCGCCGACACAAGGCTTATTACGCCAAATACATATTTCATGTCTCACTATGGCAGCACAAGCGCTGGTGGAGATTATTTAAATGTCCAGAATTGGGTTAAGTATGAAAAACAGATTTGCGACACCATGCTTGACATATATGCAAACCAATGCTGTAGTGGAAAGTTTTTCATCGAAAAATATGGTAAGGGCGCTGTAACAAAGGTAAAGAACTATCTAAGTACAAAACTCAAATCTGGAGACTGGTATATTACTTCTAATGAGGCTGTACACTACGGCTTTGCTGACAAGGTTATTAATTCGTGGCAAAATCTAAACTAAAAACAATTGACGAAGCTTGGCTAGGATTAGAGAGTACTGAAACAGACTTCTTTAATCCAATGTCTATATTGACTGCTTCAGATGAAGACTTCAACATTAAGCTTGCTTGGCTTATGACTCGACCAGAATATCTTTCATTTATTACTAGAGAAATATTAAATATACAACTTCTTCCATCCCAATCTTTATTCTTAAAAGAAATATGGAATAGAAAATTCCCAATGCTTATTGCTAGTCGAGGTTTCGGTAAATCATTTATGCTTTCTCTCTACGCTGTGCTTAGGGCGCTCATATTGCCACGCAGAAAGGTTGTTGTGGTTGGAGCGGCATTCAGACAGTCTAAGGTTCTTTTCGAGTATATGGAGACTATATGGCGCAATTCTCCAATGCTAAGAGATATATGCGATGGAGATAGTGGTCCACGTAGAGACACAGATAGATGTACGCTTCGTTTAAATGATAGTACAGTTACATGTCTTCCTCTTGGCGATGGACAAAAGATTAGAGGCCAGAGGGCAAATGATATTATTGCCGACGAATTTGCATCTATACCTAGAGAGATTTTTGAAAATGTTGTAGCTGGCTTTGCTGCGGTCAGCGCAGACCCAGTAGAAAACGTAAAAAGACTTGCGGCACAAAAGAAAGCAGAAGAGCTTGGCGTATCTTTACAGACAGAAGAGAAAGAAGTAAAAAAAGATAATCAGATTATTCTTTCAGGAACAGCTTATTATGATTTCAATCATTTTGCCACATACTGGAAGAAGTGGAAGTCTATCATTAAAAGCAAAGGAGATAAATCTAGACTTAGGGAAATATTTGGTGAAGACCCGCCAGAAAGTTTTGATTGGACCCAGTATTCCATTATACGAATGCCATATGAGCTATTACCAAAGGGTTTTATGGACGCAGACCAAGTTGCCCGATCTAAGGCTACAGTCCATACTGGTATTTACCAAATGGAGTATGGGGCTTGTTTTACTAGAGATTCTCAGGGTTTTTTCAAGCGTTCTCTTATCGAGTCCTGCGTTGTGTCAGAAGAATCTGCAATAAAAGATGAATCTGGCAACGATATACTTTTCGAGGCTATTCTATTAGGAGATCAAGGCCGTCGTTATATATTTGGAGTTGACCCAGCATCTGAAGTTGACAATTTTAGCATTGTGGTACTAGAAATACATCCTTCTCATCGTAGGATAGTTCACTGCTGGACAACTACACGGTCAGAACACAAAGAAAAGGTTAAGCGAGGATATTCTACCGAAACTGATTTCTACTCGTATTGCGCTCGGAAAATACGAGATCTCATGAAGCTATTTCCTTGCATTCACATTGCAATGGATGCACAGGGTGGCGGCGTTGCAGTAATGGAATCTCTTCACGATAACGATAAAATAAAAGAAGGCGAAGTTCCAATTTGGCCAACAATAGACGACGACAAGCCAAAGGACACAGACAACGAAAGAGGTTTGCACATTCTTGAAATGTGCCAGTTCGCCAAGTATGATTGGTTAGCTGAATCTAATCACGGAATGAGAAAAGACTTTGAAGATAAAGCTTTATTATTCCCAAGATTTGACCCACTAACCCTTACTATATCAGGACACGAAGACGATGCCAAGGGTAGAATGTTCGACACTCTTGAGGAATGCGTTCTTGACATCGAAGAACTCAAAGACGAATTAGCTATGATTCAAATGACACAGACTACTGCCGGTAGAGATAGATGGGACACTCCAGAAGTGGTAGTAGGAACTGGAAGAAAGAGTAAAATAAGAAAGGATAGATATTCAGCTTTACTTATGGCCAACATGGCTGCAAGAACATTACAGAGACTTCCAACTCAGGCTGAATATCAGTTCTATGGAGGTTTTGCAACCGGTGGCCATATGCCAAAAACTGACGATAAGTTATACAATGGTCCTAGTTGGTTTTCAGATCAGATGAAAGATGTGTATTAATACGTATACAATCCAATTACATTCTAATTGAGGCTTATGATGAACGAAGATATGCTTACTTGGGCAGACGGAGACGACAAAGGCAAATCAGATGCTATCTCGCAATTTTCTAAAAATGTAGATTCTTATAGCGGATTAAGTAAATCTCACGGCAATCACTACAGGCATTTCTTAGACATAGAGCCTAATAGGTCTGTTCGCCCCGGATTCAATCACAGTGATTATTATGCTTTTCGCCCAGACGAAGCTGTTCCAACCCAGCAGCGCAGAATTATCAAGATGTGCATGGATGCTTACGATAAAGTTGGCATTATTCGCAATATCATTGACTTAATGGGTGATTTTGGAAGTCAAGGCATCCAGATTGTTCATAGAGATAAAAGCGTTGAAAAGTTCTATCAGCAATGGTTTAGAAATGTTAGCGGAAAAGAGCGTTCAGAAAGATTTTTAAACAATCTTTATAGAACTGGCAATGTTATCATTTACCGCAGCTATGCTCAAATAACACCTAAATTGAAGCAGTATATGAAATCTCTATCTTCTGACATTAGAGTAGAATTACCAAGCGCCCCTTCTAACGAAATACCTTGGAGATACAATTTCTTCAATCCTCTTACTGTAAAAAACAAAGATGGTAATCTTTCTCTTTTTATGGGTTTACAAAATTATACCATTACAACCAATTCTTTTTTTGACAAGTTTAAGGCTGGTGACATCCCAAACCATGTCCTTGAAACTTTGCCCCCAGCAATCAAACAAAGTTTAATTCGTGGAGAGAAAGATATACCTCTTGATCCCGAGAGATTAAGCATGTTTTATTATAAGAAAGATGATTGGAGACAGTGGGCAAATCCTATGATTTATGCTATTCTAGACGACATCGTAATGCTTGAAAAAATGAGACTAGCAGATATGTCGGCGTTAGATGGCGCAATTTCAAATATCCGACTGTGGACTTTGGGTAATTTAGACCATAAGATTCTTCCAAATAAAGCAGCGATTAATAAACTAAGAGACATCCTTGCTAGTAATGTTGGTGGTGGCACTATGGAACTCGTTTGGGGTCCAGAACTATCTTTTCAAGAATCTCATAGCGAGGTTTACAAATTTCTAGGTTCCGAGAAGTATACCTCTGTGTTGAATAGTATTTATGCTGGACTGGGTGTCCCACCAACTCTTACTGGTATGGCTACAAACGGTGGAGGCTTTACAAATAACTTCATTTCTCTTAAAACCTTGGTTGAACGACTACAATACGGACGAGACCAACTAATTAGATTCTGGGAAAAAGAGCTTGAGCTTGTGAGACAGGCTATGGGCTTTAGACACAAAGCTCACATTCAGTTTGATCAAATGACTTTATCTGACGAAGCTTCGGAAAAGAATTTGCTGATTCAGTTAGCAGATAGAGACATAATTAGCCATGAGACACTATTAGAGAGATTTAAGGAAATACCACAAATAGAAAATATAAGAATCAAAAGGGAGGTTAACAAAAGAGAAGATTCTGGCCCACCAAAAGCCAGCCCTTATCACAACCCAAATCATCAGCAAGACCTTGAAAAAATGGATAAACAAGGACAAATTAACTTAAAACAAGAAAAAGAAAAACAAAAAAATTCAACAAAACAAAGCACCAATACGGACATAAAGCCTGTCGGTAGGCCAGAAAATTCTCAAGATTCTGGCCCAAGAAAACAACGAACGGCAAAGCCGAAATCCACTCCCGGAGTTGCGGAGTTGCTTAACTGGGCTGAAAAAACTTGGGAAAAATCTGGCTCTATTATCAATAAAGCTTTCTTGGGGTCAATAGGAAAGAAGAATTTAAGGCAACTAACAAAGTCTGAAGCCAACACCTTAGAGCTTTTAAAGCTAGAAGTTTTCTTAAACTTAGACCCATTAAGCAATTTTTCTGACGCTGACATATTCTCTATACTAAAATCCAACCTTGGCATACCAAAAGACCTTCAAATGAAGGTCAAAAGCAAAAAACTTTCCTTAGATATAATGTCTGTTGATGAATTTAAGAATAATTCAATTGGCATTTTTCTTTCAGAATATACGCAATAATCTACTTTTTTTTTAATCTTGTGTATATTTCTTTAGCTAGAGGCTTATATGCAAATACATAAACAAGAAATCTTAGACGGCGTAGCTGAACTTGTACAATCAAGTGCCAGCATAGCTTACTGTGCGCCAGCTGTTCTACAATCCAAAGAAGAGGCTTTAGAAAAAGGTCTTGAAGAAAAATTCAGCTTTACTGCCGATAAGATTAAAGCCTCTAATGCTAATCCCGAACAAATAGATCTTTATTATCTAAAGTCAGTATTAGTGTCCACTGGCTGGAATAAAAATGATGATGTGTTCAATCCGTCAGAAACTTGGGCGGCTAGAAGCACACCAGAAGATAAACAATTCAATTTTATGCACGATGAAAACGACATCATCGGTCATATTACTGGTAGTTATATCATTAACGAAAGCGGCGACAGAGTTCTTTCCGAAGAAATGCCACCCAAGTTTGATATAGTTACAGAAGCAGTTCTTTATAATAGTTGGACTGATCCAGAAAATAGACAGAGGATGAATCAAATCATTGCAGAAATTGAAGAAGGCAAATGGTTTGTTTCTATGGAGTGTTTATTTGCTGGATTTGACTATGCTTTACTTAGCGAATCCGGTGAAGCAAAGCTTTTAGAAAGAAATGAAGGCTCTGCGTTTTTAACTAAACACCTCAGAGCTTACGGTGGTACTGGTGAATATGAAGGATATAAAATTGGAAGATCTTTAAAAGAAATTTCATTTTCTGGCAAAGGACTTGTTTCTAAGCCTGCAAACCCTCGTAGTGTTATACTTGATTCAAGTAGGGCATTTTCACTAAACGATATAACTATAACTA
>Ga0255762_10002557_pt1 | contig 14734 bp, 9 predicted proteins | sample 101ome_16_FD_179962 | JGI IMG/M metagenome (GOLD analysis project Ga0255762, IMG submission 179962) | Coastal salt marsh microbial communities from the Groves Creek Marsh, Skidaway Island, Georgia - 101401AT metaG (version 2) | ecosystem: Environmental > Aquatic > Marine > Intertidal zone > Salt...
CCGCCCCGCGCGCCTTCCCCCCCCCCCCGCTTCGCGTCGCGTCGACTCCGCGTAAACCCCGTACGAAATCCCCAATCAAACGACCACCCACGTCGTTTTCGAGGGTCCCGATTCGACCCGACCCCCTTTCCCTACCCGCGATCCCCGATCGAGACGAGTCGATCGATCGGTGAAGTCGATCGAAACGTCGACCGGTGGCGTCGGGTCGGGTCGTTGCCACGCCCCCTTGACGCGGATCCTCCATCGCGTCGTTCGCGCGGTCGTCGGCGTTTCGCGCGCGCGAACGACGCGAACGCGATCGACGATACCGATCGATATGTATTATATCCATCGAGACGCGCGCGTCGATCGCGTTCGATCTCGCGCGCGCACGAGATCGAACGCGATGATGACGCGATGACGGATGGTCGTCGCGGATGGAGTTTGAAATGCGCGATGCGCGCGCGATGCGTGCGAATCTCTCGATCCGTCCCTCCGTCTCCGGCGACCTCTCGTCGACGAACGAAAAAAAACATTCTCCTCGTCCTCGTCCTCGTTCTCCTCGTCGTCGTCGTCGCACCTCTCGTTCGGTTCACGTTCGGGTCGTTTCGCGCGAATGAATATGCGGAGACGTCGACGTCCCCAGTCAGTCGTCGCGGAGGGGCGTTTTCGGGGAAGAAAGATATCGATCGAGGGTTGATCGATCGACTATGTGATTTTTCGCGTCGCGCGATTTGACTTTTCGCGCGGTCGCGTTGGACCGCGATATCGCGTGGGGCGGTATCGTGGATGTGGATTGGATATTTTTAGGAGTGCTGACCCGTGATAGAGTCCCCTTTCATCGACCATCAACAGCATCATCGATCGTCTCGTCGATCGTCGCGTCGTCGATCGTATCGTCATCGATCGCGCGCGCGTCGAGCGCGATCGAGGGGTGCCCTCGGGCGGGGATGGGGGGTGTGGGGGTGTGAGTATGGGGTTTCGTAACGGTGTGTGGGTATGTGTTCGTCTGTGTACGGGGTTTTCTTTTTTTCGTCGCCGCGCGCGGACGATTCGATGGATCGATTCGACGATGATTCGACGACGACGATGTGATGGTAGACGACGACGCGCGATCGACGACCGGCGCGCGATCGGGACGTCGTCGACCGTGGACGACGACGGACATCATGTTCGGTGGATTCGGTGCGGCGTCGTCGTCGTCGATGGGTGGGACGACGCCGACGGTGGAGGATGTGCGACGGGCGGTGGAGGCGAAACAGACGTACGACGCGGTGCGCGCGCGCGCCGGGGAGTGCGCGGACGCGGCGCGGGGGGCGGTGGCGAACGCGTTCGCGCGAGGAGCGAGCGCGGTGTCGGTCGGTGCGAGCGCGACGGTGAGCGCGACGACGAGCGCGACGACGAGCGCGGCGAGCGTGGGTGGGAAGCGATGGACGTGTCACGCGTGCGAAAAGCTCGAGGGCGGGGGACGAGGGAAGATGGTCGAGGGCGTCATCGTGCAGCCGATTGGGATGCCGATCGTGCTGCTGGAGGTGAAGGGGGAGGTGATGGATCGAACGGCGCTGCCGATGGGGAAGGATGTGTTGGTGAAGGGGGAGATGATCACCGTCGGGAAGTGGTTGGCGCGCGTCGTCGGCGTGGAGGGCGCGGCGCCGGAACCGCCGAGGGTGTTGGTGCGACCGACGGTGGAGGATGGATCGGAGGCGAAGGGAGAGATGGAGAAGAGGGTGGAGTCCGCGGTGGCGAGCGCGGCGACTGGAGTGATGGCGGTGGGGGCGATGACGGCGGCGGAGGCGGCGAGTCGCGCGCCGCCGCTCTTGGTGACGACGCCGACGCTGGCGACGCAACCGAGAGCGGGTGGGTTGGAAGCGCCGGGGACGCGAAGGGAATATTTTAACGATCCGAACGCTTCGCCGATGCCTCCGACGGCGTCGCATCAGTACGCGCCGATGCACGCGCCGCCGAGGTATCAGATTTACGAACCGGCGCCGCGGTACGAACGCGCCGTCGATCCCAACACGGGCGAGCGAGAGCGGTGGATGGCTGGCGGTTGGCGCGGGCGAGCGGGCGGTGATGAGAGACCGCGCGGGGTGACGCAACATGAAGTTGACGAGGCGAGATCGCGGTTATTGGAGCTTGAGAGAGAGGCGAGGATTCGCGCAGAGGTGGCGGCGGCTGAGGCGCTCGCTCGTCAACAGCAAGCCGAAGCCGCGAGGCTATCGGCGGAGAGCGCCCTTCAGCAAATGTCTCAAGCCGAGGCTGCGAATCAAGCGGTTCGAGAGGCGGAATACGCCGCCGCGGAGGCGAAGCGAGTGGCGTACATGGCGGCTCAAAACCAACTCGACGCGGAGAGTCAGTTCATCTCCATGCTCCCACTCGACAACGCGGAGACGTCCATAGAAGCTCAGAGACGCGTCTCTGAATTGGAGGACATTCAACGTCGGATCGCTGAGCACGAGCGCGCAGCCGAAGCGCACACGTTGCGCCCGGATGAGCAGAAATCGCCGCAGCAGCACGCATACACTCCGCCGCAACAAACGCAATACCAACCGCCGCCGTCACCGCCGACGCAGCAGTACCAACCGCCACCTCAGCAGCCGTCGCAACAGTACCAACCTCCACCTCAGCAGTCGGCACAACAGTACGAACCACCGCCGTCACCGCCGGTGCAACAGTACCAACCGCCACCTCAGCAGCCGACGCAACAGTACCAGCAGCCGCCGCCGCAACCGGCGGTGCAGGTGCATCAACAACCACGACCACAGCCGCAACCGCAATCATCGCCACCCCAGCCGCAACGCGCACAGGCAGAAATTGAGTACACATCTTCGCCCTCCAACGTCAGAGATCGAGCGGCGGCGTTCGGACGAGTCACCATTAAGCCAAAACCTGCGTCGCACGCGGTCGATGCGAGAGCACAGACGTATTCAAACACCGGAACGTCGATGACGAACGCGAACGCGAACGCTTTAGCTCAGGTGATTCGTCAAGAACGTCCCACGCGGCCCGCGACGGCGGAGACTAAAGCCGAGGAGTTCGTCTCGCAGGGCAAGGCGGAGACGCCCGAAGAGCTCAAGCGTAAGATTGAGATACTCGAGCGTCTGGCGAAGAGTCGCGGTCTGATCGCTTAGTTCTCGCATTCGACTGGATTGTACATTGTATTTCTATTCTTTGTGCTAATCTATCGCCGCGTTTATCGCTTTCGGCGCGGCGCTCCACCTTTGTTCGGTTGCATCTTACCAAGGACAGAGTCCATGCCTCGTCGTTTACCTCGAGAGTGACCCTTGGCTTGATCCTTCCACGCATCTTCCGCGGTGAGACCTTCCTCGTCGCCGTACTCATCCGATGTGCGAGCCTTACCCAATCGTTTCATGGATTTGCTCTTCGGCTCGGCCGCGTCGAAAAACGCTTCTCGGTTACCCGACACGCGCGCCTGCTTTGTCTTCTCTCGAGACTTTTCGATTTTCGCTCTCTCCTTCAGCGGCAAGTCAGCCTTGCTCTCGCGACCATCTTTGAAGGCGGTGGCGTGGAATTCATCCTTCGCGGCGTACATCTTCGGCTCGTTGGGTTCGTCGTCGACGGCGGCTTCCTCGTCTTCAACCAACTCAAAGTGGTCCTCGAGCATTTCTTTACGCGCATTCTTATCCATCTTGGGCGCATTCGGGTGAAGCATCTTGAAGGTTTCGTCGTCTTCGTTGATTTCGAATCGCTCATCTTTGAACATCGCGGCGAAACGATCGTCTTCGAGTAAACTGCCGCCAGGGGCGACGGTGCCGACGTCGTCGCCATCCTCGTCCACACTCTCCACGCCTTCTTCCTCTGCCGCACCAAGACGCGCGGCGAGCATCGCGTTGACCTTGGGAGCCTTCTTCTTGACGGTGATTCTGCTCTTGCGTTCCTCTTCGAGCTTCTCTTTGACCTTCTTCTTCTTGAAATCGTCGTAAGAGAAAGGTTCGGCGATGGCCTTCGCCTTGCCGTACAGACGATTGTCCATGAAATAACCGTGCATGTACGCTCTGAGCATCTTCGTACCGATCAAGTGCGTCAAGTGGAGCTTCTCCAACTCTTCCTTGGTGACGAATCTGTAATCGTCGTACAAGGTCTCTTGCGTTTGCTCCTCCATCTCTTCAGTGAGGTTTTCAAGGAACGAGCACCACTTGGGCGCGGCGCCGAGAGAGGGCGTGAAAAAGACGCTCATCTGCGTGTGATCCATCGCCATCATCATCAGACCGGTCTTATCCCACATGCACAAATCGTTAAGTTCATACCCCGGTTCGATCGATGTGTACGGATCTCCTGTGCGTTCGTCCCAAATCTTGACAATCTTCTTATCCGTGGACACCACTCTGCGAGTGCCGTCCACCGACGTGTGATACTTCAAATCTAAAATCGGAAGCCCGTTCATCTGATCCTTGACGCGAAGCGGCCGAGAGCTTCGAAGGTCATACAACCGTACGATGCCCTCCTCGTTTCCGACCGCCATCTGCAACCCGTTGGGGTCGAAACGAAGCGACGTGATCCCTCCCTCGTCTCGCTCCGAGCATTGAATCGCCCCGCACGATGTCCTCGCGCGCAAATCGAAACATTCCAACTCCCCGTTCGTCGACCCCGCGGCGAACAAACCGTGCGTCGGAGAGATTCCACACACATTCAACTCAACGCATCGACTCTCCAACGGTTGTAAAAACCGTCCTTGCTCTAAATTCAACCTCCAAACCTCATTCGAGCTCCCCACCACGCACAGGTCCCCCGTCCAATCCGAGTAACACACGTCCCGCCCTTGTTTCGGCGTTCGCGTCTGATAGTAATTCCCAAACTTGGCGTGAAACCGGATAGACCGATCGGCGCATATGAAGGCCAATTTCGAGTAATCATCGCTCAGGCACGTGAAATCGACAATCTCCGCGTCCAGGTGTCGACACCACTTCATGCTCAGTTGGCTCAGGTCGTAACACTTCACCTGCGGCGGATGCAACCCGCTCACGATCAAGTACTGCCCATCACTCGTCACCTTACACCTCGAACTGCACGTATTAAAGTTTAAATCCTGCACGAGTTCGATCCGTCGCTGATACTCGACGTTTTTCCGAAGTTTGCGCTTCGACTTTTCCAGTTTCGCCCACTCCGGGGCGGCGCGCGCCGCGGACACCTCGTACACCTTGACGCCGTTGAGTTCGCGCAGTTTGATGGCGCTCTCATCGAGCGACGCCATTCCGTCCGACACGTCGCGCGTCCGGCCGTTCGGACGCGACGCGACGCGCGAAATGAGGACGGCGTCTCATCGGGCGGCGGCGGCGGCGAGCGCACAGTTTTTTTGAGCTCAGAGCTCAGACGGGTCGCCTCGGGGAACGATTATTGAACAAGTAAGAGGCTTTAATTACACGCCGAGCGACGATGACGCACCGAATATCAACGAAGACCGATTGACGCAGAGTTGTCGCGGCTAATCTTCGCTGATGTCGACGCGATCGTTGCCCCAGAGCTTGGTCCCGTGGTCCTGGTAGCGGCGACACGCGGCGAAATACATGGCGTACGCGCCGATGCCGATCATCGCCCCGAGCGCGTTTCTCGCCACCGGTGACCCCAACAGCGCGAGCGGGTTCAAGGTTTCGACGGGCAAGATGCCGCACCCTTGTAACATCTCCTTCTCGCGCACGGTGTACTTACCCGGAGGAAGTAAAATCTTCGTCCCCGCCTTTAACGCACCCAGCTTTGGATTCAACCGCTCGATCTCGCTCTTGGAAATTTTCCTCGGATTGATGATTTCCTCGAGCGTCTCGCCGCCTCGACACGGATACACGCGAGGTTCGTTCACGCCCCTGATCCCATCGATGATCGCCTGATCTCTCTTGCTCAACTTTTCCGCCGGGAGGAGAATGGTTGTCCCCGGCGCGAGCGCCCCGTCAGCCTTCAGACTCTTGTTGTACTTTTTCACGTCCTCGACGCGCATGGAGCGCTTGGAGGCGATGGAATCCAGAGTGTCTCCCTTGCGCACCGTGTACGGCCGCATCGCGCACGTCGCGACGCCCGGCGCGCTCGTCCTCGGGGCGAATCGCGTCGGTCGGCTCAGCATTCTGCCGTGTCGAGCGCCGCGCGCGGCGACGCGTGCGCCGAGCACACCGGCGCGCGCGTCCGCACATCGCGTGGTGAAACTCATGTGATTCTCCGCTCGCGCGCGCGTCTCGATACCGACGGCGCGGACGACGCGAGAGGCGACGAATGCGGTCAAATCGGCGATCTCTCGTGAACCAGGACAACAGCGTCCCGCATTTCGCAGCCGTCTCGCGACGACGGCGCGTCCGAGATGTCCTCCTCGGACGACGGAGGCGATGAATCGGATTCTCAGGAGGATTTCATGCGCGGCGGACGGCGGAAACGGTCGCGCGAGGAGGCGATTTACGGGTCATTTCTCGAGGACATGACAGAGGTGGGCGGACGAGGACGAGGCGGCGCCGAGGACGACGACGCGTACGGCGGGCGGGGTGGGCTCGGGGCGTCGCGAGGGGGGATCGGGGCGTCATCGTCCAAGCCGGTGGCGTTTCGAGCGGCGAGCGGGAGCGGGCTGGGGTTCGCGCCGGCGAGCGGGACGAAGGCGAACGGCGGCGGCGGCGGCGGCGCGTACGCCGGGTTTGCCAAGGGCGCGACGATGACGGGAGACGATGCCATGCGCCGCGTGGGAGGCGATGGAGACGACGGTCGATCGATGGATTCGGAACCCGAGGCGCGAGACGACGACGATGACGACGACGATTTGTTGCCCTCGACATTCGGACAGAGGTGCGCGCGAGACGACGAAGACGACGCCGCGCGCAAAGGAGCGAACGACGCGAGGGAGAGAAGATTGACGAGTGATCGCCTATTGTTTTTCACGACGCGTAGACTCGTCGCTGGCGCTGCGGAGCGTAAGCGAATGGTTGAAGAGGAACGTAAGAAGGCGGCGGACAAACGCAAGGCGGAAGAAAAGGCGGCTTGGGCGAGAAACAGAGCAAACGAGAGCGCTTTCGCGGGCACGAGCTCTCGAAGGGAAGGCGGAGGGAGACGAGCAGAAGCGGAGGACGTCGGTTCGTTCGAGAAACACACCAAGGGGATCGGGATGAAATTATTGCAAAAGATGGGTTACAAGAAGGGTGAAGGTTTGGGTAAGGGCGCGAGCGGCATCTCTCGCGCGCTGGAGACCCAGCTTCGACCCAGAAATATGGGCATGGGTTTCAATAACTTCAAGGAGAACGTCAACGATCCCACGCGCACGACGAAGCGCGGCAATGAGGACGAAGAGGACAGCGAGGACGAGATGGATCTCGACGAGGTTGCCAAGGCTCGAGAAAAGGAGAAAAAGGCGCGAGAGCAATCGATGTGGAAGAAGCGAAACGAATTACGTCGTCAGAAGCGTGAGTACAAGACAGCAGAGGAGGTTTTAGCCGAGGAACAAGAGAATGGCTCCTCGGCGCAGACGGTGGAGAGGCTTAACATTATCGACATGCGAGGAGCGCATGCCACCGTGGTCAAGGCTGGTGAGCTCCACAAATCCGTCGCCCGAGCACAGGAGGAAGATCTGATGCTTCCGGAGCTTCAACACAATTTGAAACTCGTCGTCGACTTGGCCGAAAGCGACATCACGAAGCTTGACGGTAAGATTCGAAGCGAAAAAGATACTCTGGAAATCTTGCGACGCGAAAAGGTGCGCTTGGCCAAGCAAGCCGACGCGCACGATGAGCTCGCTGCGCGCGTGAAGGGCGCGCTAGCGCTCGTCGAGAAGTGCAACGCCGCCGCACAATCGTGCGGTACGACCGAGGAATTCGATGCGCTCACCAAGTCGTGGATGGAAGTCGTCAAACACTTTCCCAAGGAATATTACGGTCACCGGCTCAATCGCTTGGCGCTCTCGCACGCGACGCCGTACGTTCGTTCCATGTACAAGGATTGGGATCCAATGAGCGATCCAATGCGTGGATTAGATGAATTGAAAGTGTGGCGATCGCTACTGTCGCCCGAGTTCGTTCCAGATGAGTATCAGGCTGTCTTTGACGAAGATTCTTACGAAGACTTGCTCCGCGATCCGATGCTCGCGAGACTTCGCCCTGCCATCACGTCGAAATGGGATCCAACCGAGGCGACTGAGATTTTGCATTTCGTTGAAGCGTGGTCCGGCGTCATGCCTGAAGCCCTGAGTCGCGAAGTCACCCACGCGTTGGTCCTGCCGAGGCTTCAACGTCGCGTCGGAGAATGGGAACCGACGAAGGAGCGCGTCGCACTCCACATGTGGTTCCATCCATGGTTACCCCTGCTTCACAAGAACCTCAAGGATTTGTACCCCTCCATTCGTCAAAAGTTCACGGTGGCTCTGACGATGTGGGAGGCGACCGACGAGAGCGCTCTGACGCTTTTGAAACCGTGGAAGCAGGTGTTCGAGCCCAAGGACTGGTCGTCCCTCATGCGGCGTTGCATAACGCCGAAGCTCGAAGAAGCCCTGGCGATGCTTCAAATCGATCCATCCAATCAAATATTGGATTCGCTCAAGTCAGTCTTGAAGTGGGAGACCATGCTCGGCCCCAGCGCTTTCATCACGATGCTCGAGCAACACTTTTTCCGCAAGTGGCACGCGGCGTTGCACAAGTGGCTCACTTCGAGCAACGTCGACTTGGACGAAGTCGCCCAGTGGTACATGGGATGGAAGACGGTCTTCTCAGAGGAACTTCTCAGTCACGAGCGCATGCGCGCGCAACTGAACGTCGCCCTGGACATGATGAATCAAGCCGCCACGGGCGAGGGCGTCGTCATGCCCGGCGTCGCCGCCCCGCAACCCGCCGCGCCCAAGGTGCAGGAGCGTCAACCCACGCATCCGATGGACGAGAGCACGATGACACTCAAGGAGGCGATCGAAGAGTTCGCCAACGCGCACGACGTAGACTTTATTCCCAACGCCTCCGGCCGTCGACACGATGGTTTAGCCGTGTACTCGTTTGGCGGCGTCAACGTTGTCGTCGACGCCGCTCGCGAGTCCATTCGAGCCTCCATCGACGGAAACTGGATTCCCGTTAGTTTAGATCAGCTCTTGGAGCGCGCGCGCGCCGTCAAGAGATGAAGATTTAGCCCATTGATTAGCCGTTCATTCAATCATAGAAACGTACGCATTCTTTCTTTCCTTCAGCCGTCGCCTCAGACCATGACCGACCAGACCCCTTCGACGTCGTCGGCGCTGGACGAATCGCGGCCCGCACCGCCGGTGCGCCGTTTCGTGCGCAACCAGGTGAGACTCGCGCCCTCGACCTCGACCTCGACCTCGCGCGCCCCCGTCCCGTCCCCGCCGGCGCTCCGGGGACACCGAGAGAGCGATTCGAGCTGACGACTCCTCTTCGCGCGCAGATACCCGATGACATCGCCAACGACGTCGAACTCGCGACGGCGATGAAGGTTTTACCCGAGAATTACGACTTTGAGGTGAAGAAGACGGTGTGGAGACTTCGACAGGCGAACGTGAAGACGCTGGCGCTGCAGTTCCCCGAAGGTTTGTTGCTGTACGCGACGACGCTAGCGGATATATTTCAAACGTTTGCGGGCGTTCGAGACGTGGTAATCCTCGGAGATGTCACGTACGGGGCGTGTTGCGTGGATGATTACACGGCGGAATCGTTGGGGTGCGATTTCCTGGTGCACTACGGACACTCGTGTCTGGTGCCGGTGGACGTGACGAGGATGAAGTGTTTGTACGTCTTCGTGGATATTTCATTTGACGTCGGACACCTGTGCGCGTGCGTGGAACATAATTTTAAGCCGGGCTCGAGCTTAATATTAGCGGGGACGATTCAGTTCGCGAGCGCGATTCAGGAGACGAGGACGCGTTTGGCGGAGAAGTACCCATCGCTCGCAGTGCCCCAGGCGAAACCTCTGTCTCCGGGTGAAGTCCTCGGATGCACCGCGCCGGTGATCGAGGACGCCAAGGACAGAGATGCGATCGTGTTCGTCGCGGATGGACGATTCCATCTCGAGGCGATCATGATTGCGAATCCGACGGTGCCTGCGTACAGGTACGATCCGTACCAACGCGTCCTGACTCGCGAAGAATACGCCCATAAAGAGATGCGTACGGTGCGCAAGAGCATGGTCGAGCGCGCCAAAGATGCGAGATCGTTCGGCATCGTCTTGGGCACGCTCGGTCGCCAGGGGAATCCCGCCATTTTGGAACATTTAATGTCGCTGATGCGCGTGAAGGGTCGCGAGTACGTCGTCTTTTTGATTAGCGAGATGAATCCAGCCAAAATGGCGTCCCTGAAGGGTCTGGACGCCTTTGTCCAGATCGCGTGTCCGCGTCTCTCGATCGATTGGGGCGAAGAGTTCGAGCGCCCGGTGCTCACGCCCTACGAGGCTGAGGTGGCTCTCGATAATGCGGAACCTTGGTGGTTGAAACAAGGCGTCGCCCCGGGCGAAGAAAACACGCCCTATCCGATGGACTACTACGCCAGGGATGGTGGTACGTGGAGTAGTAGCTATCATAAACAAATGAACAAGAGCGGTAAGCCCAAACGCGCGCCCGTGCGCATCGAACTCACGACGTGACGCGCAACGGTCGGGAACGTCCATTAGAAACTTTGTAGCGAATCGTAGTACCCTAGGCTTACACGAACCGCATTCGCGCGCGCGCGCTCTATCGTCTTACATCTTCATCGCTATCGCTATTCCTATCGCTATCTCTACGTGCGTACGTTTGTTTCACAGTTTTGTGGTTTCGTCGTCCGTCTCAACCGTCTCAACCGACGCTCACCCGACTTGTCGAGTACCTCATCGTCTCCCCATCCCTCGCGCTCACGAGATCCCACGTCCCCTCTCCCGCCGCGTGCACCTGCAACACCTCGCCGAACCACTTGGAGTACACGTACTGCATCGGCACCGCCCCCGTGTCCCCGTCCGTCACCTCGCTCACCACCACCGCGCGCGACTCCCCCGTCTCGTCGTCCCGCGCGCTCTCGTGCAGCGCCGCCAGCGTCCTCGCGTACGCGATCTCCCTCGACACCCGATCTCCTCCCCCACGTCCGATCATGCTCCCGAGATCGTCCACGACGACCAATCGCGGCTGTTCACTCGCCGGCGCCGCGTGTCGAAAACACGCCAACGCGCGCACGTCCTCGTCGTCGCGCACGTACTTGATCCCCACCCGCTCCAGCGCCCTCACGTCCTCGCCACAGAGCTCGGCGTGAGACGCGTGTATCCTCGCGCGATCCATCGCGCCGCGCTCGGCGACGTAGAGCACGCGCGCGCGTGGATTCGCGCGAGCGAAGCGCGCGCACATTCGAAGGAGCATCGTCGTCTTCCCGCACCTCGACGGACCGACGAGGACGCATCGCGTCGAGCCCGGAAGGTTGAACGTATCGTCCACGTCGTCCGCGTCGAGCGGCGCGGCGAGCGCGCGCGGGCGCACCATGACGACGCGCGCGCGAGTGACGATGGATTTGCGAGTGACGATGGATTATTCGACGACATCTCATGACGCGCGTCGTGACGTCTCGTGTCGAGGCGCGCGGCGCCGACGCGGCCGTGGATGAAATCACCGTCGATGTCGACGCCCCAAACGGGCTCGAGCGCGCGGTGGTGGAGAGTAAAGCGGCGTGCATGCGACGACTGAATGCGCTCATGGGCGCCGACGCCCAAAACGATGACGACGACGACGACGACGACGACGAGGAGGACGAGGAGGACAAGGCGTGAACGCGCGCGAGTAGAATTCCCTAGCGCTTTTGTAACGAACGACTCGACGCCGCGGACGCGAGAAGGATTATTGATTAATCAAATCAAATCAACGCGCGGGGCGCCGACAGATGCCCCGCACAACGCGACGACGAACGCGCGCGACGACGAACGCGCGCGCGCGCGCGGCGGAAAGGTCGAGACCACCATGTCGGGCGTCGGACGCGGTCGCGCGTCCGCGCTTCCGCACTGGATGACGCGCGAGGACGATGGGCGCGGACTCGGGGACGATCGTCCGGCGACGGCGACGGCGACGACGACGACGACGACGACGACGGGCGCGGACGCGCGCGGGGAGTGGGAGACGCACGCGGCGCCGGATGGACGGACGTATTATCACAACTCTCGAACGCGAGAGAGCACGTACGAGAAGCCGGAGGCGTTGATGAGCGCGACGGAGCGCGCCGAGGCGTCGACGCGGTGGCGACGGTACGCGGCGGCGGCGGACGCGAGCGGGACGGTGAGGACGTATTGGGCGCACGACGTCACGGGAGAGACGACGTGGGAGACGCCGAAGGAGATTTTGGCGGTGTGGGAGGTGATGCGCCGGGCGGAGGGACGTCGGTCGGGGGAGAAGGCGGCGGCGGCGGGGGAGACGGAGGAGACGGAGGACGCGGGACGCGCGGCGGCGCCTCGGAGCGCGTACGCGTCGATCGAAGAGGCGAAGAATGCGTTTCAGAAGATGCTCGCCGAACACGGCGTGCGCGCGTCGACGAAGTGGGACGAGGTGATGCTTCGAACCAAGGCGGACGCGCGATTCTCCGCGTTGCGCACCACCGGGGAACGGAAGCAGTGTCTGAATGAATATCAAATGGCGCGGGCGAAAATCGAGCGCGAGGCGAAGAGAATGGCGGATAAGAAGGCTCGCGAGGCGTTCAAAGCGATGCTCGAGGAGCGAAGGGAGAGTTTAGGATTGACGTCGAGCTCAAGACTGCAAAAGGATGGCGATCTCGAGGAGCGGTTGCGAGACGATCCTCGGTGGCGCGCGGTGACGGATCGACGCGAGCGTTCGGAGATGTTTGAAGATTTCACTCGAGATTTGCGAATCAGAGAGCAACGCGAGCGTCAAGAGACGCGTAAGAAGCGCATAGACGCCTTCAAGGATTGCTTGATGGATGCTGGCGTCACGGTGGACACGTTGTGGAGAAAAATTTACGACGTCGTCAAGGACGACGCGCGGTGCGTCCAGTGCGAGCCGCTGGATAGATTGGAAGCCTTTGAACAAGTGATTCGCGAACTCGATCGCGACGAGGACGAAAAGTTTATCCGAGAGCGAAAGATGCGCGCGAGGCGCGAGCGCAAGAATCGCGAGGCATTCGTCGCCAAGCTCCAGGAGTATCGCGAGGACGGCGTCATCGCGCCAAGAATGTCGTGGAAATCCTTTTACCCGCGCGTGCAGCGCGATCCGACGTACGAGGACATGTGCGCAAACGTCGAGGGATCTCGTCCTCGCGAGTTGTTCGAGGACTTGATCGACGACATCGAGGAGGATATCGAAAACAAATTGGACGACTTTGAGGATTTATTGCGAGACGGGTACAAGGCGCGAGAATTATTCGGCGACACGACGTGGGAAAAGGCGGAAAAGTTGTATCGACACGACGAGGCGTGGAAGAACGCGCCTCGCGAGGAAGCGCGCGAGATCTTCGTCAAATTTATCGCCAAGGTGTTTCGACGGGAACAAGAAAAGGAGCGCAAGCGTCGCGAGGGTGGAGACGACCGCGATGGCGAGCGCAAGAGGTCGCGACGCTCCCCGCCTCGCGACGATCGTAGTTACGGTAGGGATTAATTAGCGGGGATCGATTTGATTGATTGATTTAATTATGATTCAGTGATACGTAGAATTCAACAAACTAAGTTCGCTTGTGAAACAGACGATTCGCTGACGTGTTAAGGCGGTGACCCATCCGCGCCTCGCTTTGCCTTCGAAACGCGCTCTCTCAAACGCGTTCTCGACTCAACTAAACGGTGGTTGTTTTACTTTGCTCACTCTCCTCTCAAGTCATCTTCTTCTTCTCTTCTCTACTCCATACCACGCTGCCCATGTCTTTGGCCGTACGTTGTAATTTCTCGCTCTTTAACAGATACCGTGATGCTTTTCTTTCTTTTCTTTTCTTTCTTTCTTTCCTTCAAAAACTTGTCGTCGACGACGTTTGCTCTACTTTATACGAAAAAGCAAAACGACCGCCTAGTCGTAACGATCGATCTTGATTTGCATCGGTCGGTGCTCCAACTCGACACCGTTGAAACCTTGGATCGCCGCTTGCGCTTGCTCGCGGGTCTCGAAGAGCACGGTACCCCAACCCTTGGAGCGGCCCGTGTCGGCGTGGCACACGGCGACGGCGTTGACGACGTTGCCCACTTGTTGGAACACTTGACGAAGGTCCTCGCTCGTCGTCGTCCACGGCAAGTTACGAACGACGATTTGCAAACCGCTCGAGTTTTCCGGACGAGTCTCAACGCGCGCGCTCTTTTGACCCGCGCCCGGACGCTCGACGCGCACGATGACGGATCGGCCTTGAATCTCCGAGTTGTGCATTTGTTCGATGGCGTTTTGCGCCTCCTCCGGCGTGGCAAAGTCAACCAACGCCCAGCCCTTGGAGCGACCACCGCTTTGACGCGCGACTTCACACTGGACAACATTCATACCGAACGTCGCCGCGTGAGACGTGAGCGTCTCCTCCGTGGTTTCCCACGCGAGGTTACCGAAGAAGCATCGGCAGCCGTCGCCCCCGGCCGGGGCCTCGCCGAGCACCGCCGAGTTGAACTTTTTACCACCCGTGGCAGCCTTGGTCGGCGCCTTATCCTCACGAACGGTGATCGTGCGATCACCGAGCGGCGTGCCTGTTCAAAACGTACAAGAATAATGCATACACACGTCAGTCTCTCCCTCGCTCGCTCGACCTCGTCCCGCCCGTCCCGCCCGCGCGCCCTCGCCCTCGCCCTCGCCCTCGCCCTCGCCCTCGCCCTCGCCCTCGCCGGCCATCCATCCACCCATCCATCCATCCACGCGCGC
>Ga0255762_10002562_pt1 | contig 14723 bp, 10 predicted proteins | sample 101ome_16_FD_179962 | JGI IMG/M metagenome (GOLD analysis project Ga0255762, IMG submission 179962) | Coastal salt marsh microbial communities from the Groves Creek Marsh, Skidaway Island, Georgia - 101401AT metaG (version 2) | ecosystem: Environmental > Aquatic > Marine > Intertidal zone >...
TGCCCTTATGGTTTCGAAACCACACGCGAGGATGAGAGACGGAACGCGAATAAAGAAACCAACCCTGAGCGAGCGCGCGTCGTCCCGGCGTATCGCGTCGTCGTCGTCCTTTGACGACTCGAGTCAAGCTGCTCGACACGAAGTGGAGCCGCCGGCCTGGCTCGCCACACCACGACCGACGCGCCAATCGAACCTTGGAAATACCGATCAATACGTTTCAATGCTAAATCTTACCGATACACACATTTCAAACATGGCGAAAAATACCCGATCGATATATTTTAGCGTGGATGGATGGAAAAAAGTGCATCGTCGCAAAGTAAACTGTATGTGTAAACAGTTCGTAATATGCGAAAGCGAGTGCGCGTGCACGCGGGCGTGAGCTGCAGCAGAGAACGGCGCGCATCTGACGGAAGGAATGTCGACGCTCGGCGCGCACGCGTACGCGCGTTTGCGGTTCGATGAGGTGTCGGAACACGCGGTGACGCACCTCGCGCAAGCGTTGCAGTGGCACCGAGGAAGCGCGTACGAAGGACAGTTTGTCGCGCAGAGCGAACCGAGAGCGGGTGCGTTTTGAGATTTTTCAATTTTTCCATTTTTTGGATTCGTATCGTTTCGCGGTTTTCCGGTTCCGTCGGACGCACGGACGCTCGCGCGGGCGGTGAAGACGCGCGGGCGACGATCTGTTCTTCGCGGTGGGGGTCGACGCGGACGATCGGGATCGGAGGGTTCGCGGCGGAAGCCGGGTTGTTGTTTTCGATTTCGGAATCGATTGTTGTTCTCGAGTTTTTCTAGGGATGAATTCGCTTCGGTCGCGCGGGTCACGGCGAGGATGCGCGAAGATGCGCGTCGCGGGCGATCGGCGATGAAGCGATCCGCGCGTTGGGACGCGTCGCGGGGCGTGGGGTGGGCGTGGAGCGGGGTTGGAACCGGAAGGAACACGATCTCGGAGGGAGGAATTTTGAGCAAGCAAGACCGCTGGTTCGGTTTTCCAGGGTGAATGTCGCGCGGCCCCGGGAACAAGAGGCGAGGACGGTGGATGGTTTGGAGACGACAACGCTAGCGTGATGCGCGATGAGACTGACTTTTTTGTACGACGCGTTTGCGATTGAATAGGTATGGGTTGCGCGCCACCACACGTGGCACTCGTGTCCGGGCTCGAGGGCACGGGACTGGGTGGTAAGGAAATCACGGATATCATGCAAGCGGTGGCGTCCGCGCACGCGCCATGCTCGGGTAGAGTATTGCCCAAGTGTAAGGTGATGCAAAACGGTTGCGTCTTGGTCGGTATCGAGTGTCCGGATTCGCTTCAGATCGCGCAAGCGTTGAGCTCGGCGCTTCCGGGTGCGGATACGTATTACGCGAGTCAGAGTCCGGATCAACAATTGATCACTCTCGGGCGGTTCGCCGGTACGGATGCAGCCGGGTTCGCGGCTTGGCTGTCTAACTCTCTTGCGGGACAGCGGACGCTTCTTCCGGAACTCAAATGCGTGAGCATTCAGCTTTCAGAGGAGGCGCATCCGTTTCCGAATCCGCAAATCGCGCTCACTGGAATGAGTGCCGGTGGAGCTGCTGTGGGTCTGAACGCGGGTCTCGGGCCGGGGGTTGGTTTGGGTCTGAACCTCGGCGTGGGTCTTGGTTTGGGTGGAGGATTTGGTGGTTTTGAGAGTTCGTACGCGACGGATTATGCAGCAGCCCCGGTGCCGCCGCAGGCGTCGTTTAACGCGCCACCGCCGCCGGCGAGCGAGCCAGTTGTCGCTGCTCCGGCGGCTGCGGCTCCGCCGATGCCGAGCACGCCGCCGCCGCAACGGGCTGCACTGACGGCGCCGCCATCCTATGCGAGCGCCATCGGTGCCATCAAGTTGCCGGCTGGCGCACCGAAGGGGTCCACACTGGGACCAACGCCGACTGGCGCGAGCCCTCCGCCGGCACCCCCGGGTGGATCGTTCGCGCAACGCGCGGCAGCTGGAGTGACTGGACAACCGGCGCCGGTGAGCGCGGGGGCATCTCAGCAAGTGCAATCTGCCGAGCAGCTTCTTGCGGTGTTTCAACAACTTACAGCTGGAGCGGAAGGTTCTGGGGTGATTTGCTCGGGGCTTAGTGGCGGTTACGCTCTGCGTCCGCAGAACGTAGCATCTTGGTCTCAACGATTGCAACCGCTGGTTGGAGCGCTGCAAACGACGCTCGCGAGCGTGGGTGTTGCGCGCTTCCTGGCCATGCTCGACCGCGTCGCGAACCCGTACGGAACGAGTCTCGCGGCGGACCTTGGACCTAGGTTGGGCAACAAGGCTCGCCTAGAAATTGTGCAAGATCCAAACCTCTTGGCGAATGTTGAGAACACGCCTTTCGTGGCGTCGAGCCAAGGCGCACCCGTGCGGTTGGTGTGTACTCCAGTGAACCAGTCCGTCGTGGGTGCGACCGGGCATGGTAACACTGGAAGTTGTGTTGTTGTTGGCACCGTGAAGGAACGCGGAACCGATCCGGCGAGCGGTTTGCTGCGCATCGTGCCGATTGCGCTCAACCTCGAGCCGATGGCAAACGTGCAGGCTCCTGCAGGCACACCGTATTTGACGCTTACTTTCGCGTGGTTGGGTATCCGCGGTGACACTTTGGATGTGTCTGAAGGCGCAGCGGTGGTTGCTCCCTTGGGCGGATCGCCGGTTCTCGCCAGCGGACCGGGTGGTAGCGCTAGCGTGCGAAGACCGGGTGATTGGACCTGCTCGCGCTGTCAAGCGCACAACTTTGCATCTCGAAGTGCTTGCTTCAAGTGTAAGAAGAACAAGGGTGCGGGTGAGGGCGAGAGTGGTTTCTCTCCGGTTGGAAGCAAGGCTGGTTCGGACGCTGGTGGTCCAAGCGCCGGTAGCTTCCGCGCGGGTGACTGGATTTGCAAAGATTGCCGAGCGCACAACTTTGCGAGCAGATCTGTGTGCTTCAAGTGCGACTGCCGTAAGACTGGAGACGAAGAGACTCCGGCGGATGCGTCTGCCGGGACTGGTGGATCGAACCCGGACAATTTCAGAAGTGGAGACTGGATTTGCGGAACGTGCAAGGCTCACAACTTCGCGTCTAGAGACGCATGCTTCAAGTGCCAATCCCGTCCGGAGTAAAGAGTAAGAGAATCTCTTTGTATTGGTCATATCAAACAAATAAAACTATGAAAAATCGGCTTTGTTAACCGTACACACGCTTTACGTCTCATTTCAACGTTTCTAATAGCTACTAAAAGAGTTGGACACGATTTATCGATAAAATTCAAAATCGTTATCCGGCTTGCGTACGTTTGTCTTGTACGCTATTTCGAAATCCTTCGGCAGAACGACGTATCGATTCTTACGCACCGCCTGCAAACCTGCTTCTTGGCAGATGGAGCGAATGTCAGCAGCCGAAATCTTATCTGGACGGCTGACGTAGTCTTCGAGGTCGACTTCATCGCTAAGGCTCATCTTCGACACGCAAACTTGGAATACAAGGCGTTTCTGGCGACGATCGGGATGCGGGCACTCAATCTTACGATCGAGACGTCCTGGACGAAGAAGCGCGGGGTCTAAGGTATCGGCACGGTTGGTGGCCATGATCACCTTGACATTTACCGTTTGATCGAAACCGTCCATCTGGTTGAGCAATTCCATGAGAATGCGCTGCACCTCTCTATCGGCGCCAGTGTGCGCGTCAAAACGCGCAGTGGCGATGGAATCCACCTCATCGATGAAAATGATGGCTGGCGCGTTCTCCTTGGCCAAACGGAAAACATCTCTCACCATGCGCGGACCTTCACCGAGGTATTTTTGCACAAACTCGCTTCCCACGACGCGAATGAATGCCGCCGTGGTGTGATGGGCAACCGCCTTGGCCAACATCGTCTTACCCGTACCGGGCGGTCCATAAAGCAAAACTCCGCGCGGTGGATCAATACCAATCTGGCGATACAAATCAAAATGCGTCAATGGAAGCTCCACCGCTTCTCGAATCTCTTGCTTTTGCACGTCAGCGCCGCCGATGTCGCTATACTTGACATCCGGTCTCTCCGCGTCGCTCATCAACGAAATGGATGAATCGGCCTCGGGCGGCAAGATCTCCACCAACGCGTTCGAGTGTCTATGCAAAGCCACCGACGAAGACGGCTTCAGAAGTTCCCGGTTCAACGTGGAAAGAATTCTCACGTAATAGTTTGACCCCGTCGTCGACGAGATGATCCCCGTGTTCTCATCCACCATTTCCAAAAACTGTCCAATCACCAACGGCACGCTCTGAATGCGTTTCACCTCCTCCTGCGCCCTCAACAACTCAATTTTTAGGTTTTTCTGTTCATCCTTGATGTATTCCTCCTGAATCTCGACGAGTTCGAGCTCGCGCTGCAAAGACTTGAGCTTCGCGTACAGATCGGTTTCGGAAGACTCGTTTCTATTCATCGTCGGCGTTCCCGCACCCACGACATCGCCTCTTGCGTGCGTCGTCTACACGCGCGTTCAAAATTTGCTTCGTCAGTCACCTCGTCCCTCTTTCGTCGAGCACTCGCGTCGCGTCGTCGCACACGAACGGGTGAATGCCGACCAAAACAAAAAACGAAAAAAACGAAAGAACCCCTCTCCTCCTCGAGATCCAAACCCGGGTTCTCGAATCCACGCGAGTCTCGCGGCGCGTACCGGCACGGCCACGGCTGCGGACGCCATGTTTCTCGCGCGCTTCTTCTCCTCGTTCGGCGCGGCGTCGGTGCTAGACGCGCTCGCGCGTCACACTCTGCCGACGAACGCGATGCGACACGACGCGACGCTCGGGAATCCACGCTTTCCTGAACCAAAAAATTACCCCGGTACACGAGTTATGAACCGTCGATTCGTGATGGGGGTCGTCACGTCTGGTAAAATAACGACTCCATTCCGCGGCACACGCCGACGTCGCGCGCCGAACGAACCATGAATACGCTGACGGAAACGCTCGCGCGCGCGACGCTTCGAGGTCCCGGTGGGGCGTTTCCAGCCAAGGTCGGGTGCCCGGACTTCCCGCTCGTCTCGAGCTTTTACCTGGACGAAGCGCCGAGCGATGCGGACGTCAAGGATTTCATTGAAAAGTTGAAAGAGTTTCCAGAGGCGCGGTCGGTGGCGGTGCCGGCGAACGCCAAGTCGAAAAAGACGCTGCGGCGGATCAAGTGGGAGGTGACGGAGGATTTGAACGCGATGAAGCGAATAAAGCGCGTGGAGGTGGATTCGGTGGCGGAGTTGAAGGCGTTGTCGGATGAGGCGACGCTGACGCCGTTTGCGCTCGACGCGCCGTTGTGGGACGCCATCGTGGTGACGAGGAAATCGGCTGGAACGCCGTGGGATGGCGATGCGGAGGGGTATCCTGAACCTCCGGTGGTGTTGGTGAGAATGAGTCACGCCGTGGGTGACGGGATTGCTCTCGTGGATGTATTGAAGAAGGTGTCCACGTCGCTCGACGGCGGAAACATGCGACTGTTGGATTTTCAACGTCGCAAACGCGCCGCTAGATCAGTTCTCGCCACTGTTTGGGCGTTCATCACATTTATTTTCGTGTGCATATATGGCACGCTCAAGGCGCTTCTCACCGCGATGGGTCCGTACGATTCGAAGACGGCTTTCAAGGGTGTGCAGTCTCCGTTTACGTTTTCTGGAAAGAGAACCGTCGTCGTCTGCCCGCCCGTCCCCATGGAGGACATCAAGGCGGTGAAGGATGCAAGCGGGTGTACGGTGAACGACGTCGTCGTCGCCGCGCTTGCTGGTGCAATTCAAGGATATTTGTCAAAGGTTGGTGACAAGAGCGCGTCGAAAAAGCCATTCATTCGCGCCGCGTGTCCGTACGCGTTTCCCGATCGTGTCGTCGGAGCGTTGACGAACTCTTGGACCTTCATCTCTCTCACCTTCCCTATGGGTGTGATGAGCGCCAAGCAGCGATTGATAAAGGCGCAAAAGGCGTGTAACTTTATGAAACGTTCGCCCGAGCCGTACGTGACTCGGTCCGTTAATGAAGTCGTCGCCGCCGCTGGTCCGAATGTTCAACGTCAAATCGTGTTCGACTACATGTCTCGCCACAGCATGGTATTCACGAACGTTCCCGGGCCGACAGAGCCCATTCGTTTCATGAACCACCGTGTGCGCGATATTATCTTCGCCTGTTCGAACATTGTCAACCAGGTGAGCGTGCTCAGCTATGCCGGTTCGTTGCGCCTGACGCTCGTCGTCGACCCAGACGTGACTCCGAAGGCATCCATCATTGGAAACCTCTTCAAGAAGGAGATTGAGGCGATGCGAAGTGAGTTGTAATTTTAATACAAGAGTAAGTGTGTGATACATGAGGTGCTACAGCAATGCGTTGTCCAGAATGTTTACTTTTACTGTCCCTAAGAAATCAACGCCTTGACGTGACTCTGCACGCACTTTGCGAAGACGTCCCGACTCAGCGTAAGCCCAGCCTCTGTCGTCTTTAGGTGACCGTATCCACCCTCCAAGACGGAAACCAGTCGACCGTCGCAGATGTGAGAAACGTCCAGGAGCATCCTCGTCATCGCTTCGTAATCTTCTGGTCGAAGATTTACGCCTTGATGACGAGTATTCTTCTTCGGGTGAACCCCTAGATTGCCGACATCGGACGCCGCCGCGTCAAAGCCAGCCGACACGATGACGAGCTCTGGTCCAAACGCTCTGAGCGCGGGGATGAGCCGTTCTCGAAACGATTTCATCCACTCAATTCGCCCACCCTGCAGCTCGGTCTCTGTCGGCTTTTCTTTCTGTTGCGGGACGGGATCATCATCGCCGAAACGCTTCGCCTTCTTACGTACGCGTTCTCCAGTGTCTCCGGTTGCCGTCGCGCTGGCACCCTTGGCGAGCCACATTGGCGGAACGACAACGTTAACAATGTTGTTAACCATGTCGTCGTGGACACCCGTTCCGGGATAAAAGTTAATCCCAGAGGATGTGCCGTCGTCAGCGAGATGAATCGAAGCGAAAAACAAGTCTGGAGATGAATGACTTCGGTAATCTACTTTTGATCTTTGTTTTCGGAGCCAGTGTCGAGCGATTTCTTCAGTACCGTTTCCGTGGTGAACGTCAAAGTCTACGACGGCGACTCGCATGCACTTTCGCTCCTCGATGGCGTACAGCGCACCTACGAATGGCGTAAAATTAAAGGTTAGAGACGTCGAAAACAAATTGTGCACACACAAAAAAAGAAGAATGGATTGTACGACCCGTATCTGTCAGACGAGACACGCTCTGTTCTCGCTGTCCATTAAAGATCGAGCGTTAATGTAGGACACGCATCATGTCGCAGAACATAAGGCGCCATGTACTGGATATGCGTGCGATGTCCAATTCGTTGTGTGAAAAAAATGACACGAAGAATCAAAACGTACCAATCATCACGTTGTTCAAAATGGAAAACCCACTCGAAGGCGCTCCTTCCGTCGCCCCTTCGACGCCCGCGTGGTGTCCTGGAGGTCTGCAACAGACAAACGCACTTCTGTTGGATCCAGTCAAGACGCGATCTATGGAGTGAATGACCCCTCCGGAAGCTCTCAGAGCGGCTTGAAGCGTGCCCGGAGAGAAAAACGTGTCGCTATTCTCCACTGGTTTGCGAAACTTTTCAGGAATCCCTTGCTGGTCTTGGCAGTAGGGCGTGAACGCGATCGGCGTGTGACCGACGCGATCGCTCAGCTCGGCGAGAACTCTCACGTAATGCTCTGAGTGAGCGCGTAAAATGTCGTGCGGAGTCGCCGGTTCAAATTGCGACATTTTCTCAATTTCGTGCGTCGTCAACTCCCCACGAGCAATCGTCTTTTCCAGCTCCGCCACGATGGCAACTATGCGCTCCGGACTTTCTTGGTGTGGTTTGAACGACACGTGCTCTTCGCAATCGGGGTGCGTCAAAAAAGCCAAGCGCAGAGACGGAATGATGCTGAAAAGTTCTGCTCGCATGTCGATTCGCACCGATTGGCTTTGTCGACGCATCTTTGTCCCCAAGACTGCGAGCACGTCCCGACCCTGCGAATCGCGCGCGGAAACATCCACCGATATCGGTGCGCTCACGAGCGCTCGAATCGTTTCGAGCATGCCAAACTCGGAAGCGACGAGCAAAGGTGTCATTCCCTCCCCTGTTCGAATACTTTCGCATCGAGGCGCAACGTCATCGTCCTGTCGCGAAACGAGCAGCTTGACGACTTCTACGTGACCGAGTCTACACGCCCAGTGAATTGGCGCGTATCCGTTTGACACCACGTTGACGTCGGCGCCGCAATCAACGAGAATGCTCACCATCTCCAACGCCACGTCGGCGTCTTCCAATGCGCACGCGACGGCCAAAGCCGTATCGCCGTGCTCATTTCTCGCATCCACGCTTAACCGCTCACCACTCTTCAACTCGGACCTAGAATCGAACCGACTCAACGGTGCTTTCGGCGGAGGCCAAGTCGCCGCACCGCCCTTCCTCGCGCCGCGAACGTCTACTTCTTTCTTCAACCGTTCGCACTCGCTCGCCAGTCTACGCACCGCTTCCGCGTCACCCTTCGACACCTCGGCATGTAAAGGCATCGCGCTCGCTGTCGTCGCCGGCGTTTGACAGTGGTGTCTCTGTTCAATCTCATCCTCCAACGCCCGCGCAAAGCTCACTGTTCCTCTTTTTTCTTCCGCGTCTTCCTCAGTCTTCACGCTTTGCGGTCCCTGCGTCTTCACCTTTAAACCGTTCACCGGAGACGTCGACCCGACCGGCGTCGCGATCGTCGCGACCCCTTTCGCCGGCGTGTGAGCGAGCGATGACGCACCGCTCACGCCGCCATCGCCGTTCGCAGCCTGCGCGCTCGCGACGTCTGCGTTCGCACGCGTTCCCGCGGCGTGTTCGTTGAACGAACGCTCAACGGCATCGAGTTCAGACAGTTGCCGCTCGAGTTTTACCATGTTTCTCGTTCGTTCGTTCGTTCGTTCGTCAACGACAGCGTATCCACGCGTCGTCCAAAACGCCGACGACGCTCGATGCCGTCTCGATGCCGTCTCGTCTCGTCTCGTCGGGTCGACGGACCGACGACTTGTGCAGGGGCATCTGCCCGCGAGTGTGTACAAGTCGTTACATGCGTGGTTTATTACAAAATTTCCGCTCCCACTATGGGTGTGACTTCGCTGTCGCTATCGTCGTTCCGGAATGGCTTGTCGCCTAAGAGGAATTCATGATCATACGATGGCTCCCTACACGGGTCGATGTTCCACACGCGAGTCGTACCGTCGTCTGAACAAGAAACCAAGGTGTTATTACGCGACCAGTGCACAGAGCTCACGGCGCAGCCGTGGCCAACGAGGCATGTCGGCGACACCATCGGGTGATCGACGTCCCAGATGAACACATGGCCGGTGGTGGATCCGCACGCGACGTAGTTGCCGTCCGGGGAAACGCACGGCTTGATGTAGTACGATGACGTATTGTAATCGAGGCTGACAAAGTGCCGAATAGGCTCGGTGTTCAAAAATGTGCTTGATGCGTTGTTTGAATCAAACATAGCCATGTGATTGTCGATGTAGCACACGACGAATCGAGATGACGTCGGATCCTTGGCGATGGCAGAGATACCTCTATATCTGTGATTCTTGCGGGTGTTTCCTGAACCATCGGTAGCTCCACGGAAACGCTGTGAAATCCCGTGATCAAAGAATGATCCACGCACGTACTCGCAGTCGTTTGCGTCCTCAAACGTGCCGACGGGAGATCGCAAGTTTCGTACGTCCCAGAGCTTAACTAGGCCGTCCGATCCACCCGAGCTCAAGATGGCGTCGCCATTGTTATTGTAAGTCACCGAAGTGACGCTATGAAGTTCCGATTTGCGCTTTGCGTTCGGACGTCGATGCACGTACGACGCGGAATTGTGTGGACCGATGAAATGTCCATAATCTTCGGGCTCCATGTAATCAACCACGACCCTCGGCCCTCTCACGTCATAACATAGTATTTTACCGTCTCTTCCACAACTAGCGAGAAGGTTTCGATTCTTCGGATGCGCCGTGACGCCGCGAACGTTTCCTTCGTGTCCGACAAACACCTTTGCCGTGGAGAGTGTGCTCGAGTCAAACATCCCCACCGTCCTATCCGCGCAAGCCGTCAGAATGAACGCGTCATCACACGTCCACGTGACGTCAAACAACGCATTCCCGTGATGACCGCTCCATACGGGTTCATACCCAAAAATGTCGTCCCCTCGCAACTGCTTCGACGTATCAAACAACATCAAAGTTCCACTCTCTGAACCGACGGCTAACCGCGTTCCCGAGCCCACATCAAATTCGGCTGCGTAATCGAGGCTCACGTGCTCTTCGGGCCCGTCACGCGTCAATAGCACCTCCCCTATCACCCCGGACCACGTTCCGGACCACATCCCGGACCAAACTCGTCCATCCTCGTCAAACCGCCCGGCTGCGAAACGTCCACACGTGAGTCTTCCAGCCCATTCACCATCGGTACCGAAACGCCTCTTACGCGACTGCGTTTCTCTCGCGCGGGCGTACTTGAACGCCGACGTCTCGTCCACGTCCCGTGACGCGGTCGTCGGTGGTTCGTGCGTTCGCGACATCGCGTTCGCGACACTGCGCGCGCGAAGTGCCGGTGCAATTCAAAAAGATGAGTTCAAACGTAAAAGCGACAGGTGAGACACATAAATTATACACATCGGACATATGATACATACAATAGCACTTATTAAGATGTATAGTATGATAATGTCGATGAGTAGATTTGAGGTTCGAGGCACCATTGGGCACGCGACGTCGGCCACACACGCCGTCGCGCGAAACGCCGAGGAGAGAGGACGCTGAGGAGGAGGGTAACAAACCCGAGGGTCGGTGCGCGGAATCGACATGGACGCGCTGCGCGCGCGGTTCGGGCTTCCCGAGGGAACATCGAGCGCCGCGTTGGAGCGCGTGTTGGAGCGGTTGGCTGATTGTGGGAAAACGTCGACGACGACAGCGACGGCGGCGAACGGGGAGTGCGATGAAGCGCGAGCGATGTCGTCCGCAAATGTCGATTCGGTACCCGTCGTCGCATCGGAACGCGACCCGAGCGTGGAACGAGTACGGGCAGCAGTGGGCGTCACGCGAGCACGCGTCGCGGCGAAGAGTGCGAAGACGTCCAAGCGCAGCGAAGAGAAGGAGAGCTTTGACGAAGAGACGGCGCGACGACGAGTGCGCGACGCGGAGACGCTCGCGGCGATGGCTCGAGAGGATGCTAGAGCGGCGCAAAAGCGAGTTTCGTCGCTTAAAGTGGAGCTGAGGGCCAAGGATGGGAAGACTCAGATGTTGAATGAGGAGCTTGAAAAGTTGCGTCGAGAAAATAGAGCGCTTCGACACGAGCGCGTGCGGGCGACGGTGATATCTTCGACACGAAAAGAGGGAGATGAGAACGGAGCTCATTCGATGCCAAAAGATACACCGGCGGCGCTGGCGCGCGCGTGGAAGTCGCTAGGAGATGCGGCGCGCTGTGGGAACGCCGAGGTGGCGCTGTTGATGCGACAGTACAAGCAAGCGCAACGAGAAAAATCTCGTGCGTTCGACAAGGTGAGCGAGATGCAGCGCGACCTGGTGATGGCTCGTGAAGCGCAGCGTGAGCTCGAGGCACGAGCGAAGGATAGCGTGCGAGCGTATGCGACGGCGGAAGCCATCATAGATGAGGACGCGGATGAAAAGCTGTTACTTCGCGGCAAACTGAAAGAAACCATCGAAGAGCTCGCGTCGCTGCGAGTGAGAGCGGAAACGCAGCGAGACGCGATAGAAGCTTCTCGCGCGTGCGAGCATACACTCCGTGACGAGATTCGTCAACTCGAAAAACAGCTCGTGCGCGCGGCGACGATCAAGGATAAGTACAGAGATGCGTGTCACGAATTGGAATACGCTGAACGTCTGGTGGAGGAATACAAAGCGAAGAATGCGCATCTCGAGGCTGAGTGCGTCATGCTCTCAGAAATGGTTCGTGAGATGCGGCGTTCTTCGGGCGTTGGCGCCCACGAGTTCATGCTCGCTGCCGAGCGCGCGTTGTTGCGCGATTTTGCGCCAGAGAGAAACGCTCCGGCCGGTGTCGCCGTCGGCGACGCCCAGAGCCTCTCCGGATACGACACGCCGGAAGATGATTCTCCCGTTCGAGTGGGCGAGGTCGCACCTCAATTGTCGCCATTTGTCGATGACGACTTCCCATCGCCGCCCATCTCAGCCATCGTTCGAGACGCCGCTACTCCGGATAGCTCGTCGAGCGTCGCGTTTCATTTTTAGGTGAAACTACACTGAACTAGAAGACGCGTCTGCGCGCCTCACTATCTAGCACGCGCCTCCTTGAGCGCCACCGCGGTCGATGCGAGCGGTCGCGAGATCGACGGAGCTCGCTCGAAGGCAGTTTTCCACCGCGTTTCGTGACGTACGCGGCAGGCGACGCGCCATGAAGCACTCGCCTCTGCCCTGGGCCCCGGTTGCGGCTGCGAGCGTTCCAAAGGGCGAAACTGCTCGAGAATGCCTGATACGCCTCGGCGGTGACGCGCGAGCAGTGGATGAGATGCTGCGCAAGCACCCAGAGGTGGCGGCGTACGACGTCGCGACGGAAATCGCCCCGAGAATGTCGTACTTGTCGTTTTTAGAGGCGCGAGGAGAACTCGCGGGAGAGACTGCGCTGGAGTGTTCGCTTCGACAGCCCGGGATCCTCGAGCGAAAGTACGAGACGGTGTTTCGATGCGATGAACGGGCGTACATCGCGGTCAATAAACCGTTTGCGGTGCGTCTTGACACGCCGCGGGGTTGGATGGAGACAGACGCCGAAGGGAACAGGGTGGAGAAGACACGCTTTACGCCTCGGTGGGAAGGCGACGCGAGCTGCGAGGATTGGTTGAACGGCGAGTACCCAAACAAGCATCACAGATTTTGTCATCAACTAGACACAGCAACGAGTGGGGTGGTGCTCACGGCGAACTCGCGCGAAGCGGCGGGTGCGGCCGCGAAATTATTTAGAGAGCGCAAGGCAAAGAAGCGCTACCTCGCCGTCGTCATGGGATGGCCCGAGGAGGATGAATGGACGACAAACGCCAAGCTGGGCAAGGACCCGGAGTGTGAAAAGGGGTTTCGTGAACGCGTCGATGAGGAAAAGGGCAAGGCGAGCGAGACGCACTTTAAAGTGTTACAGCGCGGGTACTGCTCGCTCGAGGGTGAGAATTACGGATTGAAAATAACGCGAGTCGAGTGCAGACCGGTGACGGGCCGCAGACATCAGATTCGCGTACACCTGAGACACTCTGGGTATCCCATACTTGGTGACCAGGCGTACTCGCCCGATAGAGACTCTTTCCGCATGTACCTGCACGCCCTCGAACTACGAATGCCGTTTGACGAAGAGGAGCTCGTCTTTTCCACGGACGTTCCGCAATCTTTCGTCGACGTCGTCTCCGTCGAACCTCTGGCGTAAACAAACAATGTATTTGTATTATCATCACAGCTTTTCGTAGCCTAATAATTTCTAACTCGCTCCAAGTCACCCCGAGTACCAATCCAAGAAGAGCAACGCGAGCGCCGCGATGAGAAGAAAGAGTGCTACCCACTTTTGCGCCGACCCTTTCCGTGCGATGGTTTTCCTCATCTCCACGTTCCCGACGTCCAAGTGTCGCGAGCTCTCGATTGCGTCTTGATACAAAGATTCAATCTGTTCCGCCTGCGCTTGAACGTGCGTCGCGAACAACGAGCTCAACGCCGACATTTCGAGCACATTCCGCTCGGCTACGCGCACCTGTTCCAACAACTGTGTCAACTCCTCCTCAAGCGCGTCCTGCCTCTCCTCGTGCACCTGCGTCTGACGCTCCACACCCTCCACATGAACACCATCGACGTCGTCACCAACGCGGTCGTCAGCCCAACTAACCCCAAAAGCTGCATGCGTCGCTCGCTTCGCCGGTCTCCTTCGTTCTCTCTCTCGTTCCGCGCGCGCCAACGCCGAGGCAAATCTCGACTCTCTCACCCGATCAAACATCCTCGCCAACTCATTCAACGACTCGCTCAAGATTAAACCAATCCCAAACAAGTGCGCCGCGCATTGTGGCGACCTTGAGAGCGCCCCACCGGGCGCGCGCGCCGCCTCCACCGCATCCTTCGCTCTCGCCACGCAACGTTGACACTCGCCGATCGACGCCGACGTTTCCGCCTCAAACGCATCCCTCGTCGCGTCATCCGCCCGCGCGTACGCCTTCCGATGCGTCTCAACGTACGATCGCGTCGCCGCGAGCGCACCGGACGCCGCTCGCGCGCACTCCCGGACCGTTTCGCACGTCACAGTTTTCGCATCGGCATCCTTGTTCGTGGTGGTTCGTTGCTGATTACGATTACGAATCCCGCGTTCGCGCGCGCTGCTCACTGGCGCATTATCCGACGCATCGCCGCCGGCGCCTCCACCGCCTCGCGCGCACGACGCTCGAAACGCGTGCGTGCGATCCCTCGCCGTCATCGTCGAGATTCGCGCGTCAAAGTGAAGATCGATTCTCGTTGTTGAAATCGACTTCAACCACTGTTTTTCTGGTTAAAAAAAGCATTCGCGTTCGAAACGCGCGTTCGACGCGACGCGACGCGCACTCATTCTGCGACGCGGTGGACGCGGCCGTCGTCGACCTACATTTTTCTCTCTCGACGGATGGATGCCCGCTCTGAAAACGACGACGATAAAGAAGAAGAAGATCAGACGCGCGCGTCGCATTCGTTCGGGCAGACGAACCGTCG
>Ga0255762_10002611_pt1 | contig 14548 bp, 17 predicted proteins | sample 101ome_16_FD_179962 | JGI IMG/M metagenome (GOLD analysis project Ga0255762, IMG submission 179962) | Coastal salt marsh microbial communities from the Groves Creek Marsh, Skidaway Island, Georgia - 101401AT metaG (version 2) | ecosystem: Environmental > Aquatic > Marine > Intertidal zone >...
AACGCGTTACCCAAGATGACGGATCCGCTCGATGCCTACCTCAAGGGGGATTCTCGTCCGAAGAGGTACGCGGAACCCACGCGCGCGTGATCCCTCGCTCGCGCTCTTCTTTCTTGTAACACCAGTACGCCCGTTCTCCGTCGTCGCCGCCCGCACACTGTGACTCGGAGACTGACTCGTCGCCATGTCTTCCTCGTCCGTCGTTCGTGGTGCGCCGCGTCGCGTCCGCGCGTTCGACGTCGCGTCGACGAGACTGATGGAACGCAGAATCGCGCGTCGACCGGCGTCCGCGTCCGCGTCCGCGTCCGCCTCGTCGTCGTCGTCGTCGGTCGAGACGGATGACGTCGAGCGCAAACCCACGTCGTCATCGGTGACGCTCTCGTCGCGTCGACGCGCCCTGTGCGCCGTCGCGGTGGGCGCAACGATGCGCGCGTTCACGAGCGCGAATCCCGTCTCGGTCGTCGCGCGCGCGGACGAGGACGACGACGAACAGGCGGAGGTGGAGGCGAACATGAAACGCGTGATGGAACGAAATAGCGGCGAGCAAACGTTTATTCGACAGGTGGGATTGTCGACGACGAGCGAGGACGGCGTGCGTCCGTGCGCGTTCGAGGTGAGTAATCTGTGGACGGTCGGGGAGAGCGCGACGAGAGGGCTGACGACGACGTGGGGAGAGATTGTCGATCCCGTGAACGGACAGGCGGCGGCGAGCGCGGTGACCATCGCGACGCCGAACTTTAACGCGCGGTCCATCGCGGATTTAGGCAAGCCCGAGGACGTGCCCGTTGCTCGTGCGTTGGGATTGGACGGTGATGATTCGTATCGTCGAGCGGACATGTTGGGAGCGGCGAAACGAGTCGACGCGAAGACGGGACAGGTGTATTACGATTGGGAGCTCGTGGCGTCTCCTCCGCCGCAAGCGTGTCCGAGCGCCGTCGGGTGCTTGTACCCGGAACACATCTATTTGATCTCCGCGTCGGTGCTCGACGGCGTGCTCTACGTCCTGAGTCTCGACGCGACGCCCGCGCAATGGCGCGTGACGGGAAATTCCGTCAAGCGAATTCGCAACTCGTTCGCAGTTGGCGTGCGCGAAGACGTCTTCTCGGACGCCGTCGCCGACGTCGACGCGGCTTAGATACCAGCGCCATAGCATCATTTCATTCTTTCACTCGTGGATTATTTTCGCATTTCTGCTAAACTAGTTGTGTGCGCTCGCGATTCCCGCGGGACCGTTGCGCCGACCTCCCGAAGGAGGACGCGACGTTGTTTCTCCTCTGCGCCGACGGTTCGCCTCGCTGGGCACCCGGCGTCGGCGGAGCGTGCGCACCGCTCGATCTCCCGCTCACAGAGCGCGAGATCGTCGCGGTGTGGTGATCCATCGCGTACGTTCGCGACGACGACGACGCGGACGACGACGACGATCTCGTATCGACGAAGAACGCTCGCTCGCGTTTCGACGGTACGCACTGCGAGACGCGTCTCTCCGCGGGTGTCTCACCGCGCAAATCCTTCGACGCCGTTCCCACCGCGTCAGACACGCACTCGATCGACGCCAACACTGTCTTCATCTCCTCTCGCAGACGACCGATGAGTTCATCGCGAACGCGATCGAGCTTGCGCACAGTCGCCGAATCGCGCTCTCTCTCGCGTCGCAACTCGTCCGCGCAATTTTCCAACTCTCCTCTGACTCGGTCGAGCTCCGTCGCCAATCGACCGACGCGCACCTCGTGTTCAGCCTCTAATCGCAATCGAACGACCCCTTCCTCCTGGCGAACGACCGTTTCGACGCGCTCGATTTCGTCTCGCAATCGAAACGTCTCCGCCTCCGCCTCGGCTCGACGCGTCTCGGCGTCGTGAATCTTGGAGACGAAATCTTCGCGTTCCTTGGCCCACATCACCTCGCGCATCTCCGCGGCGTTTTCTAATTCATCGCCTCGCGCGCGCTCTTCCTCCAACTCTCGCGTCAGGCGCGCTCGTTCGCGCGCGTCGTTCCTCGTCGCGTCGTCTTCGCCGCGGCTTCCATAAATAGTCTCGTCCTCGGCGCGTTTGATTTCCTCCGCCACCGCCGACAAGCACGCTCGCACGCGCTCGCTCGCGAGCCGCGCGCACGCCGCGCGCACGCGCGCATCGCAGTCATCCGTCATCGCTCGAGTTCGGGTCGACGCGCGTCGCGTTCTGTTTGACTTTGGGCGCGGGGGCGGCGGCGAGGAGCGTTTTACGAATGTCGTCGCCTTCGTCTATCATCAAAATGTGTTCGTTCATCACGTGTACACCGTCTGCGGCGAGGGCGGTCTGGGTGGGTGTTCGTTCGCGTGGTGTTGCGACATCGCGTCGGCGTCGCCGTCGTACCCATCGATCGTCGGCGGTCGTCTCGCGACGACGACGTCGTCTTCGTCCGTCGCCGTCTCGGCGGCGGTTTCCACGCACACCGACGCGACGAACGCCTTTTGTTCGTTCGCCACGGGATCTCGCGCGTCTCGAACCATCGCCTGCGTCGGCGCCTCATCTCGCTCTGTCGTCTCCACGCCTCCCGCCGCGCCTCTTCGATCCACCGTCTGCGTCACCGCGAAGAGTTTTAAAATCGCGTTCATGAGTTTAGCGGGCGACGCGTAATACTTCTCCGGTTCGCACACCAACTCGCATATCCTCTGTATCGTAAACGGCGCGTCCACAGCGAACGAAGAGATACACTCCCCACACACCCTCTCCACGTCCTCCTCGTACGCCCGACGCGCGCGCGCCTCCGCCTCCGCCTCCTCGTCCTCGAGTCGGTCGCCCTCGCTCGCCCTCGCCGTCTCCGCCGAATCACCACCGCTCGCGCTCGTCCGCTTCGCTCGCTTCCCCGCGCGTCCCCCCGCATCGTCGTCGTCGTCGCCATCGTCCACGTCCTCACCGTCGCGCCCTCTCCCGCCCGAGGCGCGCCGTCCGAACGCCGTCAAACGCGCCCTCGCCACCGCGCGAAGCGCGCGCGTGAACGCACCCTCGTCGCGCCAACACGCGCTCGACGTCCCACACTCCCCGGTCCTCGCGCACGCGCGCACCGTCTCCACCGCGCGATCGAGATCGAGATCGTCCATCACCGCTCGCCCAACGCGTCGTCGTCGTCACCGCGCGTCGTCCAACGTCGCGCGCATTCGTTTTGATTTTCATTTTCATTTCATTTCGCGCGCTCGGCACGGCCGTCGATCGGTCGATACACGGTCGATCGATACATGGACTGAAATTCGTCAGAGTACGACGCCGTGGCGACGATGACGGATGACGCGGTGCGAGGCGTGCAGGGGACGCGCGCGTCGGACGAGGACGAGGACGACGACGATGGATTTGAAAAGATCGCGTCGAGCGTGGGTGCGCGCGCGCGCGCGCGCGGTGGACGATGGGGACGTCGAGACGCGAGGGATGGGTGAACGTCGTCGGTTGGTGGTGGGAAATCACAATCACATCTCTCGAGCGCCGTGGGACGACGGGAGGAGGGCGTGCGATCGCGCGTGTTTCGATTCGATTCGATTCGATTCGATTCGTCGATGTTTCGTGTCGACGCGGCGACTGACGAGGGAGCGTTCGCGCGCGCAGCGAGAAACGCGAGGAGAGAGTTGAGCGCGTCGTTCGCGACGTCGTCGACGGCGACGCGGGGGATTTGCGGGACGCTTATCGCGGGATGGTTGGCGAGATTCGCGATTTTTGGGAAAGAGTTGGATGAAGTGTTCGCGTTATCGCCGTACGCGGTGTTTACGCGTCCGTGGACGCTGTTGACGAGCGGGTATTATGAAATGTCTCTGGCGGCGGCGTGCGTCGACGTGTGCGGTTTGTTGTACATCGGACGCGCGCTCGAACCGATTTGGGGACCGAAGGAGTTGACGCGATTCGTCGTCGGGGTGAACGTGGCGACGGCGACGATGTCGTGGTTTTCCATGTGTCTGCTCTACGTCTTCAGCGGTGGGGATGAATTTTATTTGTTTGCCAGATTTGCCGGTTTTCACGGCGTCTTGGCAGCGCTCTTGCTCGCGCTTCGACAGACGTCGCCCGAGGAACCGGTGTTCGGAGAAGACGCGCTGGGTGGTGGTAGAGGTCGCGGGATCGCAAACGCGTTGGCGTCGCTGCGCGCGCTCCGGAATAAGCACCTGATTGGAGCGTACCTGTGCTTCACGGCGGCGTACGCGTTCATGAGCGGCGGTCGACACCATCACGTGGGCTTATTTCTATTCGACATCTGGGGCGCGTACTCCGCATGGGTGTACCTTCGATTTTTCCAGCCTCACGGATCGGGCGTGCAAGGTGACGATAGCGCCGACTTTGCGTTCGCCGCGCTGTTCCCGCCGGCGGCTCGACCCGTCATCGCGCGAGTCTCCGCCCCGGTCGGCGCCGCCGCTCGCGCCTTCGCCGAACGAAGACGACTCGCTCGAGAGGCGTCCAATCAGACCACGGCCACCGCACGCCCTCCACCCGCCAACGCCGCCGCGGATGCCGCCGTTCGAGCGAAATTAGAACAGAAATCATCCGCCGCCGACGTCGAAGAGGACGCCGACGCGCGCGCCAAGCGCGAACGTCTCGCCGAGCGTGGTCGTCGCGCGCTCGCCACCAGCGAGACCCGCGCGTCGGACACCATCGATTCACAATCCAACGACGCTCGCGAATGCGCGTAACTCTCATCCGCCCGCTCTCTCGCTCGCGTTACGCTTGTAAGACTTCTTCTCTCCTTTGGAATTCGGTAGATTCAGAGGTTCATGACTCGACCCGACCCACCCCCTTCCCCTTGATACAAAATGGTGACGTCGAGGACGCCTTCGCGAACGCGTCACCGTGCGACTCCTGTGGACGAGCGAACGCGCGAGAGGTTGGCAAAGAGCACGAGAACACATGGTGCACTCGATGTCCGCGGCGCGCGCGCCGATCGCGAGCGCGAGCGCGCGGGGGAAAGGGTCGAACGCGCGCGCCGGGACGAGAGCGCGGACGAGCGCGGGACGCGCGGTGGCGCGACCTCGAGCGGGGTCTCGGGGCGGCGCCACGATGGCGAGCGCGGCGGGTGAGGGAATCGATGGCGTTGAAGGCGCGAGCGGGGTGAAGATCGCGGCGCCGAGCGCCAAGGAGGAGGAGGTGGATCGCATTCAGGAAATGCTGAACAAGCCCTACAAGTGGGGCTTCAGCACGACGATCGAAACCGAGACTATTCCCGCGGGATTGAGCGAAGACGTCGTTCGCATGATCTCTGCGAAGAAGGAAGAGCCAGAGTGGATGCTTGAGTTCCGATTGAAGGCGTTCCGTAAGTGGTTGACGATGGAGGAGCCGGACTGGAGCGACAATCGGTATCCACAAATTGATTACCAGGCGGTGTCGTACTACAGCGCGCCCAAGTCCATGGAAAAGAAAAAGAGCTTGGATGAAGTCGATCCCGAGTTGCTGGCCACGTTCGATAAGCTCGGAATTCCTCTCAACGAGCAAAAGCGATTGTCGAATGTCGCCGTCGACGCCGTGTTTGACTCGGTTTCCATCGGGACGACGTTCAAGGAGGACTTGCTAAAGGCGGGCGTCGTTTTCTGCTCCATTTCCGAGGCCGTGCGTGATTACCCGGAACTAGTCAAGGAACATCTTGGCTCGGTCGTTCCCGTGGCGGATAACTATTTCACCGCCTTGAACAGCGCGGTGTTTAGCGACGGCTCCTTTGTGTACATTCCGAAGGGGGTCATTTCTCCCATGGAATTGTCCACGTACTTCCGCATCAACGCCGAGTCTGCCGGTCAGTTTGAACGTACGTTAATCGTCGCGGAAGACGACTCTTACGTCAGCTACTTAGAAGGCTGCACCGCCCCGGCTTACGACGATAACCAGCTGCACGCGGCGGTGGTCGAAATTAGCGCCGGCAAGAACGCCGAGGTCAAGTACTCCACCGTCCAGAACTGGTACGCGGGCGATGAAAACGGCAAGGGAGGCATTTACAACTTTGTTACCAAGCGTGGGTTGTGCAAGGGGGACAACTCGAAGATCTCTTGGACTCAAGTTGAGACGGGTTCGTCCATCACGTGGAAGTATCCTTCCGTTGTGCTCGCCGGCGACAACTCGATCGGCGAGTTTTACTCGGTCGCGTTGACGAACAACGCGCAGCAAGCGGACACGGGTACGAAAATGATTCACATCGGTAAAAACACACGTAGCCGCATCGTGAGTAAGGGTATCAGCGCCGGCAAGAGTAAGAACGTGTACAGAGGTTTGGTGCAAGTCGGCCCGAACGCCTCTGGCGCGCGCAACTACTCCCAGTGCGACTCCATGCTCATCGGTGACAAGGCCGGAGCGAACACGTACCCATACATTCAAGTCAAGGAACCGAGCTCGCGTGTGGAGCACGAGGCGAGTACGTCGAAGATTGGTGAGGATCAACTGTTTTATTTCCAGCAGCGCGGCATCGATCCAGAGGAAGCGGTGGGAGTGATCATTTCCGGCTTTTGCAGAGAAGTGTTCAACGAATTGCCCTTAGAATTTGCCGCGGAAGTGAACCAGCTCATGAGTCTTAAGCTAGAAGGTTCGGTTGGTTAATGCATCTAGAACGCCGCGCGATGCTTGTAATCTTACACTATGAATATTTTTTCTCAAGCGGGGAGGGGAGCGTGGTTTACAGCTTGCATATGTGTTGAATGAACATGTTTTTGGGTAGAACTATCTAGATCGCGGTGATATCGTCACTAATACGCGTCGGTCTGATGTTGGGATTGATGGAGGTCATCGGCGGAGTCCTTCTTGGCTTGAGAGCTCAACGACATTTTCGAACCCTTTGAAAAAGTTGACTTGCTGTCGAGCGAGAGCAAAGAACTCTCCTCCATCATTTGCATCTTCGCAAGAGCCTCGATGCGCTTCTTTTCCTTTGCTAACTTGGCTTGCTCTTCGGGCGGAAGATGTGCCTCGTCACCTTTAACGTCGCTGTCGCTTCTCATCGATCTTTGTGATGCTGTCCTACTCAGCGTCGCGTTGTCCGTCTGCAAGTGCAACGCGTGCGAGGAAGCGACCGAGTACTCACTCACGTGTGGTGCGTTTGGTTGCTGGACGGCGCCAGTCATGGTAGGCTCTGGTACGTGCGCGTGAGGTGGTGATGTTGGCGTCGACATCGCACTTTGGTGCTGCGGTGCGGTGGGGGTGGTGTTGGGGGTGGGAGCAGGAGCAGGGGCAGGCGCCGCCGAGGGCGGCGGCTGAGGCGGCAAACCATGATGGAGAGAGCTCGCGCTCTGCGCGTTGCTGAGACGCGTCGTCGGATGAGTCTGCGTCGGAGCGGGTGTTGGCGCTCGAGAGTGCCTTTCAGCGCGAGCGGACTCTGATCCGGTATCAGAAGCCGCGAGCAAGGCCATCTTACTCGCCGTGCGCTCGATGCGTTTCTTCTGTAGAGAGCGCAACTTTTGTTGCCTTTCAGTCGTGTGCCGCTGTCGCATTTCAGCCTCCTCCTGTTGCTGCTGAAGCTCGAGCTCTTCAAGCAATCGAAGTTCTTCCATCTCTTCCTCTTCTTCCTCATTCACGTAGGAGGATCCACCATCTGAGCTTCGATCGCCGAGGTCGGGTTGTTCGAAAACTCGATGCACTTCCTGCATGACGTGCTCGGACATGTGCGGTTGAGGTACCGCCGTCGTCGCGGGCACGCGAGGGGGCTTCGCAGCCACAGCAAACTGTTCCAACGACGCAGCCACGTCAGCCGGCGCGACGGGCGCAGACTGCGGCGGAGCCGGATGCGCCGGCGGCGACGTCTCGCCCGGACTCGATCCTCCGCTCCCCGCGGCGGACTGCAAGAGGGACATGGTATCATGTTGCTTCAACGCCTCGAATGCGCTCTTCGGACGAGACGTATGATCTTCGCGCGCCACCATCGGTTGCGACTGCGGAACGATCGTATTGTCGTCCAAGAGGATTCGCGCCTTATCGGAAAGCGACTCCGTCGACGGTGTGCGCATGACGAAGTCTGAGTGTCCGACGTTTGCCGTCACCGCGGGACCATCTTGACTCGAAACAGCGTCTTGAGTTCGCGCTGCCTCGGGACTCGACGCACCGCTATTATCCGCACTCGGTCTCTTGCTTTCGTCGCGTACGCAGAAACCCCTCTTCTCATCCTCCAAGTATTTCACCTCCTTCTCTATCTCTCTCTCAATCGCCTCCACGGCGCTCGACTCTAGGCTGAGAGCCTCCACCATCTCGGTCGCGACAGACCGAGCGCTGTCCGTTCCAGTATTAAAAGGAAACTCAACAGTTCGATTTTGACCGGACGAGTCGGCGATTCTCAGGCGTAAACGAAGAGAATTGTCTTCCAAAAACGTCCCCTTGACGCGCACGTCTAGCGAAGCGCCGCGCTTGTGCGACGGAGGTTCCGTCGTATCCGCTTCCGAATACACGCGCACAATCTTGCGACCGCTGTCGGCGGCCAACGGAAGTTCCGCCTGGAGCTCTTCGTCTTCTCTGACGATGGGTCGCGGCACCTCCGGCTCCTCCTCGACCACTCGCCTCGGCACCATGGTCTTCTTTTCCTTCTTCATCAACCACTTGTGATCCAAGAGTTGTTGCGCCGTGGGCCGTTGGTCAGCCGGTGCGATGGCGAGCGAAATGAATTCGTAAATGTCGTCACCTTTCTCCTTGATCTTTTCGAGGGAGGCTGGTGGAACCCCACTCGACACGCGCTTGTAAATTTGCGCCGGATTCTTGCACTCGCAATACGGGCACTCGAAAGTCACCAGTTCGATGAGGCACATACCGAAGGAGTAAATATCCACTCGCTCGTCGTAATCCTCTTCGTAAAGCTCTGGCGCCATAAATTCGGGCGTTCCGATAACGCTGTGGGTGCGTTGGTGGTCCAACATCGCGGCGAGCCCCAAGTCTCCGATTTTGATTTCTCCGGCGTTGCCGTTGACGAAAATGTTGTCGCACTTCAGGTCACGATGAACAATCGGTGGCTCGTGCGCGTGCAAATACGCTAAACCTCGTAAAATTTGTCGAGACCAGCTTTTAACGGCCCGCATATCCAGATTGTTTTTGAATCGAGCGGCGTACTTGTTGAGAGTCCCCGCGCACGCCTCGGTGATGAAGTTTACGCTGACTTCGCCAGTCTTCTCATCAATCGTGTTCCACGAGTGATAAAACTTGAGCACATTTTTGTGATCGAGTCTCTTCAAAATCTCAACCTCACTCAACAACCGCGCCTTCTCCGCCGCGGGCAAACCGTGAACTTTGACTTGGTTCCACGCGACGTCCATGCCCTCCTCTTCGTCGAACGCCTTGTACACATTCTTGTACGTACCGCGTCCGAGAAGCTCCGTTGTCCGTCCGAAGCGTCCGGTCGGATCCCACTCTACAAACTTGGTCGTCTCCTCTTCTGGATCGTCATCAATCTCCGCTGGGTCTGAAGCTTCCTCCTGCGAGTCGACGTTGACCTCGTCTCGCGTCGCCTCCTCCGTCGGCGCGTCTTCAGCCTTCCCATTCACCGCCTTTGGTGACTCGGCTTCACCCGAAGAGAGCTTACCGTTCGCATCTGCGGCATCTTCTCCCATCGCGGAGCGCTCTTGCGCCGTCTGGGCCGGTTCCGCGTCCTCCATCTCGGTCCGCGAGTCGCCTCTCTCTCTCGCGCCAATCGCGTCTGAATCAACCTCAGAATCGACCGACGAGCGTCCAGTTCCTTGAATTATCGCTGAAAACGACGTCTTAATGACACATCGATCCTTCTCTCTGGCGAAACTCGCGTGAGGGGTCGAATACGACGCGCCCTTTTGAAAAAACTGGTGAGAAAGCTTCTCAAACTCTCGTTTGAAAAGAGCAAGATCCCGTCAAAACTGACGAGTCCTGACCCGTCGCGACCCCCTTCGCGCGGCCCTGGGTGGTGTTGGGTGAGATTCGCTCACACGCCTCGACGCTCGCCTCGACGCTCGCCTCGACGACGTTCGCGCGCTCGATCGACGCTACGATTTCCCCTCGCGCGCCTCAAACGCGCTCGCGCCTTCTCACCGCTCGCACGTCGCGAACACCTCCTCCGAGATCTCTCGTTCGCGCACGATTCGCCCGCGCCGCGCGCGCGAGATGAGATTGGCCTTCGCACCACCCCCTCTCGACGCCTCTCCGCGCGACACCGACGTCGCTCGAGCGCGCGCGAGGCGACGATGCGCTCACGAAAAACTTTTTCCGCCCCCTCGCACGCACTCACGCGCGCGAACGACGCTCGCGCCTCGTCCCGGGCGCCTCGCGCGACACCCCGCGCGCGGACGACCGACGACTGCGGACGGCGGCGGACGCGCGCGAGCCCGGTCTCGGTCTCGTCCGTCATCATCCGTCGTCATCGACATCCCGTTCAAAACCATACACTACGAGTGAAAAGTCCGTGTATCATCACACACAAGACACACGCACGACGGCACGCCTCTCCATACAATCACCATCGAGAGCGCTTTGCGCGGAAGGGAATCACAACGGTGAGGCGCGCGCGCCGATATCGCGCGCGACCTCGGTCGACCGGTCGACCGTTCACGAAGGGGTGGGGTGCCGACCGATCGATCGAGCGATCGATCGATCGATCGACGCCGTCGGCCTCGCGAGGTGTGCGTTTTCGGTCGGCGTCCACCGGTCGAACGCGTCGGGCCGTTCGTCCGCACTCGACGACGAGGACGACGGGCGCGAGGACGAGGACGAGGACGAGGAGGGTGCGATGATGCGTGGGGGACGAGGAGGACGCGGAGGTGGTGGTGGTGGAGGAGGCGGTGGTGGTGGACACGCGCCGTCGTTGGCGGGGATGGTGGACGCGCGCGTGCACGTCATCACGAACGATGGGAGACACGTCGTGGGGACGCTGCGAGGTTTTGACCAGGTGACGAACGTGATCCTGGAGGGGTGCTCGGAGAGGGTGTATTCGAGCGAGCGAGGGGTGGAGGAGGCGCCTCTGGGGTTGTACATGATACGAGGCGATAATGTGTGCGTACTTTTGACGGATTCGAACGCGCGGGGAGGACGTTTCTCGAGACGGTCGACGCGCGGACGCGAGACGAGGGGAAGGAGGCGAACGATGACGACCGCGCGCTTGAGACTGACTTTTGAAAAACATCGTCTCGTACGTTTTCTATTCGCGCAGTGCGCTCGTGGGTCCCGTGGACGAAGAATTAGACGCTGAATTAGACTTGCCGGAGACGAGGGCTCCTCCTCTGAAACCAATCAAATTTTGAGCTCTTGTAAACGAAATCTAGGAACGGTAGTGTAGTTTGTGTAGTCATCCGTAAACGTCAACGTTTTGTTTCTCAGACAACAGGGCGTTCGCGTGCAGGATGGTGTCCATTTCGTCCTGCGTGACGCCGGTGATTGGTTCCGTACGTCGTGAGTTCGTCTTCATTCGCGCGTGGAGGTGCTTGAGCGCCTCCGCGCACTCGGCATTCTTGACGGCGTTATCCCACGCCGTGTGATTCGTGTGACTGAGGCTCGTCGGTGTTCTCGGAAGCAAGAATTGGAATCTCTCTCTGAAGAAATTTGTTTCGCTCTCTACGTGTTTATAGAGCGCTTTCAGTCCCGGGGACGTGCCCGCAACTGGCCGAACAAAGCTCATGAGGTTCGCCGCTGCGTGCTGTGTTCGCGCCATGGTCAGTCACGACGTTTTCGAGAACACGCGCGTCGCAATTCGCTATTCAACGTCGCGGAATCTATCGACTCACGATTGCCCAGAAGCACAATAGGGTACAAAGGACTTGCACGTGGGAAATGGTCGGAATGGTGACGAGCGCGACGAAAGTGACGAGCACCTGCGCCGGCACACGAACGAAAGCGCTCACGGCGGTGTTGAAACCACGAGCCAGACGTAACACAAGCGGGAAAACTTCCTTGATCTCCTTTCGCATCATCACATCGTTTTCTTCGAAGCTCGCCGTCTCTTCCGTCTCTTCCGAAGCGGCGCTCGCGACTTCGCGCTCTCCGAGAGTCTCTGCAACCCCTTCGTGCTCCACGCTATCGTCGAGCGTTTTTGTCCGAACGCGTTTGAAACCTCTCTCGAGAATTTCCTTATCAGGTTTCTCCATCGTCACCGCCGCCATGCGCGCTTCGTCGACGTCGAATGTCTCCACCGCCGCGCGGGCGTCCGAGAGGCTGAGTGTGAAGACGCGGGACGTTTCCTCGGGACATCTCGCCTCGTTCATCGACGCGTCATGATGACGGCGCGCGCGCGTAGCGCGCCCGCGAACCGATCGGCGACAACGCGCGCGTCCTCCTCCTCCTCCTCGTCGTCGTCGCACGCGTCGTCGTCGACGCGTCGATCGACACGCGCGGTGTCGAGACGAGAGACGGCGGTCGTGGGCCTGAGCGCGTTCATCTTGAGCGCGGCGACGCGCGGGAAGGGACCGGCGTTCGCGGCGAGGTACGCGCGAGAGAGTCGACGCGCATCGCGTCGCGATCGTTCGCGCGCGAGGTGACGCGCGCGCGGCGTCTGAGGCGAGTGACGAGCGCGCGCGCGCGGAGAGACGAGACTGACGACGCTTTTCCTCTCGTACGCGCGATAGCGACGAGGACGACGTTCGTCGAGCGATTCGAGCGGCGCTCGAAGCCAAGGTCGTGAAGACGAAGTGTCCAGCGGTGTTGCGATTGGTGTTTCACGACGCGGGAACGTACTTGGAGAGCGCCAAGGATGGAGGCATGAACGCGAGCGTGCGATACGAACTCAACCGACCGGAATCGTTCGGCTTGAAACGAGGACTGAGCGTGGTGAAGAGCGCTTACGACGCCCTCGACGGAACCGCGGCGGAGGGTAAAGTATCTTTTGCGGATATGATCGCGTGCGCGGGCGCGTACGCGGTGGAGTTTACCGGAGGACCATCGTTCATGGAGCGCGTGCCGCTCGGTCGCGTCGACGCCGACGAGGCTGATCCGGAAAATAGAATGCCGGAGCAGACATTGAGCGGAAAAGACATGCGCGAACACTTCGCGCGGAGTGGAATCAACACGCGCGATATGGTCGCGCTCGCCGGGGCGCACACCATAGGTGGAAAAGGATTCGGTGACGCGTACACGTTCGATAACGCGTATTACGTCACCCTCGTCGCCGATCCGTGGCACAAGCCCAACATGACGAAGGACGAGGCGGAGATGGCTGAGCACATCGGTTTGCCGAGCGATCAGTACATGAGAGAGGACGCGGAGAGCATGGAGTGGATTAAGCGCTACGCGAACGATCAAGACGCCTTCTACACCGATTTCGTCGACGCGTACCTGCGGTTGACCAGACTCGGTGCCGACTTCGTGTAGACGCCGCGTTCGTAGTTTATTTATTTGATCAATTTGATTCAGTATTACAGGTAGATTGGCGTTAAACCATTCATTCACGTAAAACACACAGTACATCGTTCGCGTCTGTCCATCCACCGCCATCGACGAGCCGCGCGTCCTTTCCAGGACGCGACGACGCGCGTCGATTCGAAGGCGTCGAGAGGCGTTTTGCGGGCGAGGCGTCTCTTACGCGCGTTCACCGCGGATGCGTCGAGCGAGTTGAATGTCCTTCGGCATGATGGTGACACGCTTGGCGTGGATGGCGCACAAGTTGGTGTCTTCAAAGAGACCGACGAGGTACGCTTCCGACGCCTCTTGGAGCGCCAACACGGCGGTGCTCTGGAAGCGCAAATCCGTCTTAAAGTCTTGCGCGATTTCGCGCACGAGACGTTGGAACGGGAGCTTGCGGATCAAGAGTTCCGTAGACTTTTGGTACTTGCTACGTCATCGAAACGTACGACGATTCATCGCGCACTCGTCAGTCAGGCATTCATCCGCCTTCGCGCGCGTCGTCTCCGTCGCTCGCGTTTTATTTTAGGGTTGACACTCGCGTCTCGACACGCACCGAATCTCACGAAGCGCGACGGTACCCGGACGGTACCGGTGCGGTTTCTTAACGCCTACGACGAACGCGCGCGCAAAAATCGTGTGCACCCCCTCGTCAGTCCCCGTTCGACGCACTCGCGCGCGTCGACCCACGTTCCACCGCACGTCGCGATCGCCATTCGTCCCGTCGGTACCGCCACTCGCGAATCCGTCGTCGTCACCGTTCGCTCGTCTCGCGCCACGTCTCGCTCGCGCGCGCGCGCACCTCCGGTCGTCGGCGCCGATTTTCTCGCAGCCTTGGTCGCCAACTGCTTGCGCGGCGCCTTCCCACCCGTGGATTTACGCGCGGTTTGCTTCGTACGCGCCATGTCGAGAATCCACGCGCGCGCGAGTGCCGACGACGCACTTCGTCGAGAGCGCATCGAGTCTCTCCTCGATGAGTCGTGAACGGTGAAATCCACCCACACGTGCTCGATCCGGGTCGAATCGAAGGCGTCAGTTGGTCGTCGCGCTTTTCGACGACGCCGACGCCGACGGTGGACGCGACTTGGCGAGGCGAGGCGTGCGCGCGCGGTCATGCGTGCGGTGTGCGTCGCGCGTGCGCGCGTGGAGACGCCGCGCGTCGCGCGAGCGCGCGTGGAGGCGAGGCGCGCGCGGGACGTGCGCGAGACGCGCTTTGGACGCGATGAGAGGTGTCGACTGGTGGGAACGGCGCGGGGGGGGCGAAACGGGCGCGCGCGCGCCATGGTGACGGAGG
>Ga0255762_10002613_pt1 | contig 14547 bp, 11 predicted proteins | sample 101ome_16_FD_179962 | JGI IMG/M metagenome (GOLD analysis project Ga0255762, IMG submission 179962) | Coastal salt marsh microbial communities from the Groves Creek Marsh, Skidaway Island, Georgia - 101401AT metaG (version 2) | ecosystem: Environmental > Aquatic > Marine > Intertidal zone >...
CGTGACCGAGGGCGGGTGCTGGCGAAAGGTCATGTCGGAATGCCAGATCTCGATCTTGGAGGGGTTTTTGGCGGTGCTCTCCAGAATCATCACCTCGGGTAGTCCCTCAACCGTGTTGTAGGCCGGATGTGTCTGTAGCGGGCCGAATATCTCCGCCAGCTGCTTTTGGGCGACCGGCTCAATCACCTGGTCGCGGAAGAACAGCACCTCATGCTCGTTGAGAAGCGCCCGCAGGGTATTCGCCAGCGCGCCATCGATGCCGTCATTTAAATTAATTGCCTGTAGTTCGGCGCCCAATGCCCCGGCGACTCGTTTTACCTGCATCTTCGGTGCTCCTATCAATCGCCATCTAATCCTGCCGCGGCGAGATTGTGCTCGCCAGTGATGTGGCGGTGCAATAGTCCACTTGGCAGACTGATCGCAAGGGTGGATGGACTGTCGTTTATCGCAACGATCTCGTCATCTGCATGAGATGGTAATTGGATCATTAAATAATCAGGAGCTTCATGATGAGAAAATGGATTTTCGCTACCGGCCTGATAGGGGCCCTCGTTTTACAAGGCACCGCGACCACTGCGGCTGCGGCAACAACGGAGAGTGCGGCACTAAGACAGGGTGCAAGTATTGCCACCCTGCAGTGGTCGCAATCACCTTTTCCGGATGCGCGTTCCACTGCCGTCTCCTTTCTTGAGGCGGCCCAGGTGCGCGGTCGGTTATTGCCACTTGTGTTGGGCATCGCAACTTTCGACCTGACGCTGGCCACGTTTTATTGGGGTGTGTACGTGCCGTATTACGCAGATAAGGAGCCATCCTTTGATGAGTCGCCCTGATAAGCAAGAGCAGCATCCTGTGCGGGCGCTCCAGCAAAAACTCGATGATGAGGCGCGGCGTCAGGCGAGGGAGCGTTATTTTGCCTGGCGCATTGTGCCGTTGCTGGCGATCTGGGCCGCCGTCATGGCGGCCATCACCCTGGCGGCCCCCACTGTTATCGATAGGGGAGTGGCATTGACGCTCTACTGTGCGGGCGCGGTGGTCTGTGTGGTGGGATTGTCTCGCCGGGCGCGGGTGCGGAGCGAGGCGCGTTAATGCCAACGCGCTCCGGTAACGCCGCCACTCGCGGTCTCGCGAGAGAACAGGTCACGCCTCTCGCCCATAGGGTTGTTGCTCGTCTGTTGCTGTCAACCATACTGGGCGCCACAGTGGCGGCGGCGCAACCGGTGCGCGCACCAGCGCAAGCGATTACGCAAGGCGATACATTCGATTGTGGTGTGGCGGCGCTGGCCACGGTGTTGACGCTACAACAGGGGCGCGAGGTGATGCCTCGGGCGCTGATCAACGCGCTGCCGATGACGGAGGTGCAGCATGCCGTGGTGAAGGAGCGCGGTTACAGCCTTTATGAACTGGCTCGCATGGCGCAGGCCGTGGGAGCCAAGGCGGGCGTGTACCGGCTGGATGCACACTCCCTCGAGCGGTTACCACTACCCAGCTTGGTTTATCTTTCCCTGCCAACGGGCCCTCACTTCAGCGTAGTGACTGACGTGGTGGGAGAAAGCGTGGCGCTGGCCGATCCCTCCCGCGGTTTTATGATCTGGCCCAAGGCGCAATTTCTTGCGGCGTGGGCGCCCTCGGGCAAGGGATATACCGTAACCGTTACAGCAGATCCTGACGCGTCAGCGTAATACCGCTCTTTGCCAGAGACTCCGCGCCCCCAGTATGGGTGACCACCGCCGTGCTCGCTAATTCAGGGCGAAGGTAGGTCTCAGCCACGCGCCTGAGGTCATCGAGTGTGGTGTTTACAATGCCTGCACGAAACTGCCGGCGATGTTCATCGGTGCGCGCAAAGAGACATTCGTGAAAGTGCCGCTTGGCCTCGCCCGCGGGGGATCCGGGCTTGTCCAGACTGGAAATCACGCTGAGGATTGCTTCTTCAAGGGCGAGGCCGTCATGGGACTGCTCCAGAAGCCACTGCACCGAGGCGTCGAAGTCTGTCAGAGTCTCGACCAGACGAGGATCCCGGTAAGAGAAGAACTTGAAGGCAGCCATATTGGCGTCGTGACTCGCGCCACCGCCATAGGCCCCGCCTTGCTCGCGAATGCTGCGGTGTAAGTAGCCATTGCGAAGGAAAGCTCCCAGCACAGAGAGTACCGGTGCGTCAGGGTGCCCCGAGGGCACCGTGGGGTAAGCGCGGGCGCAAAAATTGACCTGGGTATTGGTGACCCACATCTCTTGCCGTCCCTCTCGGACCGGCGTCCCCTGCCAGAGCTCGACTGACGCACCGCCAAGTGGAGTCACGGCTCCGAGCGCGGCGTTGGCGGCCGCGCTCAGATTGGGTTCATCGGCAATGGTGCAGAGAAAGGGCGCCCCTGAACCTGCCAGCTTCTGTTGCAGTGCCGACAGCGACGCGGCGAGGGTGTCCAACTCGCCATCAACGGCCAGCGCGTCGTCCAGCGCGCGCAGGCGACGAATCCCCTCGAGCCCGCCTTGCTCGTGACCCAGCCGCGCCAGAGGGCTCATGCCCGCGCAGGCAGCGCTCATGGCAAGGGCGTGTCCGCTACCAGTAATGCCCTGATCCCTCCGGGCGCGAATCTGGCTGACCAGGTCGCGAATCCGCGGGAGTTCGTCAAAGCGCGCGCCAAGCAAAGTGTCGGACATCAGGCCCAGTTGACCGTCCATGCGATCAGCCAATGCCTTGGAGGACAGGACAAAGAAACTGTCACAGGACTGCTCGTCGTCGCGGTGGGCGCGGCTACTCACCGAAGCACCCAGCGCACCCACGGTCGCAGAATGTCGATCCTGCGCTTGCAAATAGTCCAGTTCTCCCACGCCCACTTCGGCCATCAATGCCGTCACCAGCGGCAAATGTTCCAGCTCTGCGCTGGTCATGGCGGGCAGTCGGCTGGCCCACTGTTGGTAGACCAAACCATTGGTGCCGGCGGTGTAGCGATAGTGGGTATGGTCAGTGGTGTGCACCTCAGGTGTGGGGCTGGGGATCTCCGCGGGAATATCAGAGAGTTCAACCCGCGGTAACACATTGGGATCATCTTTTTGTGTCTGACGCTCACGCAGTCGGCTCGCCAGGTCCAGGATTTCTGCCGTATGGCTGCTACTCAAGCCGTCTTTGAGGGTTGCGAGCCGAGCTGCCTCCGCCTTTTCGCGCTGCTCGGCCAGTCCACTGTCGGGTGCCACCACGAGGCTGACGCGATGCGGGTTTTCCAACAGCAGGCGGCGAATCAATCCGGGAATATAGTCCGGCTCTTTGACCCGCTCACGAAGGCTGGCAATGACCGGCTCCAGATCCAGCGCCGCGACCGCATCACCGTAGTGAGTAGCGGCCCCAAGGGCGCGCAGCATCAGGTTTAGTCCGTAGGGCATGCCATCGCCGCTGACTTCGCGCTGGTGCAGCTCAATCTGGCGCAGGATGGCCTCGATCTTGTCCGGGTCAATGCCGGTGTTGGCAACGCCTTCAATACACGCCAGCACCTCTTCTTCAAAGGTTGTTGCGTGCTCGGTCTCGCTACCCTCGATGCCGCAACAGAACACCATCTCGCGCATGGACTCTTCCAGCCCGCAAAGCGGTGAGGGCGAGGAACCCAGTGAGGTCGTTTCGAGATACTGCAGCAGGGGAGACGCGCTGTTCTCCATCAACACGGAAGACACCAGCTGCGCCTCCAGCATGGCGGTCAGGTCGGCGCTTTCGCCCAACTTCCAGCCCATGATCAGGTGGGTTTTCTTGCTCGCGGTCTCGTCGGCATCGATCGCATACGGATGAGTCGCGCGACGAGGTGCGTCAAACGGCTGCTCCAGTGCCACCTCGATGCGGCGGTCGAGCGCCGCAAATCGGTGCAGTACCGCTGACTCAAAAATCTGCTGATGTTCCGCCGCAGGGATATCGCCAAAGGTCAGGAAAATCGCATTGCTGGGGTGGTAGTGCTCGGCATAAAAATCACGCAGCGCCTGATAGGTCAGGTCGGGAATCACTTCCGGATCACCACCACTGTTGAAGTGGTAAGTATTGGACGGGAATAGCTCGTGGCACAGGCGATCCCACAGCACCGAGGGCGTGGAGGACATGGCGCCTTTCATCTCGTTGAAGACCACGCCCTTAAAAACTAGCGGTTGGGTAGCGTCGTCGCCTTGGAATTCGACCCGGTGACCCTCCTGGGCGAAATCCAGCGGATCCAGCCGGGAGAAAAAGACGGCGTCCAGATATACGTCGAGCAAGTTGCCAAAGTCCTTTCGGTTTTGTGTTGCGAAGGGATAAGCGGTCCAGTCAGAGCTGGTAAAGGCATTCATGAATGTATTCAGTGAGCGTCGCAGCATCATGAAAAAGGGATCGCGCACGGGGTAGCGCTCGCTGCCACACAGCGCGGTGTGTTCCAGTATGTGGGCAACGCCGGTGGAATCTTCGGGCACGGTGCGCAGTGCCACCATAAACACGTTCTCGGGCGAGTCACTGGCGAGGTGAAGGTGAATCGCGCCGGTCGCCGGGTGCTCATATTCCTCCACCGTCAGATTCAGGCTCGCGATGGGTACCGCGCGCTTGCGCACGAAGGTATTGGGGTGCGTGTTTGCCTTGGGCGTGCGGGAGAGTTCAGTCATATCAGATTCCGTTACCACAGTATTTTTGCGTCCCTGATCAATGTGGGGTCAGGGGGCGGTTTTTTCCAGCGCTATTTCGTAAAGCCAGGGCCAATTTTTACCGGTGACCCACAGGGCGCCCGTCTCGGGATGTCGCGCAATACCGTTGAGCACATCGGTATCGCGTAGTCGGTCATCCTCTGGTAAAAGCCCGGTCAAGTCGATGACGCCCGTGACTTCCCCGGTATCGGGTTGTATGCGCACAATCCGGTCCGTTTGCCACACATTAGCCCAGATCTCGCCGTCGACCCACTCCAGCTCGTTAAGGTTGCGCACGGGCTTTCCCAGCAGACGCACCGGTAACACGGTGATCTGCCCGCCGGCAGCGAGGTCCGCCGAATAAAGCCGGTCGGAGCCGTCGCTAAACCACAGCACCGATCCCTGATGAGTGGCGCCCCAGCCCTGGCCGGGTAAAGGGCTTTGCCCGACCAGCGTCAAATCGGGCAGCGAATACACCAGCATGACCCGCTCCCGCCAGGACAGCAAAATCAGCTGGTTGTCGATGATGGTCAGTCCCTCGGCAAAAATGCGGGGGTCAACCGGCACGCTGAGTAGGGGTGTCATCTGCGGGAAGTCGTAAACGCGAATCGTGGACTTGCCGTAGCCCCCGGAGCTCACGTACAACCGACCGTCATGAAATTCCAGACCCTGGGTGAAGTTCTCGCGGTCGAAGCGGCGCTGCGACACCACCCGATAACCATAGTCGATAACTTCGGTACCGGCGTTAACGGCGCTGATCTCGTTGGCCGGCGCTGGGGGTGTGGCCGCGGCGCGGGCATCGTCGTCCGGAAAGATGCCCAAGACCAACGCTAAAAACACCCCAGTTGATATCGCCGGCATCAAGCTCCCGAAGCGCTTTGTTGTGGCGTTATGGTGCCCGCCAGTGCGATACGGCATCACAGGGCCTCGCCGCGTTTTAAAGCGCGCTCGGCGAACCGCGCGGGAGAAATCGCGCGTTGCAGGTAGCGGGGCAGACAGGGCGGCGTGCCCAGTAGCTGATCAACTACGCGCTCCGCCGCGAGCGGGGCTGCGGTGAGTCCCCGTGATCCCAGACTGGTGAGCACGGCGAGACCCGGGTACAGCGGCGCATCGGCGTGAATTACCCGCTTACGGTCGTGTTCTAAGGCCGCGTAGCGTTGATTGAAGTCGGCAAGCCGCGGCACCATGCCAGCGACTGGCAGATAGTCGTTGCTATTGCAGCGCAGGGCAACATGCCCTCGCCAGCCCTCGGGAGGCGGGTTTAGCTCAAGATCGGGAAGAGCGCGTCGCATCATGTCGATATTATGCGTGTGCTCTGCTGCCCGTTCATCCGTTTTGGTATCGCCGGGGCCAAAGCTCGCCCCCAAACAATGCACGCCCTCTCGCGCAGGAGGCAGGTAGCCCTCATCGCACACCGGGACACTCACGTCGGCCAAAACAGGGGTGGTGGGCACATGGGTGGTTTGACCGCGAATCGAGTTCAGGGGCAGCCAGGCCAGTTCGGGCTGTTGCAAGACGTGCCGAGCGGTGGCGATGATTGCTACGGGTGCTTGCGCCAGCGCAGAGTTTTGGGTACTGCAAGCAACCCAGTTCTCCCCCTGCCGGTGCAGTGAGATGACGCCGCACTGCTCTTTTACCGTAATGAGCGGATGGTCAAGCAGCACGCGGCATAGGGCGCGCGGGTCGAGCCAGCCCCCGCGTTTGTAATGAATGCCGCCACACCGTGGAGTGATGCCGGTGATGGCCGAGATCTCAGTGGCCGAGAGCGCGCGGGCAAATTCGGGCGCAAGCGCCAGCACCTGTTGGAGGTGTGCGAGGGTGTCGTCGGGCTCGTGGAGTTGAATATAGCCGCCGTGACCGATGTCGATGCCAGGTGCCAACAGACCTGCCCCGGTCAGGGTGCGGTAGTAGTCGGCAGCGTAACCAAAGGCGGCAATAGAGAAATCCGTCAGCGGGTTGTGCTGATGGGAGAGGCGCGTGTAGGTGACGCCCTGCAGGTTACTGGAACCCCCGCCTGCGACCGACGCTGCCTCGAGCACCGTTACCGGGATCCCGCGTCTTGCGAGCGCCTGTGCCATATGCGCACCGGCAAGGCCGGCGCCGACCACGAGGGCCGAATCAATGGATTGCGGCGCGGGATTCAGATCCCACGGGGTGAGGGGTGGGGTTAGCCGTGGTGACTCTCGCAGGGTTCCCCACAGCGCATCGCGCTTGCGGCCATACCCCGGCCGTTTTTGCATCGAAAAGCCCACAGTAGTCAGACCCTGGCGCACTGCGCTGGCCGCGGTAAAGGTTGAAACGGTGGCGCCAGGGCGACTCAGCGCCGCCATGGCCGTAAAAATAGAGTCTGACCACGGCCCCGTCTCTTTTGCCGGAGCAAAGCCGTCGAGGTACCACGCGTCAACCCACGCCGTTGCCTGGCTCGACAGATCCGACAGTGCCTCGCCGGCGTCCCCCCACCACAAATCCAGCGTGACACTCCATTCACTCAAATATCGCCGGTGACACCCCGCGAGGGGGTCGGGCCATCGCTCCAAGAGTGTCGTCAGCACTGCGGCCAACTCGGGCCATTGCTTCAGGGCGCGCTGCATATCGCCGGGCTCCACCGGGGCGCGCTCTAACCCGAGGTAGTGAAGCCGCCCCCCCGGAGGACGGTGCCTGAGCCAGGTGGCGATGGTGAGACATACGTTGAGTGCGGTCCCGACGCCGACTTCGGCGATCACAAAGGGTGTGTCAGGGTGATGGGATTGCCAGCGTTGGCGTAACTGATTGCCCTCAATGAACACATAGTCGCTCTCAGCCAATCCGTCATCTGCCGAGAAATAAATATCGCCGGCCGCCTGCGACACCGGGGTGTTGCCCTGCCAGTCGAGGGCGGCGCTCGCCAGTGGGCACCAAGGTTGTTGGGTAGGGTTGATCACGACCGGTTATCAGAAGTCTCGGGTAGACGCGGCGGCGTTGTTCGCTACCGGCAGCTGAACGGGCAGTCTATCAAAACCCGTTGCCTCGGCGGGCCGGTATGCCGTCTCGGAAAAGCGCCATCTTGAAAAAACAAAGCCATGCCAACTGCAGAATAAGGTGGTGGGCGAAGGCTGGACCACGCGGTAAACTCCCCGCCAGCAACGAGAGGGGTTTATGGCTGAAGCGAACAAAACACTCACCGAGGAGCAGTTTGCAACGGTGTGCTGCAATATTCTTCATAAAGCGTTGATCGAGACACCTCGCACCACCAGTAAGCGGGTTTTCCGGGAGCTCGACGCGGGTACCCGCGTCATGCTGACGCGGCTGAAGATGGAAGACGACAGCATGACCCGGGTCGATCTTACTTTGAGCACCGATGCCTTCAGGGGCTCCTTGAATTACTCGACGTTTCGCGACGCCCTGCAGATTTTGCTATCACGGTTTCGCGACCACCTGACGGCAGAACAGCCACTGTCAGTGATGCGTGCGCTGGACGAGGCGGGAGCGCCTACCCTCGAGCGCCGACTCTATGGCATCACCGCACCGGTCGTGTCCGGCGCAGAAATCAATGTGATGATGCTGGGCGTCGATCCACACCCGAGCGAGGCCATCGTGTTGCTGGAGCTCATGTTTGTCGACCCCGAGCAGTTCGCTCAGTCTGAATCGGCCAGTAGCGCGTCTTCGAATAGCTGAATTGCCGGCGGAGGCACAATGGTGACCGTCTCTTTTTCGGTGGGCGCCGCCACCTGTGCCTCGCCTTTGGCGACGGTTTTCCCCTCCTGATTGGTAACGTTGCACTGCAGGGTAATCCACGGTCGCTTGTGGTGTTTATCTGACACCGTGAGGGTCACGGTGAGCGTATCGCCCAATAGCACCGGCGCCTTGAACTGAATGCTCTGGTTCAGATAGACCGACCCGGGCCCCGGTAACTGCATGGCAATGGCGGCGCTGATCAGGGCGCCGGTGAGCATGCCGTGGGCGATGCATTCGCCGAAGGGCGTTGTCGCGGCGTAATCAGGGTCCAGATGCAGAGGGTTGTGGTCGCCGGAGATGGCGGCGAAAGCTTCCACCTCCTGATTGGTGATCAGCCGGGTGTAGGTGGCTTCGTCGCCCACGGCGATTTCATCAAATGTGAGGTTAGTGATTTGCACCAGCGGGGCTCCTCGAATTTAAGCGGTGGGGCTGGGGGAGGTTGACCCCGCAGCGCGTGATCCACATCATACCCAAACCTCCCTCCTTACCCGAGATAAAGTCATGACGGATACGGTCTCTACCGCGATCACCGCGCAGTTGGAAAAACTGGGTATTCCCGCGCGCATCGATACCGACAGTTATCCCTCGATTGTGGCGCTCTTTGAGGAGGCATTCGCCAACTATCGCCTTGAAGCGGCCTGTACCAGCGTGGGGCATACCCTCAGCTACGCCGAGCTCGACCGCCTGTCGGCGCAGTTCGCGGGCTGGTTGCAGCACGATGCGGGCCTTGAGCGGGGTGATCGCGTAGCGATTCAAATGCCCAACCTGATTCAGTATCTGGTGGTGTGCTTGGGCGCCTTGCGCGCGGGCATGGTAGTGGTTAACACCAACCCGCTCTACACCGAGCGTGAACTCGAACATCAACTCACCGATGCCGGTGTCCGCGTCATGGTGGTGCAGGCCAATGTGGCGCAGACCGCGGCGGCCGTATTGCCTCGTACTGGGGTGGAAAAGGTGGTAGTGACCGAAATCGCCGACCTGCATCCGCAACCCAAACGTATGTTGATCAATTTTTTGGTGAAGTACGTTAAGAAGATGGTGCCGCCGTTTCATATTCCGGGTGCCCTCAAACTCAATAACGTGCTGAAGGCCGGGGCCGCCACGCCTTATCAAGCGGTAACGTTAGCCCGCACGGACATGGCGATGCTGCAGTACACCGGCGGTACCACGGGTGTCGCCAAGGGCGCCATGCTCACCCACGGTAATCTGGTGGCCAATGTGCTGCAGAGCGATGCCTTCTTTGCCACCCACAACATGGAAGGCCGCGGGCAGACGATTTTGCAACCTCTGCCGGTGTATCACATCTATGCGTTTACCGCGTCAATGTACGCGTTGCGCATTGGCGCTCACACCGCCTTTGTACCCAACCCACGAGATCTGCCATCGGTGGTCAAGGCCTTCGCCGATTTCCGACCGGCGCTGTTCTGTGGACTCAACACCCTGTTTGTGGCGCTATGTAATAACGAGGCCTTTCGCGCGCTCGATTTTTCCAATTTGCAGGTCACCCTCTCGGGGGGCATGGCGCTCACTCACGATGCTGCGAATCGCTGGACTGAGGTCACGGGATGCATAGTGTCAGAGGGCTATGGTTTGACCGAGACATCCCCGACCGTGTCCGGGAATCCGGGTAACGGTGTGCAGATCGGCACCATCGGCGTGCCGGTGCCAAGCACCGAGATCCAAATACGCGATGACGACGGCAATCCATTGGGACTCGATGAGCCGGGTGAGCTCTGCGTGCGCGGGCCGCAGGTGATGGCAGGCTACTGGCAGCGGCCCGAGGCCACCGCTGAGGTCATTGACGGCGATGGCTGGTTCGCCACGGGCGATATTGCCCTGGTCCAGCCCGATGGGTACCTGCGCATAGTCGATCGTAAAAAAGACATGATCGTAGTCTCGGGATTTAACGTGTACCCCAACGAGCTTGAGGACGTGCTGGTGGCGCATCCCGACGTGGTGGAGTGTGCCGCGGTCGGGATCCCCAGCGAAAGCACCGGGGAGGCGATTCGTATGTTTGTTGTGCGCAGCAACCCGGCGCTCACCGAAGACGCGGTGCGCGATTTTATGCGCGAGGGCCTCACCGGCTACAAGGTGCCCAAGTCAGTGGTATTCAAGGACGAGCTGCCCAAGACGGCAGTGGGCAAGATTCTGCGTCGCGAGTTGCGTGACTAGAACCCAACGCGGCGGCACCTGAATGAATACTCCCACGCCGGCGCCAGAACGGGCGGTACCGGAACAGATACATTTTCCTGAGCAGCTCCCTGTCAGCGAACGGCGGGCCGATATCGAGGCGGCGATCCGCGATCATCAGGTGGTCATACTGGCCGGCGAGACGGGCTCGGGCAAAACCACCCAGCTCCCCAAGATCTGCCTGAGTCTGGGCCGAGGCCGGCGGCAGCGCATTGGCCACACCCAGCCCCGCCGCATCGCAGCCCGTACGGTGGCGCAGCGCATTGCTGACGAATTGAACAGTCCCCTGGGTGAACTGGTGGGGTACCAGATTCGCTTTAACGACACCCTCTCTGAGGCCAGTGCCATCAAGCTCATGACCGACGGCATTCTGCTGGCCGAGCTCACCCACGACCGCGAACTGAGCGCCTACGACACGCTCATTATTGATGAGGCCCACGAGCGCAGCCTTAACATCGATTTTTTGTTGGGCTACCTCAAGCAGCTGTTACCGCGCCGACCCGATCTGAAGGTGATCGTGACCTCGGCGACTATCGATGTGGCGCGTTTCTCGGCGCACTTTAACGACGCGCCCATTATCGAGGTGAGCGGCCGTACTTACCCGGTAACGGTGCAGTATCTGGGGGATACGGAAGATCGCGACGAGGGCGTGCGCCAGCAGATCGTGGCGGTGCTCGATGACATCGAGCGGGGGCAGTTCGGGCCGCGGGGGGATGCTCTGGTGTTTTTGCCCGGGGAGCGGGATATTCGTGAGCTGGCCAAGGCGTTGCGGCATAACGACCGGCTGCGGGTGCTACCCCTCTACGCGCGCTTGAGTCAGGCCGAGCAGAATCGGGTATTTACCAGCGGTGGCGCCGGCATGCGGGTAGTGCTCGCCACCAACGTGGCCGAGACCTCGCTCACCGTGCCGGGCATTCGCTACGTGATTGACCCCGGCGAGGCACGCATCAGTCGCTACAGCGTGCGCAGCCGCTTGCAGCGCTTGCCCATTGAGCCAATCTCCCGAGCCAGCGCCAACCAGCGCATGGGTCGCTGTGGTCGTGTGGCCGAGGGGGTGTGCCTGCGGCTCTATAGCGAGCCCGATTTTGAGGGCCGCCCGGAATTCACCGATCCCGAGATCCGGCGCACCAATCTCGCCGCCGTCGTGCTGCGCATGCTCGAGCTGGGGTTGGGGGACGTGGCGCGGTTTCCCTTTATCGATCCCCCCGACGCCAAAGTGGTCCGCGATGGCTATCGCCTGCTCGAGGAGCTGGGTGCGGTGTCGGCGCGGGGCAGGCTCACGGCGCTGGGTCGCAAGTTGGCGCGGTTGCCGGTAGACCCGCGACTCGGCCGCATGTTGCTGGCGGCCAGTGAGTCGGGCTGTTTGGCCGAAGTGCTGGTAATTGTCAGTGCCATGTCGATTCAGGATCCGCGGGAACGACCCGCCGACAAGCAGGCCCAGGCCGATCAGGCTCACGCCCGTTTTCAGCATCCGCAGTCTGATTTTCTCGCCTGGCTCGCCCTGTGGCGCCACTACGAATCCCAGCGGCAGGCACTGAGCCAGAATCAGCTGCGCAAGCTGTGCCAGCGGGAGTACCTCGCCTACATGCGCATGCGCGAGTGGCGCGACATTCACTCGCAGCTCGTTATTGCCTGCCGCCAGCTGGGGTTTCGCGTGCGCCCGCAGTTGCCTGAGGAAGAAGCCTACGAGGCCATTCATCGAGCGCTTCTCACCGGCTTGCTGGGCAATGTAGCCCAACGCGACGAGGGTAAGCAGTTCAATGCCACCCGGAACCGCAAGGTGTTGGTGTTTCCCGGATCGGGGCAGTACAAAAAACCGCCACCGTGGCTGGTGGCCGGTGAGGTGGTGGAGACCACACAGGTTTATGCGCGCCAGTGCGCCGCCATTGAGCCCGACTGGTTACTGCGGGTGAATCCCAATGTGCTGAAGCGGCATCACTACGAACCGGCGTGGCAGCGTCGCAGTGGTCGGGTGATGGCAAAGGAGCGGGTGACGCTGTATGGCTTGACCATTAGCGATGGTCGACGGGTGCACTTTGGAGAGATCGATGCCGCCGCCGCGCGGGATATTTTTATCCGCGATGCGCTGGTTACGGGCAACGTCATGAAGCCGCCGGCATTTCTGCGCGACAACCTGGCCCTGATGCGCTCGGTGGAGGAGCTCGAGTCCCGCACCCGTCGGCGCGATCTGCTCATTGAGGAAGAGTCGCTGGTGCGTTTTTATGACGAGCGTCTCGGGACGGCGTGCGTCGGTATGACCTCGCTGATCAAATGGCTCAAACAGGACCGCACACGCGAGCAGCATCTTTTGCTAAAGCGTGAGCAGATTCTGGTGCGCGACCCGGGCGCCGAGGTCGAGGCGCAATTCCCGCCCACCTTGCACTGGCAGGGAGTCGACTACCAGTTGCGCTATCAATTTGAGCCCGGCCGTGAGAACGATGGCGTTTCGATCACTATCCCGCTGCCGCTGTTGAATCGCGCACCACGTTATCTGTTCGACTGGTTGGTGCCCGGTTTGCTCAGGGACAAATGTATTGCGCTGATCAAAGGCTTGCCCAAAGCGAGCCGCAAACAGTTGGTGCCCGCACCCGACGTGGTCGACGCAGCGCTGGCAGAACTCACCGCAGAGGACACCGATCTCTGCACGGCACTAGGTGGCGTGCTCAAGCGCCAGCGGGGTGTGCAGGTGAGTCCGTCGGAGTGGCAACCGGGCCAGCTAGAAGATTTTTATCGCATGAATATTCGCGTAGTGGATGCCGCGGGCAAACTATTGGGACAGGGTCGCGACATGGCGGCGTTGGTGGCCGAGTTCAGAGGTGGGGAGACCTCAGCGGCCACACCCCAGGCCGATTCCCCCGAACGCGCAGCCGTCGAGCGCTGGGATTTTGGCGAGCTGCCCGCGGTGTGGAAGTCCCGGGCTGCCGGGCTCGAGGTCATCGCCCATCCGGCGCTGGTGCCCGAGCCAGAGGGTGTGGCGATTCGTTTGCTCGATTACCCGGGTGAGGCGGCGCTGGCCCACGAGGCGGGGTTGGTAGCGCTGGCGATCAAACAGGCCAGTCAGTTGATCAAATCCCTGCGTAAGTCGTTGCTGGCGGGTAACGAACTGACGCTGGCTTTTGCGGCGGTGGAGGTTGATCGCAAGCAGTTGGTTGAGGATGTTATTGCGGCGGTCGCCCACCAGCGCCTGCGCGGCGTGGAGCCCCCGCGCAATGAGGCGGCGTTTAAGGCGTGGTTCGACACACTGCGCACTAATTGGCACGCGGAGGCGGCCGCGGTGGCGGGGCAAATCGGTGAGGCGCTCACCGCCTGGACCGCGGCACGCACCGCGGCGACCCGGTTGGGAAGTCAGGATTATGTCGACAGCCAACAAGATTGCTGGCGCAACATGGCGACCCTGTTGGCCAGTGACACCGTGCGCTACGCGGGTAGTGAATGGCTGGCCCAGTACCCGCGATATGCTCGCGCGGCGGAGCACCGCATCAGCCGGCTGAACGGCCAATACCTCAAAGATCAAAAGGCACTGCAGTTATTGACTCCCTGGACAGACAAACTCGAGGTAGCGACCAAGCAATATCCGGGTTTGCTTCGTCTCTCTGACGAGGCCTATGTTTATAGATGGATGCTCGAGGAATTTCGGGTGTCGCTGTTTGCGCAGCAAATGAAGACCCGACTGCCGGTGTCGAGCAAGCGTTTGGAACAGCAGTGGCAGCAGGTGCAACGTTGGATGGTAGATAATCCACGCTGAGCCCCCGTGACCCGCGCGCGCAATAGCGTTAAAGTTACACCCGAAGAGAGCCCAGAGCGCCTCGGTATGTTGCGGTACGCCACAATTTATTTCTCCCATTCAAACGCCTTGTCAGTGATAAGGCGCACGCGCTCGCGTGAGTCTTGCAGTGCGTTGCGCGCGGTGCTGGCGCCGACGCGGGCGGCGGTCAAGACGCTCGCTGTCATGCTGCTACTCCTTTGTGGAATGGCGCAGGCCTTTGCTCAAACCGAACCCGACCCGTGGGAGGGTTACAACCGCTG
>Ga0255762_10002617_pt1 | contig 14541 bp, 6 predicted proteins | sample 101ome_16_FD_179962 | JGI IMG/M metagenome (GOLD analysis project Ga0255762, IMG submission 179962) | Coastal salt marsh microbial communities from the Groves Creek Marsh, Skidaway Island, Georgia - 101401AT metaG (version 2) | ecosystem: Environmental > Aquatic > Marine > Intertidal zone > Salt...
AAGGATTGGAACATGCGCGGGCTCGGGGAGACTGATTTCATGCCTCCGGGATCAAAGCCTATATTAAACTGTTACCACGCCTCGACGTGGGCTTAGAGAGAGAGAGATTGTATCAATAAACAACCAACCACCAATGAAGGTCAAACGCCGCCCAGTTTAAAATTCTCAAATGCATCCATGCATCCATCCTCTTCACACGTCGTCGTCCGCGTCGTCCGTCGTCGCTCGTCGCGCGATCGGCGACGATGCGCGCACATTCCGGCGACGGACCCGGACCCGGTGTCTTCGGCGCGCTCGACGTGCTGGTCCTGAACGCCCGAGGAATCAAATCCTCATCCGCCCTGCGCATCCTTCGGCTCCTTTGCGTCGTCGAGTGCGCCGGCGTGCGGTTTAAAACCCGGTCGCGACGCTCGAGAAACGGACCGGATTGGAACGCGTCGGGTACGCTCGCGTTCCGCGCGCCATTGGAGGACGAATCGGCGACGGAGGTCCGGGTGAGCGTGTGGGATAAGCGAGGAAGCGGGCACAAGTTGATGGGGAGCGCGCGCGTGGCGCTGACGGATTGCGAAGTGGAAGAGACGACGACGACGACGACGACGGACGGGATGCGGGAGATGACGCTGGAATTACGAGGGGGGAAGTTTGAGGGTGGGACCGTTCGGTTGAACGCGCGGTATCGGCGGGGGGAGAAGGAGGCGCGGGACTCATTCGCCGCGAACGTAGCGGATGTCGAACCGGGCGAGGCGGTTGAGGCCACGGGCGGAACCGACTTGGACGAGAGCTTGGAGAGCGATTTTAGCGGGATGATTTCGGTGGATACGTCGATGACGCCGATGCGAGGGTTAGAGGATGGGGATGGGGATGACGACGACGCGCGGGGCTTTGATGGGAGCGAGGATGAGGATGACGAATGGAGAGCGGCGCTGAAACCGTCGCGCGGTCGACCGGAAACCATTCCTGAACAACCGACGTCGCCGACGTCGTCAGAGAAGGAAAAGGGAAAACCGATGACGACGCGGGTGCACGATAATCAGATGTTCGATGCGTGGGCGAACGATTCGGCGGAGGATACGGTGGAGGTGACGCCGCCGCCGATGCCGGCGCAGTCAAAGTTGAACGACGCGCTCGAGTCGCCGACGAGCGCGTCGCGTTCGGCGGCGCTCAGAGAGCTTCACACGGTTCGACACGTCAAGACGCCGCCGAGACAACCCGCGAGTGAGGCGGTGCCAGAGTCGCCAAAGCGACCCGCGAGCGTGCCTGCCAAGACCACGTCGCCGGGACGCGCGAAGAAGATTGAGAGTGAGGACGATCTCGTCGCCGCGCTCTTGTCGCCCGGAAGACGCGGCGGCGCTCGCGTTACCTTTGATGAGCGACTCAATCGCACCGTTCCTCCGCCGCGGAGATCCCCAGTCGCGCCCGCGTCGGCGAATTCGTACCCGAAGAGTGCGGTGACCAAGATGATGTCTCCGAATAATCTTCAAAGCGTCAACTCGTCGGCGCTCTTCGCGAAGAAGCTCTTTGTCGAACAGTCGAAATTCGCGGCGCCCGCCGCGCCGACGAGGGCGGACATCGACGAGGCTCGACGCCTCGCAACCATGTTTGAGCGCGCCGATGCCGTGTTCGCGTCTTGGTCGTGGTAGTCAATGATTAGTTAGAATAGCAATTTCATGGTTTCTTCTAGGATTTCTTCTAATAATTCCGTCTAAAGATGTCGTTTGCGAAAACGTTCATCCGAGCGCCGGCGCGGCTCTCCCTACGTACCGTGCGCCTTGACGATTTGCACGACGTCTTCATCCTCCAACACGTGTTCTCTGCCGACCCGTTGCGGTCTGTGCTTCACGCTCGTGCCCCACACCAAGGCGTGCTTAAAGGTACGAATGATTGTCTTGTGAAGCTTGTTGCAAAAGTCTTCGACGCTGCACGCCCGCTTGTGCAAAATGACGGGTTCGTCAAAGTTGGGTTGCACACCGCGCGGCATCGTATACACGCGTACCAAATCGAGCGATTCCCAAACCTTTTCCAAAAGACCATCCAAGTTCCACTCTTTTTCGGACGACGTCATGACGTAGTTGGGCATATCTTCCATCAACTGCACCTCTTCGAGCGAGACAGAGTCCATCTTGTTCACCGCGTACACCGCCGGCGTGTAAATTCGGTTCCCTTCAATGACATCAATCAAATCCTCATCCGTGCAATCGGCATGGAGTTTAACATCGGCGTTATGAATCTTATACTCGGCACAAATCGCCTTGACGGTTTCTTCGTCCAAGTACGTCGTCTCACCATTCGGATTGGGCGTAAACGCGATGCCGCCCTTTTCCTTTCTGTTAAAGGTGATCGCCGGCGGCGTTTTATTCAATCGAATCCCCACTCCTTCCAATTCGTGTTCGATGAGCTTGCGATGCGTAAAGGGTTTCACCGCATCGAGCACGATGACAATCACGTCGCACGTTCGCGCCGTGGAGATCACCTGACGACCTCGACCTTTGTTATCCTTGGCGCCTTCGATGATACCGGGCAAATCGAGCAGCTGAATCCTCGCCCCGCGGTAACGAATCACCCCCGGCACGCACGTCAACGTCGTAAACTCGTACGCCGCCGCCTCAGAAAACGTCCCCGTGAGTTTCGTCAACAGCGTAGACTTGCCCACGGACGGAAAACCGACGAGACCGACGCGACAATCACCAACCTTCGTGACGTCGAAGCCCTCGCCTTTGGGGCCACCCTTACCCGAAGGTTCCATGAGTTCCCGTCGGAGTTTCGCCAGTTTCGACCGAAGCGACCCGAGGTGCGTCGCCGTCGCCTTGTTCTTTTGCGTTCGGCTGATTTCCAGCTCGAGCGTCGCGATCTTGTCCATCACGCTGTCCGACATGATTGGCGCTCCTCTTCACTCTCTCTGTGTGCGACTGATGATGATGATCTCACGAAACGACCAACCGACCGAGCGTCGGTTTTTTCACGCGCCGTCGCGTCGCGCGAGCGTCCCCGCGAACGTGCGCGTGCGCGTGCGATTTACTGAACCCGCAAAGTCGCGTCGCGTGTCGTCGGACGACTCTACGACGCGCGTGAAAGTGCCGCCGAGGTGAGCCAAAGGTGCGCCGCCAGTTGCGTGTCTTATATGGGTAAACAGTATGTTCTATGAAAAGAAAAGTACAAGATGCAGGGAACGACGCCGAACGCGCGTCACATCGACGCATGGCGTCGACGGAGTGCGAAGCGTGCGTCGAGGAAGAGTGCGAGCGGTTCGCGCGCGTCGACGCGTGGTTGTCGACGTGCGATGAAACGAGTCTGCGGGCGACGCTGGACGCAGTCAGAGACGATGAGGAGTACATCGTGTGCGTCGGACGCAAGGCGGACGTATTGATGAAGCGCATGGCCTGCGGTGATCCGGATGACGTCGTGTCAGAACTCGCGTCGGAGATTTTTGAAACGTGTTGCGCGCGCGCCCCGCGTGGGGTGCGGTTTCCGAGCGCTGGGGAGACGCAACATGGACGGTTTGCGCGGTGCGCGACTGGTTCGTTGGCGCGTCCGTTGGAGTTGCGGTTGCGATTGCCGCGAGAGGAGGTCGGGGAGACGACCAAGGCGATATCGGGGATGGTTTGGCACTCGTCGTTGTGTTTGGGGCGGTGGTTGAGTCGGCGGGAGACGATGGATTGGATGCGGGAGTTTCGGGAAGGACGCGGCGGCGGCGGACGGTGCCTGGAAATCGGCGGCGGGTTGATGGTGGCCGGAATGACGTTCGCGGCGCAGTGCGGGGACGGTTGGACGTCCATCGTGTTGACGGATGGTGACGCGAACGCGGTGGAGAATGCGCGGTATAACGTACACAAACAGAGGAGGCATGTAGAGAGGTTTGCAGCGCAAAACGTAGAGGTGGATACGTTGGATTGGAACGACGACGAAGAGTCCTTTGAGAGCCGATCTTTTGACGTGATTCTCGGCGCCGACGTCGTACATCAGGAAGACATGGCGGGTGGGGTCGTTCGAGCAATCGATAGGTATCTCGCACCGGACGGAATCGCGCTCGTAGTGAATCCCGCGCCGCATTCTCGCGGAGGGGCGGCGACGTTTCAATCGTTGCTCGCGGATGGCGATTGGAACGTCGTTAAGAGGTCGATCACGAATTCGATAATCACCGTCGGCATCGAGGATGAGTGCGAGGACGTACCGTTGGATTTTTACGTCATACGACGGAGTAAGAACGCGGACGCAGCCGCGCTCCCTCCGCTAGCGAATTTAGAGTAGGATTGAAATTGCGGCGCGTTTCGCGACGCCGCGCTATAGCCATGTATCAATGTACTGTATTGGTGTACAATTACACGAAACGAATGTTGTCATCCCATGTTTAACGTATTACGCAGTGCCAATGATGGCGAGGAGGGCGGCTTGGATGAACGGAACGGCGACGAGCACGGAGGAGATGATACCGCTCAAAGCGTACGCCAAAGCGCAGTACGGCAAAGCATTTGGTTCGCCGCCGACCAAAGCGGCGGTGCCGAGCCCGTGCGCGGACGCAGCCGTGGCGAGACCACGAGTGATTGGATCCTTGGCGCCAACTTTGTTGAGGATGGAAACAGCCAAAGAGCTACCAATCAAGCCGGTGAGAACGACGCCGACGGCGGTAACGCTCACCATTTCGGGGTGGCCGAGGAGCGTCGTCACCGGAATGGCGAGCGCCACGGTGACGGATCGCGGCACGAGCGCGGCGGATAGCGCCGAAGATAAGCCTAGAGCCTTACCAGCCAAGGCGGTGGAGAACATGGCGAACAGAGACGTCGAGACGAGGCAGCCAAAAATTTCCACCGCGTGACGGGCGATAATCTTTCTGGCGCCGTACACCTTGAACGCAAAGCTCAGGATGACGCTGCCGAGAAACGTCATCAAAATGTCACCCGCGCCGAGCCCGGAGATGGTTTCGAGTCCAAACGGCACGCCGGTGCGGTACAGGCTGAGCATCTTCATCCAACCGTCGCCCGTGAGCGCCCCGAGCGCCGCGGCGGCGACGTTGGAGAGCACAGAAGTCGTCACGATTGGATTCATCTTGGATTTAAAATCCGGAAGGTTACCAACCAAGAAGGAGCACACCGTCGCGGAAAGCATGGCAATCACCTTGGCCGCGTTGGCGCCGGTCGTCACCGCAGAGATTGCGGAAATGGCGAGAACTCCCATCCACAACTTGTACACGTAATCCTCCGTCGGCGGCGCCGGTTTCGCCGGCGGCACTGGCAACATCTCCGTCCCGGTAAACTTTCTGATAAAATTCGCGCTCGTCGCGCTGAACGCAATCGTCGTCACGAACCCGACGACGACGATGCCCAAAACCTTGGCCAACGCGCTCGGGGCAATCTTAGTAACCACCAGCGGCGTCACCACCAAACTCGGCACGTAAAACACCGGCAACCAACTCGTGATCCAGTTCAACGCCGGCGCGATCGTTCCTTCCATCGCGCTCGCCGCGTCTTCACCACCAATCTTTTCCGTCACCAACAGCGTCGCGAGAATCCCAAACATACCAATCAACGCGGAAGGAAAGGTTACGCCCGCGACGCACAGCGCGTGTTCGAGCGTTTTATCCAACGCGAACAGCGCGCCGACGCTCGCCACCAAGTGCGTCTGCGCCGACGCGACCGCCATCGGTGACGAAGACGCGACGGCACCGGCGGTACTTTCACTCGAAGCGACGATCGGGTGTCGTCGCCGGGCCGCGGCGTCGGCGTGTCGTCCGATGCGCGGCATCGGTCGTTGCGTCCGAGTCATCATCATCGTCACGTTCGAACGCGTCGTCGGGGCGCGCGGTCGCGCGACGCGCTTCGAGGCGCGCGACGACGGCGAAACGACGGCGGCAGAGGTGGCGTTCGCGTGAACGGTGCGTGAGATCGCGTGCATGGTTTGCGGTGCGCCGTGGTGTGAGGATGGGACGAACGAACGCATCGGTCACCAAGGGGGGGCATTTTGCATTTTGCATTTTAATCACAACGGGCTCGCGTCGTCATCGATCGCCCGAGGCGAAATTCTTGCTGGTGACGCCCGGATAGCCCTTCCAAACCTTACCGATGTCGGGATACCAACCCTCGGCGGCGGGACGAAGGGCGGCGTGGGTGTAAATCTCCCCGCCGAAATCGGTGGGCGGCGCCGCGGTGGCTTCGCTGAGCGGAACGCTCCAGGATGTAGAACTGCCGAATTCCTTGCGGAGACGCTTGTTTACCTTGTTCAAGTAGAATGGAACGGTGACGTAGAGCACGCCGCCTTGGAAGTAGGCGGATTTACTGAATAGGACGCAGGAGAGGAAGGTTTGGGCGATGAGGAGGGAGAGTAGAACGAGCTGACTGATTGGAAACCAGACGGCGCCGTTCGATTCGTGGCCTCGCTCGTAGACGTACAAGACGTGATAACGCCAAATGACAAAGTTGGTGACGAAGAAGACGCAGGCTGCGAGCGGTATGAGCGGTGCGATGGTGACAAAGGTCAATCCGAGAAGAAGAATGAGCATGAAGACGCCGATTTCACGGCCCATGCGCACCGCTCTCGGAGAGTATAAACGCGTCTTGTCGCGCGGCGTTCTCGCGCATTTGCCACGCTTCTCGCACCAAAAGATGTCAAACGCCATGCAAATTGAGCCAGGGTGAGGCAAAAGTAAGCGCTGGACCGGCAGGTACACTGCGCGGAACACGATGAATAGCAAAAAGAAATTGCTACTTAACGGTAAGACGCGTCCAATCTGCTCCTGTACGTCGCTAAAGGTTGCGCCGCTGTTCAGGCTCGCAGTGAAAACACCGATCGCTCCGCCAAAAATACCACCCATCAGCACGTTGACCACGCCCCAGGACCAATAAAACCTCAAGAAACGTCGGTCGGTCGCTGAGAGCGACACGTGCGCATTTTGCTTTTGCACCAAGTACAGCATGTAAAACGAAATGACAAACACTTCCCAAAGGGTGAGCAAGATTGGCGGCAATACGCCGGAAATGAGACCGGTGTACACCGCGGCGTCGTCCGAGCAGTACCAATCGAAAAAGGCTCCGCCCACGATGTCGTTCCCTTGTCTCACTTGACACACGCTCGTCACTGCCGTGGCAAACATACCCGTCGGGAAGAGCATCACCATTAATATGATTGGCCAGACTGCCAATGCCCTAGCGCTATTATCAGACGATCGGAAGAGAAGCGTCTGCCAGTTGACGTCATCGGGACCCGGCGCAGGAAGAGCCCTATAAATTCTATTGGATGCGCGCGAGATTATACATTGTGCCGCCGTGCTCGCTGCTACTTGATTTTCGAAAACGGCAAAGCACGACGGACCGGGGGAACCCTCCCAGGTTGATTTACGCACCTCAACGATTGCTTCATCTATGGCGCAAAGTTGAGCTTCTAAAACAGCCAACCTGTCTTGCAGAGACAGCCGTTTCAGACGCTTGGGCATCTTGAGCAAATCTCGAAAGTACTTGACAAACGAATGGAAATTGTATCCCACTTGAATGTCTCGTTTCTTCACCGCCGGAATGTTTTCACCAAACGTCATGCCATGCGCGCTCGCGTTGGTTTGCGGTAAGATTCCCTCGCGCGCCATTTGCAAACTCAGCTTTGCGATAGCGTTGACGCACTCGTCGCGACTATCCAGGAGCGCATCGACAGGCCTGTGATCGAAAATAGGAATCAAGCCTCTAAACTCGTCTCCATAAATGTACTCCAACGTGGCTTCTACTTCGCGAAGACCTCTCACCCGCACCTCGTTACCATCTTCATCGTGGCTACGAACGAAGGGAATGTCTGTGATGAGAACAGTATAACTCGATGCCCAGACGGATACGATTTGTTTCGTATGCTCATCGTACGCGTTCACCGTACGAATACTGTCTACGTCCGGCACAGATGCCGGCGCGTAAAACAAGTGGTTACCGACATTGTACGACGCTCTCGTGACTGGCGAATTCATAGATTCAGGCGAGTCGGGTATCACGTGTTCATCGAACGCATCGCTGAGTTTGCGTTTGATTTCTGTATCCATCGTTTGGGCTGGAGGTGCGTCATTTTCCGATCTGTGCTGTTGCTGGTGAGCCACCCGCTGCGATTTCTCATACTCTTGCGTAATATCCATACCTGTCCACCACTCGTGCGCAATCGACGTCGATGCGCGTATTATCGCGCCTTGATCAGACATTCCACCAGCACGAACATTTTCTCCGGCTTGTTCGAGCGATTTCACTCGTTCTAGAGCCTTCTTAACCGCAGGCGTGAGAGCGACGTCTTCGAAGTTTGCGACATCAATGTTCTCGAGTGTCGGGGCGCGACGCCTGCGTGGCGATTTTCTCTGAGGGCTCAGAAGAGACGATGGACCTGGGGCTTCGCCATACATTACCGAACCCATCAAATTCTTGTTCAGGTCCTCACTAGAAGCCACAGGCTTCATTTCAGTGTCCTTTGAAACTTGCGCGGCGAGCGCAGCGCTCACCGACTGCGGAACCGAGCCTAGTGAACCGAAAGAGCCGAGTCTAAGCTTCCTATCTCTCCTCTTCGACTTGTTCGGTGGCTCCGAGACTGGAGGGTTTATGCTCAAGTCAAACTCCTCACTGCTGTCCCCAGAAGTAAACGAGGCGAAAACTCTAGACTCGCTCACTGGACCGGGTCCGTCTTTCAGTCGGCTATTCGCCTCGGAAGCCGGAGTATGGCGAGTCGTCGGTGCGCCACTGAGCCTCGGTGTCGGAGGCGAATCGTGTGAATACTGAGGAGATGCTTTCAAGAACGATGATCTCTTGTCCGACTCTGCAGACTTTGGAGTCCCACCCGGTTTTTGTGACTTGAGCGTCCCGGCGCCCTTGAGCGTCGCGACGACGTTGCTCGACTCTGTGAGATACGGACTTAAACGCCGCGTGGAAGCTGTAGTCTTGATGTGTGGTAGTGACGTCGGCGTAGATGTCAACACTGGTGTCGAGTGCATCGAGGTTAACCTCGAGTCTTCATCTCGACGCAACTCGCCGCTAGCTCTAGCAGACTCTCTCGTCGACTTGCCGACCAAATGTGCCGTCGCCGACACGAGAGTTTTCGCCGTCTGCGCGCCCACAGACATTGTGCGAGAGAGGAGGTTTCTATCTTCTTCTTCGTATTCATTCATCATGGCGAGCGCGTCGCACGCTTCGTTGATATCGTCCGAAGTCGCACTCTTTAGTTTACGCAACTCTTCTCCATCGATTTCTGTGGCCTGTTTCGTTCCTTGCATTAGCAACTGCTCGATGACATTCGACGGTTGATGTACCGCTCGCCAAAGGTTGGTGTCACCACGCGTCGTTAAATAGAGCGTTCTGAGCACCACAAACGTGTGACAGTGCTGATTGAGAAGCCACGTCGAGTATAGAACCACGACTATGAAACACGCCGTGTGCAACCAAAGAATCGCCTCGCCCTTTTCAATATTGGCCACCGTAGTCAATATCAAACCGGTCGGCTCCGATTCTGACGTGCCGGGATAGTTCGCAACGTACTCCCTATGCTGTGTGACGATATCCTTTCCCGTGAGATGCACCGGAAGCAACAACAACAACGACATGAGAGACAGAGGGACAAAAAGTTGCAAACCAAACTGACACACGCGCAAAAACGCAAATGCATCCAGTCCCGCCGTAGAAATCAAAGTCTTATCATCCACTTTTAACACGTGCGGAATCCAACCGTAATAAAACTGGCATGCGCGTTTAAACCATCCAACGCGCTTCTCTGGTGTCCCCTCTTTCTTCCTCGTTCTAAAAGGCGGCGGCGGCGCCGTCAGGTTACGCAACCGTAGCCGTCCAAAATAAATTGGCATGACGTGTCGCACGCTCCCGAACAACGTCAATCCCAAAAACGCAATCACGGCATAAATAATCAAACTACGCGTACGATTCAAAAACACCCCACGTCACGTCAGTCTCTCGCTCCATTTCGCGCGAAATCCCGCGAACCAACTTCCGTTTCGCCGCTCTCGCGCGCTCTCTCTCGCGCGCGTTCTCTCCAGACGAATTCCTTCAAACCCGCGATCGACGCGACCCGATCACTCAATCAAACTCCATCGCGCGTGTTTCGTTTTTCTCCCGCCGAGTCTCGCGTCTTCCATCGCGCGCACCCTATATATATATCCGTATCGCTCGTCGCGAAACGCACGCATGACGAGCCGTTGCACGTTTTCCCACTCATGCTCGCGTTCGTTACGACGACGTTACGACGACGTTACGACGACCACGGGCGGGTACGAAACCAACCAACGGGTGACTCTCGCTTCGCCGAACCGCCGGGTCGTCGCGCGCCGTCGTCGTCGCGCGGGGACGTCTGACGACACCGAGTCAAACAGTCAGTCATCAAGTCGGTCGGTGTGCCAGAGTGTGTGCAACAAGTGCTGAGCTGTCGCGCGCGCCAGCTGGCGGGAAACCACCGGATGGAACGAGCGATGGATGCGCGCGGGCGTTTAACGCGGCGTGGAGATGCGGGACTGTCCAATTATGAATGTCGTATTATCGTCGTCGTTAAGCTAAGCCTCGGTGAGGGATAATCTAGGGGCGATGTTCATCGCTTGGAGCTCTTGGAAGAGGAGTTTGCACGCGTAAGGCAATTTGAGCGTCGCCACGTCGGCTCCGGTTCTGCAGAGCGTGCACTGGTTTTTACCGGTGATTTGGTGTTGGAAACCGAGTAAACCGCATTTTGTGCACACCTGAGCCTCGAATTGATCGGAACTGATCATGAGACGCTCGATGATGAGCTGAGAGGTGCCGTAGGAGATTAAGCAATCGCGCTCCATTTCGCCTAGACGCAAGCCGCCGTCGCGCGCGCGACCCTCCGTCGGTTGACGCGTGAGGACGACGCGTGGACCTCGCGCTCGAGCGTGCATCTTGTCTTGAACCATGTGCTTGAGTTTTTGGTAATAGACTGGACCCATGAAGACGTTCACCTCGAGCGCTTCGCCCGTGACGCCGCAGTGAAGCATATCCTTACCCTTGTAAGAGTATCCGGCTTGCATGAGCGTTTCTTGGATGGACTCAACGGTGTCGCCGGCAAAGGCGGTACCGTCGTGGAATCGCCCGCTCTCCAAACCGGCTTTCCCGCCCAGGAGTTCGATCATTTTACCAACCGTCATCCGCGATGGGAAACCGTGCGGGTTCATGATGAGATCCGGAGTGATACCTCGTTCGCTAAAGGGAAAGTCTTCTTGATCGAGAATAATGCCACACACACCCTTTTGGCCGTGTCGAGAAGAAAACTTGTCTCCAACCTCTGGTCTTCGCGTCTGCCGGACGAGCGTCTTGATGTTGAACTGACCCTCGTCTGTCATCGTCAAGAGCACCTTGTCTACGATCGCAGTCTCCCCCGCCGGGCCCTTGTACGAGAGCGGACTCGATCTGTACATGGAATCTGGCATTGCGTGCGGATTGGCCATCGGATCTCGCGTGTTCAATGGAATTTGTTTGTTGACGTAAATGTCTCCAGGTTTGATGCGGCCACCGACTGAGGCGATTCCATCGTCATCGAGAAGATGATGTCTGCTAGTCGGATTCGATCGTTGCTCATCCTTCGGCCCGACAATCCTATCCATCGTCCTATTGCTATACTTTTTCACCTGCGCAGCGTACTTGCGCATGATGGTGCATCGACCAAAACCTCTATCTAAGGAGGCGCGGTTCATCACTATGGCATCTTCGATGTCGTACCCGCTGTACGACATTACCGCAACCGTCGCGTTTTGACCCGCACCGAGGCGATCGTAACCGATGAGCTCGATCGTTTTCGTTTTCACAATTGGCTTTTGAGGGTACACCAAGAGATACATGAGAGTATCCATGCGGTTCAATTGGTTGAAAGCAATGTTACCCATCGCTTGCTTACCCATGGCGCATTGATACGTGTTTCTAGGAGACTGGTTGTGATGCGGATACGGAATGATGCCCGCACACACGCCGAGCAAGGTGAAGGGTTCAATCTCCAAGTGGGTAGTTTCATCATTCACCTCGTCTTCGTACAGAGCAATGTACGAGTTGTTTTCCTCATTCACGTCCAAGTACTCCACCAAACCTTCGCGCAAAAAGTCGTTAAACGTGCGATGACCATCCTTGAGTTCGTCTAAGTGATCTTGAGTGATCAAAGGTTCTCCTCGCTCGATGATGATGAGCGGTCTACACACACGACCACCATCAGACGAGATGTACACACAACCGTCAGCCGTGTACACTGACACAAACTCCCCAATTCTACCAGCGCGGCGCAACTTTCTGAACGCGTGTGCAAACGCTTCCGGTTGGGCATGAACACCAAGCAGCGAACCATTCATCAGCACGTGGGCACCACGCGGAGAATGCATCTCGCCGCCATTCAGCCATGTCAAAGGCTCAACGCCCAGCGCATGCGCCATGCGCCTCAACGGTTCCTCTTCATCGTCCGTTGTGACGTGAGTCATGAGGGCAAGGTTCTTCACTAAACCGCACGACTCGCCTTCGGGAGTATCGCTCGGACAAAGCATACCCCATTGGCTCGGCTGAAGCGCGCGAGGACCAGAAACCTTGCGCGTCTTCTCAAACTGCGACGTGATGCGCGTCATCATACCGAGAGCGCTGATAAAGCTGAGGCGACTCAAAACTTGCGTGACACCCTTACGTTCCATTCTGAAACGCTTCACGGTCCAGTTCCCGCTCGAGATTGCGTGCTCTAAACCGTTGCTGAGAGTATCCTGGCGAATACACTTGAGAATGTCAAACTGCGTTGCGCGGTTTGCCTTTGACAAGACTGCGTCCGCCTGGCGCTTCAGATCTGCGTTCAAACGTTTGAAACAATCTTCAAATAGAAGAGAGATGAGCTGGCCGGCGAGCTCCAAACGCTTGTTACCGTAGTAGTCGCGATCATCAATCTGCGTCGGATCAATAATTGCGCTGATAATTCTTCGCAGCATGATGGAAATGTACGCAGTCTTCTGTCTAAAGTCGTACGAAACGACGGGAACGTGCGCCAAAACGACGCCCGCCAAAATATCGCGTGCTTCGTCGACTCGCGAGCGTCTGTAGGTGATACCGCCCGAACGGTTACTCGTCATCATCTTCATGATGCGCACCTTGGACGCACAGTATTCCAACGCCTGATGGGTGGTAAAAATGCCAGCCGCCTTGCACTCTTGCAAAGTGGGTGCAAGCAACGTGGCGTACTCCGGCTCCGAACCCACCATGTGTACAGCTTCTTGATCGCTCTCCAGACCCATCGCCTTGAGGACAATCATGATTGGAATGTCATCAGTAAACGTGTTGTGTCTGAGGTACAACTTGCCATGCTTGGAGACGATGTTCGTTTTACTCTTCCTCTCGTGCGTCGACGACGTCACCGACGCCCCAATCTCCCCCTTGGCATCCACTTCTATGATAATTCTATTTTTACTCAACTGTTCTTGAATGAGAATCACCTTCTCGACACCCTTGACGATGAAGTATCCGCCCGGATCCAGCGGACACTCGCCCAACCTCGCGAGCTCGTCCTCATTCTTCCCAGTCAATACACAACGCGAGCTTCTCAACATGAGCGGAATCCGACCAATCACCACTCCACCGACACCATTCTTCGACTGCCTCGTCACGATATCCTTCCCGCGCGTGTACTCCACGTCCACAGTGATCGGCGCCGCGTACGTCATATCCCTGAGTCTACACTGTTGCGGGGTGATTTCCTCCACCACGTAGTCCTCCTCAACGCTCGGTTTCCCCACGTGAATGTTCGTATACTTGAGATAAAAGTTTGGATCCGAATCACACGTCACCGTCTCGTTCGCCTTGGCTCGAATAATCTTCTGAATGTCCTCATTTATGAGATAATTAAACGAGTCGATGTGCTGCCGCACCAAACCTCTCACTTTAAGAAACGCCGGGAGCAACTCAAACTTATCTTCCAGCGTCCCGATCGGCGCCGTCACCTTGCTCGGGTCTCTCGTCAGGCAATCCATCGCCGCGTCATCTTTCACCGCCGCCGCCGCCGCTTTACGTCCCGAGCGTTTCACCGACGTCTCGCCGTTTTTCCCCATGACGACGTCTCAGCGACGCGCCTGAGAGCCCTCGGCCGCCGCCGGCGCTCGGTCCGAAGCGCTCCGATCCGCGCTCGCGTCCGTCCGTCCGTCCGTCCGTCCGTCCGCGCGTCCGCGCGAGTCCAAAGCCGTGAACGGGGTGAACGACTCGCGGTCCGTCCGGTGCGTCGCGCTCTCCCGTCGTCGTCGCCGGCGTCCGTCCGTCCGTCATTGTCACCGTCACCGTCACTCATTCGGTTGCGAAAAGCGCCCGAAAGAGCCGAGCACATCGGTCCGTTGTGTAAAAAGTCTCACATGGCGCTCGGGCGAGCCACAGTATTGGTATCGGATTCGTCGGTTCGTCTTCCAGCGACCATCGCGCGATGGGTCGAGAGACGCGCGCGCGAGAGAGCGCGAGCGGAGAGGCCGCGGGATGGGTCGAGAGACGCGCGCGAGCGGAGGGGAAACGGCGATGGCGATGGTGAGATTGGTGGTGCGAGTCGCGCGCGTGGGGTTGGTTTTGTGGACGCGAAGAAGAAGAAGGAGGA
>Ga0255762_10002621_pt1 | contig 14533 bp, 19 predicted proteins | sample 101ome_16_FD_179962 | JGI IMG/M metagenome (GOLD analysis project Ga0255762, IMG submission 179962) | Coastal salt marsh microbial communities from the Groves Creek Marsh, Skidaway Island, Georgia - 101401AT metaG (version 2) | ecosystem: Environmental > Aquatic > Marine > Intertidal zone >...
TTACACAAGCATTTGATTTGGGTGTTGTTACAGTAGCAACGGATAATATTCCCACCCGACCATCAGAATAAATAAAAGAGATTAACAGGAAAGAAAACGCATGGCACTCTCAAAGATTCAAACAGGATATGTTGACACCAATGCGATTGGGGCAACGGAACTCAATCTCACAGATAACTTTGCGTTTACTGGAACTGTAACTGGTGCTGGAACACTGGTAAAACTTGCACATACAACAGTTGCTGTAGGTGATGCAGATAATTATCCATTCAACTTTACTGATGTGTTTTCATCTACCTATAATAACTATTTCTTTACCTTCACAGTAGCAACTAACGCAACTGGTGTGAGCGGTCAACATTTTTATTGTCAGTTTGGAAATGGTGGAACATGGGTAACTGCAAGTAACGCCGTCAGAGGTGGCTCAACAAATTTGCAAACTCAATCGAGCGCTACGGTGGGTGTGCAAAACTATCTTTCTGTGGCAGGAATACATCAACTAAATGGAACGCTGAACACCACCGAAAATGGAATGTTTACTGGAACAGGAATAATTACAAATCCATTTAGTAGTTATTATCCAGTGCAAGTTCAAACAAAATGTATTATGCAATATTTTTCTACTGAAGTAAATTCTTGGGGAGAAGAAGGATATTCCAGAGAAGATAATGGAGACAAAGCATCATACACTGATGTTAGATTTGGTATCATACAAGGTAATAGCGCTTATTCTGGTGTTGGGTCAGCTGCTACTCGCAGACTTTCATATGGACACATGACAATTTATGGGATGGTAGACTAATGAATATTAGCACTGATGGAATGACATCATATGATGTTGCAGAAAGAATTTTGAAACAAACGGATTGGACTCAACTATCTGATAGTGGATTGACTTCTGCTTGTGTCACTGCATGGGCAACATACAGAGCCGCAATCAGAGTTATTCGCAGAAGAGATGATGCATTAGACTCGTATCCAGCAGATGAAACATGGCCAACTGTTCCTACGATGGAATGGTCAGAATAAATATAGTGAATAGAGGAAAGTAAATAATGCCATTCATAGGACAACAACCGATTACAGGTGCTTATCACAAGTTGGATTCTATCACAACTTCGGCAACTGCTACCTATAACTTGCAGTTGAATGGTGGTGCGTATTACCCAACTAGTGCTAATCACTTGCTGGTTTCACTCAATGGTGTTATGCAGGCTCCACAAGACTCATTCACAGTCAGTGGTTCACAGATTACATTCGCATCAGCACTCACAAGTTCAGATAGTATTGACTTCATCATGGCACTTGGTGATGTGTTGGATATTGGTGTTCCAAGTGATGGAGCAGTAAACACAAGTCAACTTGCAAACTCAGCGGTTACTGATGCAAAGATTGCTTCTGGTATCAGTTCATCAAAACTTACTGGTGCATTACCAGCGATTGATGGTTCTGCATTGACAGGTATTGCATTTGCTGCTGGTGATGTTTATGTGGCAGCGCAACAATCTGGAGATCAAACAATAACTAGGGCAGCAGATGTGCAACTAACAAATCTTATAGCAAATGAAATTGATTCGGATAATGCTTGGGATGGAAGTTCTTTTACAGTTCCTAGTGGTAAGGGTGGAATATATCTTGCATTTATTCAAGCAGCTGCTTATTTTGGAAATATTGGTGTTGACGGTGAATATGCAGATTGTCGTTGGAGAAAGAACGGTGTTGCGACAGGGGTTAATACTAGAGGGATTTCTATGGCCTCTGGGCATAGAGCTCTAAATGAATTTGCAGTTCAAAATCTTAATCTCCTAGAGTTGTCTGCTGGAGATGTATTAACAGCATATGTGAATTTCGCAGATGATAATGGTGGAACTGCTATCACCAATTCATCCAACACACATATTTGGATATTAAGGATAACATAATGGCAAGTTTAATTTCAAAAATTGAAGAATATATTGGTAGACAACTAAATTATGCTAGTCGTGAAGTTGTGGTTGTTATTGATTCTAATGGCGAAAGAATTGAAGAATGGAATATTGAAGGACATGATGAACCAACTTTAGAACAATTGGATGCACTAGAAGTAGATGCTAACTCTAGAGAAGATGGTTATAAATTAAATGCACTTCGCACAGAAAGAAATGCCAAACTCACAGAAACAGATTGGGTTATCACCATGCACAAAGAGTTGGGAACAAACATTCCTGCTGCATGGAAAACATACAGACAGGCACTCAGAGATATTACAGATACCTACACATCATTGGATGATGTTGTTTGGCCGGAGAAACCATAATGGCATTGATTAGAATTAACAATCGTTCCTCAGAAGATACTGCAATTCACGGTAGACGGAATCTGGTTATCAATGGCGCTATGCAAGTGGCACAGAGAGGCACTAGTTCTAGTTTTGCCCATGATGGCACAAGGTCTGGATATACTGTAGACAGATTTGAAAGTGGTATTAGACACACGACAGATGAGTATGAACATACAATAGAACAGGTTTCAGATGCTCCTTCTGGGTTTTCTTATTCTTTGAAATGGACAACGACTCAGGAAGAGACTACAGTAGGCGCAGATGAATACTATTATATACGGCAGGCAATAGAAGCACAAAACCTTCAACACTTATGTTTTGGTTCTTCTGCAGCAAAACAACTTACACTTTCGTTTTGGGTAAAGTCATCTATAACCGGCACTTATGGTATCTTGTTTTTTACACAAGATCCTACTAGAGGTCGTAACGCTACCTACACAATAGATAGTGCAGATACTTGGGAATATAAGACTATAACTATAGAGGGCGATACAACTGGTGCTATTGCAAACGATAACGGCCAAGGACTTGACATTTATTGGGGGATTGCATCAGGGTCGGATTTTAACTCTATCAATTTGACAAGTTGGGACGCCTATACCTCCGCCAGTTTTTTAGGAGGGCACGCACAAAATGGAGTTGCCACTACCGCTAGTGCAACATGGCAAATCACAGGCGTTCAATTAGAAGTAGGCGACACTGCCACTCCATTCGAGCACCGCTCATACGGAGAGGAGCTTGCGCTCTGTCAGAGGTATTGCCAATTCTTCCCACAAGACGGAACTCTTGTGAGAAACATATGGGCTAAAGGAGATGCATCAGGTTCTGGCGCTGTAACTTCTGCTATATGTTTTATTGGATTACAGGGCCCAACTATGCGAACTGACACGCCAACGCTAGTCGGTTCTGATTATACACAAACAAATATTCGAGCTGAGAGTGGCGGCACAATTACAACCTTGACCGCTACTCCCACTTGTTTGTCATGGAGCAAACAACTATGGAGTTGTTCTTTCGGTTCTGCTGATGTTACTGATGGAACACAAATTAGATTTTATGGTTCTACTGATGATAAAATCGGTTTAGATGCGGAGTTATAAAAAATGAATGAAATGAATATTACTGATGCAAAGTATCTATATCACACCAATGATGAAGAAACTATTAAGGTTGCAATTTCAGCAACCATTGATGGTGAGAATATAACTGTTGCTGTTAATGCGAGGGGTAACAGGCATTACAATGAAATCATGCGCCAAGTAGAAGCAGGCACACTAACCATTGCAGAAGCAGAATAAATAAAGAGAAACACAGGAAACGATAGATGGCAATTTCTAAAATTATATTAAACAGCCAACACAAAGATAATGTTGAGTTTACTGGAACTGAAGCGGTTCGTATAACTCAAGGAACAACCGCAGAAAGAGCAAATGCTCAAGCTGGCGATCTTCGTTTCAATTCTACCACATTATTGATGGAGTATTATGATGGGGTTCGATGGAAGTCTATTGACTCACCACCAGTAATCAGTTCTGTATCTCCTCAATACTTTGGTGCTGCTGGGGAAACGATCACTATCACAGGCGGTAATTTTCAGTCTGGTGCAGAAGTATATTTAATTGGCCAAGATTCAACTGAATATAAAGCATCTGTTGTCACTGTAAATAGTTCAACATCTATAACATTTACCACTACATCTGCAATGAATACTGCTGGTGGGGCTAATGATTTATTTGGTGTTAAAGTTGTAAACACCACATCAAGTCTGACCGCAACTCTAACTGATGCCTTGGATTATGGTGCAGATGCTGTTTTCACAACATCTCAAGGTTCTATTGGTAACATTTATGATATTGATCGTGGTGATAAAACTTTTACTATTGGTGCAACTTCTATTGATTCAGACGATACAATTTCACTTGCAGTAACTAGTGGTTCGCTTCCTACTGGAATGTCTATGAACACTTCTGGTGTGATTAGTGGAACACCATCTCAAGAGACTGCTGGATCCAGTTCCACATATAATTTTACAGTTACAGCAACGGTGACTGGAGAAATAGAAACATTTACTTCTACTAGAAATTTTTCTATAACAGTCTTTGGACTAATTGCTACCACATATGATGTAACAGGTGATGATCGAGATGGTGCATTGAATGTATTCACAATCCCTGCTGGTTTAACAAAACTTCAAACAAAAATGTGGGGTGGCGGTGGCGGTTCATATTATGATGGATCAGGAAATAACGGACAAGGTGGTTCTGCTGGATTCACTGATACTACATTTAATGTTTTAAGTGGAGAGGCATATTATACAATCATTACTGCCGGTGGCGGTGGGGCTAATGCTCGTGCCGGATATGGCGGTGGTGGTGGCGGCGTCAATGGTGGTTCTGCTGGTGGTGGAGCTTCCATGATTTTATCTGGCAATATTTCTACTCCATTTCTTCAACAAGATAGTTATGGCATAGGCAACCTCAACTCTGAACCCAGTTCGACCACAAGTTCATTAAGTCCTGTTACTGGTGTAATCGCTGTTGCCGGTGGTGGTGGCGGTGGCGGTTGGTATGTTATCAACAATCAACACGGCGGTAACGGTGGTGGACTTACTGGTGGTGCTGGTTCTGGATATTGGGGAACTGGAACAACTCCAGGCGGCACACAAACCGCTGGTGGGTCTGGAAAACCATATTCACAAGGTGGGTCGTATCTACTTGGTGGTAATGTCACAAATAACGCATCAAACGGCGGTTCTGGCGGCGGCGGTGGCGGCTTCTATGGTGGTGGTTGTTGGCAGGGTTCTACTGGTGGCGAGAACAACGGCGGAGGCGGTGGTTCTGGTTTTGCTGGTTATGTTGATGGAACATCATCGACAGTATTGACTGCAACAGGTTCTTACTCATCTTATACAGATACAACCACAAGAACAAACGGTGATAGAACATACACAAATACTAGTATTATAAGAAGTGCAGACAGATCAACCACGGCCGCCGGAACAAGTGATTCGTATTACAGTGGAACTATCGGTAATGGTGCTGCTATTGGAAGTAACGCTGCTGGTTCTCCTGGCAGAGTTGTGGTTATTTACTAATTAAAATCGCATATATCTTCCAAAGAGGTATTTTTCAATCATCGAACACACAATCCTTATAAATAGAAGGAAGAAGGAGACTGTGTTCGATGGCAACAATTTCTAATTTATTCATAGACCAAGATGCTGATTTCACTACTACAGTGACAATCAACGATAGCACTGGTTCTGCACTTGATTTGACAAGTTACACTGCACTTGCGATGATTCGTAAGACTTATCAATCGACAACTGCAACAACTTTCACATCTACATTTGAATCGCCTAGAACATTAGGTCAAATCACAATCTCACTAACAGACACGCAAACCGCCGCTCTTGAAGCTGGACGATATGTTTATGACTTGGTCATAACAGATGCGTCTGGTTCTAAAACAAGGGTGGTAGAAGGTATTGCAACTGTAAACCCAAGCGTATCAAGGTAGAACTATGGCAATCACTGCAACAGTAAATACTAGAAGAAGTGTGGTGGGTTCTGTATCACAGGGAAACCAACCACAAGTAACTCGTGTAACAGTGCCAGGCCCCAAAGGGGATACTGGTGCTCAGGCATCTGCTGCGTCAATTCAACTCTCTGCACTATCTGATGTTGATGTAACATCTTTTTCAGTGCAAGATGGTTCTTTGTTGCAATGGAGAGCATCTACTCAAAAGTGGACTGCCAGAAACGAACTTGATACAACCACTGGAAATCTCGTTTTGAGCGGTGGAAGTTTTTAACAAATAGGAAGATAAAAAATGGCATTAACATTACAAATCAAAAGATCTACTGGATCAGTAGCGCCATCATCCCTTGCAGACGGTGAACTCGCCTATACCCACGGCAACGAGAAATTCTATATCGGTGATGGTTCTACAGTAAAACTAATCGGTGGTAAGGCGTATAACGACCTTATCGACCATACCGCTGGAACTCTGACTGCTGGTTCTGCTATCCTTGTTGATAGTAACAAAGCAATTGATGATTTCATTGTTGGTAACAACTCAACAACTGGTGGTTCGATGAAGTTCAAAGAAGGAACTTCAAACGGAACAGATCATGTTGCTCTTAAAGCACCAAACTCACTAGGTTCTAGTGTAACCTTTACACTACCAAGTGCAGACGGTTCTGCTGGTCAGTTCCTTACAACGAATGGTTCTGGTGAACTATCTTTTGGAACAGTAACACAATCACTTTCAATTGCTGCTGACACTGGTTCTAACGATTCGGTATCTACTGGTGAGACAATTACCTTCGCTGGTGGAACTGGTATTGATACCACAGTAACAAACAATCAGATTGCAATTGATATTGATTCAACAGTTGCAACTCTTACTGGTTCTCAGACACTTACCAACAAAACAATTGATACTGCGAATAACACTATTACAATTTCTGAAGCAGACATTTCAGATCTAGGTTCTTATATCGAAAATATTACTGGTGAGAGTATCGGTGATCTTTCTGATGTTACTATTACTTCTGCCGGTTCGGGCGATTTCATTAGATATAATGGAACAGCTTGGGTAGACTCAACTATTCAGAATAGTGACATTTCTCAAGGTGCAGTTACACAACACGAAGCAGCATTGTCTATCACTGAATCGCAGATTAGTGATTTACAATCATACTTAACTGCTGAGACAAACGACTTGTCTAGTGTTGTTACTTGGGCAAATGTGCCAGACGCAAATATTACACAAAGTTCTGTAACACAACATCAGGCTGCACTTTCGATTGCAACCACACAGTTGACAGGAACAGTAACTAACGCACAACTTGCTGGTTCAATCACAAATGCGAAACTTGTAAACAGTTCTGTAACAATCGGTTCTGACACAGTTGCATTAGGTGGAACTCAGACAGACTTGAATGGTATCACTTCACTTGATGTTGATAATATTACAGTCGATGCAAATACAATTTCAACCACAGACACAAACGGTGACTTGACACTTGCTCCAGACGGAACAGGAACAGTCACAGTTCCTTCTGGTTATGAGGGCCGTGCTGGATTTGGTTCAGACTCACTCGTAAACAAGTCTTATGTTGACAGTGTTGCAAACGGACTAGATGTTAAAGAATCAGTTCGTGTCGCTACAACTGCTGACTTGTCTGCAACATACGCTAACGGTGCAGGCACATTGACTGCAAGTTCTAACGGTGCAATCGTTATTGACGGTGTAACACTTGTATTGAACGACAGAGTTCTTGTTAAAGACCAAACTACACAGACTGAAAACGGTATCTATAAGGTAACAACAGTTGGTTCTGGTTCTGCTGCATTTGTTCTTACAAGAACACCAGATGCAAACGATGCCGCCGAACTCACTGGTGGTGTGTTCACATTCGTTGAAGAGGGAACTGCAAACGCTGATAACGGTTATGTTGCAACTCACAACGGAACACCAACATTTGGAACAACGAATATCACATTCGATCAGTTCTCTGGTGCTGGACAGATTTCTGCTGGTAACGGTTTAACAAAAACTGGTAACACTATTGATGCAGTAGGAACTGCAAACCGTATCTCTGTTAGTGCAAATGCAATTGACATTGCTTCAACATATGTTGGACAATCATCTATTACTACTTTGGGAACTGTCGCAACTGGAACATGGAACGCTGATACAATCGGTATTGCATACGGTGGAACAGGATTGACTTCTGTTGCAAAGGGTTCTGTCCTTGTTGCGAACTCTGCCAATACTCTGTCTGCACTTGACGGTGGCGGCGTTGATGATGGTATTCTTTTCTATACTGCAAACACTGACACACTTTCTTTTGCAACGAGTATTGATGGCGGCACATTCTAAGTAGTCATATAGGAGAACTTCGATATGGCTATTGCTATCAGACCAAAACGCTCGGAGACGGCACTATCAGTTCCTTCAGCGAGTGATTTAGAGGTTGGTGAACTTGCTATTAACATTGCTGACCAGAAGATCTATACCAAGACTTCTGGCGGCACTGTTGTAGAAGTTGCAAGTGCATCTAGTGGTGGCGGTAGCGGTGAAAATGTATCGTGGAGTATCACACAATCTTCACATGGATTTTCTGTTGCAGATGTGGTATACTATAACGGCACTAGTTATGCAAAAGCACAAGCAGATGACGATGAGACATTAGGTTTATTTGTTGTATCTGCTGTTGCAGACGCAAATACTTTTACTGCAACCTTTTCTGGTAAGATAAGTGGACTAACTGGTTTAACTGCTGGACAATATTATTATTTGTCTACAGGAACGGCCGGACTACTTACATCCACATTACCAACATCTGGTTACAGTAATCCATTGTTGTTTGCATTAAGTTCTACAGAGGGAGTTGTTCTTCCCTTTAGACCATCAGAAGTTGGTGGTAGTGGTATTCTTGCTATTTCAGATGGTGGAACTGGAGCATCAACTGCTGCAGGCGCAAGAACAAATTTGGATGTATATTCAACAACGGAAACAAGTGCTGTCGTTTCAGCATTTGCGATTGCATTGGGGTAAGATATGGCAGGCTCATCAAAAATAAAAGCACTTACATCTTCTGATGCAAATACATTGGCAGGGCAACCTCATAGTTATTATCTAGACGCAAATAACTTTACAAATATGCCTCCCTCTGATTTATCTGGCGATACAACGCCGCAGTTGGGTGGCAACCTTGACTTAAACTCAAACAATGTTACTGGAACTGGTAACATAAATGTTACTGGAACAATTACTGGAACATCTTTCTCAGGCCCACTCACAGGTAATGTTACAGGTAACGCTGACACAGCAACAACACTTGCAACCGCAAGAAATATTGCTGGAGTGAGTTTCGATGGTAGTTCTGATATTAGTCTTGCATCATCTAATCTAAGTGATGGTTCAAGTCTTGCAACATTGACTGATACACAGACACTAACAAACAAGACAATCAACCTCTCAAGTAATACTTTGAGTGGCACAACTGCCCAATTCAATACTGCACTATCTGATGGTTCGTTTAGAATTGGTTATCAGTCTGGTGAAATTATTGAAACGATTGCTGCAATTGCAGATGGAAGAACAGTAACAGTTCAGTCTGGTTCTTATACTATGGCCAATGTTACTGCTGTTCAATCTTCATCAACATCATATGCAGACATGAATGGAAGTTCTATTTCATATACCCCCCCAAGTGGAACTAATTATGTTGTATATGAATATCAGTTCAAAATGGATGTAACTAATAACTCTGGTATTTCTCATTATAAATTGTTTGTTGATTCAACTGAAGTTATTCCAGCATATAAAAACTATTCATCAAACTATGCATCAACAAACTGGCATCACGCAAACTTGCATACATCTGTTTATTGGGTATTTGATTTGACTGCTGGAAGCGATGATGCTGCAAATGGAAAGTTTGCAAGTTGGACTAGTGCAAAGACATTGAAGTGCCAGTTTAGAGGATATTCTTCAGGTTACGGTGTCAACATACACTCTAATGTTTGGAGAGATGGATCTGGTGCAAGTTCGCCATATACACTAACCAAACCAATGTTAAGAATACAGGCGATAGCATAATGACAGATATAAATGCAATGACAGACGCACAAAAAGAAGTTGATAGAAATCGTGCATTTGCCTATCCATCATACACAGAACAGTTGGATATGTTGTGGCACGCTATAGATGCAGATGAGACATTGAAAGTTCAGTTTGCAGACTTCTATAATGCGATTAAAGCGGTAAAGGATGCCTATCCTAAAGTGGATGCATAAATACTGTAAAAGGATGAAATAAATGGCAACACCTACAACAAGAACAGATTTTAAGGAATGGTGCTTAAGGAGTCTAGGTAAGCCTGTAATCGAAATCAATGTTGATCCAGATCAAGTTGAGGATAGAATAGACGAAGCACTACAATACTTTTCACAGTATCATTATGATGGTATCGAAAGAGTATATCTGAAATATCAGATTACCGCTTCTGACATCACTCGTGCAAGAGCAAACGATGCTGGAACAGTTGCAACAGATGTTGATGGTTCAACAACTGCAACTTGGTATGAGCAGAAGAACTATATTCCAGTTCCAAGTTCTATCATGTCTATCGTAAAAGTATTTCCTTTGACTGATAAACAGGCATTGAATATGTTTGACATTCGTTATCAGTTGAGATTGAATGATTTGTATGACTTCAGTTCAACATCTGTAATTCACTATGAAATGACAATGCAACACTTGGACTTCTTGGATCATATTCTTATTGGCGAAACTTCTATTAGACACAATCAACATCAAAATAGATTGTATTTGGATGCAGACTTTCAGACAGACTATGTAGAGAATGATTGGTTGATTATCGAATGTTATCGCAAACTCGATCCTGCTACATACTCAGATGTATGGGATGACATCTTCTTGAAGAAGTATGCAACTCAGTTAATTAAGAAACAATGGGGTGCAAACCTTTCTAAGTTTCAAGGTATTCAGATGTTGGGTGGTGTTGCACTCAATGGTGAACAACTATATACTCAGGCTCAAGAAGAGATTGACAAACTAGAAGAACAAATTCAACTTGCATATGAGTTGCCTCCTATGCATATGATAGGGTAAGTTATGCCAACAAATGTTTACTTTGATACAGGAACACGCCCAGAGCAATATCTCTATGAAGACTTAATCATAGAGCAGTTGCGTATCTATGGGCAAGATGTATACTATATTCCTCGTAAACTTGCAGGCACAGATTCTATTTGGCAAGAAGACATTAGTTCATCTTTTGAGTCTTCGTATTTAATAGAGATGTATATGGAAACAATTGATGGGTATGAGGGAGAAAAAGAACTCATGTCCAAATTTGGTTTAGATATACAAGACGATGCAACCTTTGTGGTTTCTAGAAGAAGATGGGAACAGTTCGTTTCTATTGATAATAACATTATCGAATCTTCTCGCCCGAATGAGGGAGACTTGGTTTACTTTCCAAAAGCAAACAAGTTATTTGAGATTACTTTTGTAGACAAGGATGACCCTTTCTACCAAGTTCATAATCTACCTACATACAAACTAAAGTGTAAAACTTTTGAGTATGGTTCAGAGGTTATGGATACTGGCATCACTGAAATTGATGCTGTTGAAGAAGATTTTTCTTTGGATCAATTGGCACACCAAATGACTTTAGAGGATGGAACTGGTTCTCTACTATTAGAGAATGCTGTAGAAGATGCAGAGGCGTCCTATATAATACTAGAAACTTATAATATTGCAACAATTGATAAGAACTCGCAAAACGATGACTTTGAACTTGCAGATGATAATATATTAGACTTTACCGAATCTAATCCATTCGGTGATGCTGGGATGAGATAATTATGATTGGACAACAATTTTACAACGAATCAACACGAAATGTCGTAGTGGCATTTGGAACATTATTCAACAAAATTCAGTTGAATAAGAAAGATGCGTCTGGAAATATTATTCAGACAATGAAAGTTCCACTTGCATACGGCCCAAAACAAAAATGGTTAGCGAGACTTACAGAAGACCCTAACCTAAACAAACCCACAGCGGTAACATTACCTCGTATTGGGTTTGAGATTTCTGGTATCTCTTATGACTCTACCAGAAAACAGAACAAAATTTTGAAAGTAAAAAAGGTTCTGGATGGAACAGATAGTTCACAGTTGAAATCTGGTTATATGCCTGTTCCTTACAATGTAAACTTTGAGTTATATGTTCTTGCAAAGAACTCTGATGATGCACTACAGATTGTAGAACAGATTCTTCCTTACTTTCAACCAGAATATACGGTGACTTTGAGAGAAGTTCCAGAATTAGAAATTATTCGTGATGTTCCAATCGTATTGAACAGCATTGGTTATGAAGATGATTATGAAGGAGACTTTACAAGTAGAAGAAGTATTATTTACACTTTGTCATTCACTGCAAAGTATTACTTGTATGGCCCTGTTACTTCTACGAATACTATTCGCAGTGTTCAAGTGGATCAGTATGCAGATATGCCTGTTAATGCTCCTGCTAGAGAACAGAGATATACTGTCACACCAGAACCAGTGAGTGCTGCTGCGACAGAATTTGACCCAGATGATGATAACTTTGGATTTAACGAAACTTCATCTTTCTTTGAAGATGCCAAAGAATATAATCCAACAACTGGTCAAGATGAATAAATATAGGTAAAGAATTTAGGATAAACGCAAATGGCAATTAGAAAAATTAGTTCCAGATCACTTGGAGATTCACAAGTTGATACAACAGATATTGCTGACGGTTCAGTTGACTTAGTAAAACTATCTGCAACTGGAACAAAAGATGCAACAACATATCTTCGTGGGGATAACACATTCTCTGCATTATCTACTACACTTGCTGGACTAGATGATGCAACGGTTTCTGCATCAGATCCAAGCCCCACTTCAAATAAAACACCAGTAGGTCATGTTTGGATAAACTCTACATCTGGTGAATCATATGTTCTTACTGACGCAACAACTAACGCAAATGTTTGGAAAAACATTGGTGATGGAACTGGAGCAGTGGAATTGCCGGTTATTGACGCCTTTGTTCTTGCTGGTGGCGGCGGCGGAGGTGGAACTGACTCTGATGCGCCAGGCGGTGGCGGTGCAGGCGGTTATCTTTATTCTACAAACATAACATTACAAGCCGCAACAACATATTCAATCACGGTTGGAACAGGTGGTGCTGGTGGGGTTGGTAAAAATTATGGTTCTGATGGTGGCGACTCTATCCTATCGGGAACAGGAATAACGACATTAACTGCTATTGGTGGCGGCGGCGGTGGCCACCCAGAAGGTGGAGCTGGAACTGGTGATCATGGCCGTGATGGTGGTTGTGGTGGTGGTGCTGGTTCTGGGACTGGTTCTGGACAACCAGGCGGTTCTGGAACTGCTGGGCCTCCAATACAAGGTTATGATGGAGGCGACTCTGTTAATTCACCAAGCAAAGAAGGTGGAGGTGGCGGTGGAACTGCTGAGGCTGGAAATACTGATGGACAAAGATATGGCGGCGATGGTATAAGTAATTCTATAACTGGTTCTCCTGTCACATATGGCGGTGGTGGCGCTGGTGGTATTTTTAGTTCTTCAACACAGGCATTTGGAGGTGACGGTGGTGGTGCAAATACAGCATCATCAACAAACTCAAATGGACAAAATGGAACTGATGGACTAGGTGGCGGTGGTTCTGGTGCTATGCGCTCTGCTGGCGGTGGATCGTGGAACGGCGGCGATGGTGGTGATGGAGTTGTTATTATAAGGATTCCAACTTCATCGTATTCTGGGGTAACTGTAACTGGTTCGCCACTAGTTACAACTGATGGAACTGATACAGTAGTTAAATACACTGGTAACGGAACATTTGTAACGGCATAATAGGAAAGAACATGGCATATTGGGCAAAAGTATTAAATGGTAAGGTTTTGAATGTTAGTGTTGGAGATAATGCTCCAATTGACAATACTGTTGGCGCTTGGTTTGAGTATTATAAACCATGCGATGGAACACAGACACAGAAGTATAATCAGGCATATATTGGAGGAAATTACGATAAAGGTGAAGACGCATTTTATGATCCTCAACCGTATCCATCATGGACATTAGATGAAAATTTCAAGTGGCAACCTCCTATAGCAGGCCCAGTTAATGGTGGTGCAAATTGGAATGAAGAAACCCAAACTTGGGATGCAGTAGAGTGATAATATGTCTAATCAGACTGATATTTTAGATAATGTTCTTGGTGTTACAGATGTTGTGGAAACAACGACAAGAGATGTGACGCCTCCGAAACCAGTTCTTGTTCCAGAAACAAAACTGAATGAAGAGGACATTGACAATGATTATAAATATCAGAGAGAAAACTTTTATAATCTGATAGAAAGAGGACAGGATGCAATTGATGGTATCCTAGACCTTGCAAGAGAATCAGAACATCCTAGAACCTATGAGGTTGCTGGGAACTTGATAAAACAGGTTGCAGAAGTCACAGAAAAACTTGGAGACTTACAATCAAAGATGAAGAAACTCAAAGAAGTTCCTAACTCTGCACCAAAGAATGTAACAAACGCATTATTTGTGGGAAGCACAGCAGAACTACAGAAGATGTTAAAAGGAAAAGAATAAGATGCCATTAACTAG
>Ga0255762_10002623_pt1 | contig 14530 bp, 14 predicted proteins | sample 101ome_16_FD_179962 | JGI IMG/M metagenome (GOLD analysis project Ga0255762, IMG submission 179962) | Coastal salt marsh microbial communities from the Groves Creek Marsh, Skidaway Island, Georgia - 101401AT metaG (version 2) | ecosystem: Environmental > Aquatic > Marine > Intertidal zone >...
TGCTGGTAGTGGCCTCTGGGTATACCGCGATGGCGAGCTGTATGTCGATCCAAATGAAACCGGAAGTATGGACGACGCTGTAGTATTCCAAGGGGACCGATTGGAACCCTCTTATGAGTGGGTGCCAGGTCAGTGGGGCGGCTTGCTTGGCGGTGTATTCATCCAGGGCGGTGCGCAATCAAAAGCAATACTCAACAACCTGATTATTAAAAATTCATCGACTGCATTGCGGGTGGATAGTGCTTGGGGGATCCTCCCCAACCTTACCCTGAACAACACCATCATAACGCACAGTTCAAGAGTAGGTCTTTACGGTGGATACGGTCACATTGTAGGAACTAATCTCGCCATCGGTCCTAGTGGGGTTTATGGTTTTTACGGTTTAGGAGGGAACTATCGCTTTGACCACAGCACCATTAACAATACATGGAGCTTCTCTTCTCGAGGCGGCACTGGTATTGGTATGGTCAACTTCTTTGAAGACGCCGCCGGTAACCGTTACACCAGGAGCCTAAGTGCTACATTCACCAATACGTACATCGGAGGTAATCTCGCAAGCGAAGTAGCTATGGGTATTGATAATAACGAGGTTTTTGATGTGAAATTTGAAAACAGTGCGCTAAAAATAGAACCGAATCCCGAAGCCGGTCATTACACATTGTCCAATACCACCATGTTCAAGGATTGTGAATTTAATTTGAATTGGGGCTTCTCCTCCACCCCTTGGATACCCGAAGACCAGTGGAGATTCTTACCAGACTCTGTTTCCCTATTGTTCAGCAAAGCCAAGGCAACCGCTATTAGCCCGTTGCTCGATCTTGGAGGCACAGGTAGAAGTACCCCTGCCACTATTGGCGCTTTGGAACGTCCTTAAAGGTTTTTGAGAAATTCTAGGGTGTTCACCCCGTCGGCATAATCCCATAAACGAGGCTTCTGCGCGGTACCAAGCGGAAGGTGCCCATGCCCCACAACACATTGAACGCTATCTCCCCAAGCCTCGAGACGTGCCTGTGGCCCCGACTCAGGATAAGTGCTGTAGTGAAGTATGGACACCGGGGTATGAAGCTCTTCGTTTTCGCGAACAATGATGAATCCGTTTTCTAAGAAATCGTCCTGGTTTAGCAAGAATAAAGCACGGTAGTAGTCGTAGTTGTTGCCGTACTTGTTGTTATTTACTACATCGCTGTGGTCCACAATATTGGCAAAGATATTTTGAATGTCGTATCCCTCAGGAACGAGCAAGTGACTTACATTTCTGCAACCCATTCCGAAGTAGGAGAAAATATCTGCTCCCAGTCCTCTCAGCTCTTCTTCGGTCTCATTTCCGGTCAAAACAGCCACTGATGTTCTGTTTTTGCGGATAATGTTAGGGTACTTACCAAAGTAGTATTCGAAATAACGCGAAGTATTGTCACTTCCAGTTGCAATGACTGCGCCCATATCTGAGAGCTGCTCGACAAAAATCCAATCGCCTTCAAAGAGCTCGTCAAAGCGTAGCAACACTTTCACTAAAACTGGCAGGAGGTATTGATCGTCGCTACTCATCTTAATGAGTGCAAAGTGGCCCGAGAGGAATACACTCAAAAAATCATGCATGCCTACCAGCGGCAGGTTTCCTGCCATTACAATACCCACTCTTGTGCGATTAACTGCTGAAGTTCCCCCCTCGCGTTCACGCCATTCTTCCAAGTTCTCCTTGGTGAGCTCATTGCCCCACGCTTCGAGCGCCTGTAAGGTATTCTCTTCCACGAACCATCCGTTGTGTCTGAAGGAACGCGTAATCGCAGCACGCAATTCTTCTGCGAGATCTTCGTGACCATTGGAAATAGATTTCCCTTGGACAAATTCTCTTATGAACACTCCTAATTGGGAAACTGCTTCAATCCTATGGTCAGTAAAAAACATTGGCGCTACATTTGCGTTAAGAATTGCAAAGCTAAAACAACAGGGCTATATGGCTATTAAAATCACTGACGAATGCATTAATTGCGGTGCTTGTGAACCGGAATGTCCGAATAACGCGATATACGAAGGTGCACTAGAGTGGCGATTCAGCGAAGGAACCGACCTCAGCGGTAACATTATTACCCCTAACGGGAATAAATACGACGCCGATGAAGCACAAGAGCCTGTTGATTACGACGTTTACTACATTGTAACTGATAAGTGTACGGAGTGTATTGGATTCCATGAAGAACCTCAATGTGCGGAAGTATGCCCTGTAGACTGCTGTGTACCGGACGAAGACAATGAAGAAACTGAAGAGGAACTTATGGCGAAAAAAGACTTCATGCATGTTGAAGAATAGCCTTTTTGCGCTTCTCCTGCTTAGTCTAACCGCCGCTGCCCAACCCAATGAACAATCTTTACAAAGGCTAGGCAACGCATACCTTCTGCCTTCAAATGCTTCATTTGCAGATTCATTGGCTGAAGTATTCGCCGATAGTCTATGGTCGTTCATTAGTATCGATAAGAATTACGGCAAAACGCTTCCTTCCGTCAGAAATTTGAGTGTTCAGCTACCCGCAGACCAAAGTTTCACGATCTATACCTGGATCGTTCCCCAGCCACATGGTGGTTTTACTTACCACGGCTTTTTATGGAATCCCGATTGGAAGGGACCTAAACGCATCGTTCTAGAAGACTACGGCACAGAAGACGCCGCCTACCGCTGGCTTAAGGGTGGCTCATGGGTTGGTGGCATATGCTACGACATTATCACCAAAAAGAGCAAGGGCAAGAAAGTGTATACCCTACTTACTTTCAGGCCTGGTCGCTCCTACCACACAAAATATATTGACGCTGTAGAATTAGGCAGTTCTAGAAAGCAACTCCACTTTGGTTCACGCATCTTCAATATTCGAAGCAACGGTGACGAACGATATGCGAGACGTCCTTATAGAATACAGTTTCGATACAACAGCGCTCTTTCAGCTGCCGTGCGTTGGGACGGCAAACACTCAGGGATCATCTGCGACCACCTTGCACCTTCGAAAGAGAATCTGAAAGAAAAATGGTTTTCCTACGGCCCGGACTTTTCTTACGACCGTGTGTATTGGGAAAAAGGGAAATGGCAGATTCAGGAAGCCTATCCGCTCGTTCAAAACCTAGAGGTAGCACCAACCAACGGAAGGGTACCAACGACCTTGGATCCAAGAAAATAATTGCTGAATGCTTAGTGGTTAAGCATCACTGGCATTACCAACATCAATAGGTCTTCACCTTCGTCTACACCATCCGCTGGGATAAGAATACCTGCGCGATTCGGCGCGCTCATCTCCATACGAACGTTATCAGAACCTAGGTTGCCTAGCATCTCCAACAAGAAACGACTGTTAAAGCCAATCTCCATATCATCGCCTTGGTAATCACAAGCCAAGCGCTCGTTCGCCTTGTTGCTGAAATCTGGATCTTCTGCGCTGATGCCCATTTCTGCGCCTGCGATACGCAAACGAATCTGGTGCGTCGTTTTATTTGAGAAGATAGCCACACGCTTCACTGAAGAAGAGAATGCGCTGCGATCTACTAGCATAACATTAGGATTCGATTGCGGGATTACTGCCTCGTAATTCGGGTATTTACCGTCAATTAGTCGACATACCATAACCACGTTGTCAAACGAGAACTGTGCATTGGTGTTGTTGTAAACCACCTTCACCTCCGAAGAATCATAGCTCAATGAACCACGAAGCATATTCAACGGCTTCTTCGGCATAATGAACTCAGCAGTGCTCTCTGCACCTAGGTCTGTTCTTCTGTAACGCACAAGCTTGTGTGCATCAGTAGCTACGAAGGTCAATCCGTTTGAATCAAACTGGAAGAAAACACCACTCATCACCGGACGAAGCTCGTCGTTTCCTGTGGCGAACAACGTTTTACCAATGGCCGTAACCAAGACCTCAGCAGGAAGTGTTGTAGATGTTGCGTCCTCAAGCTCTGGGAATTTTGGAAACTCATCACCGTCGATAAAGGCCAATGAGTACTTACCGTAATCTGAGGACAATTCTATAGTGTGCGAACCTTCGTCGAACGTGAAGGTCAACGGCTGCTCAGGAAACGTCTTCAACGTATCCATCAACACCTTAGCAGGTACCGCAGCAGAACCAACATCTTCTGTTTCGACTTCAAGATTGACACTCATAGTCGTTTCTAGATCAGAAGCGCTCACTACCAACTCGCCTTGTTTCAACTCAAAAAGGAAGTTGTCTAAAATAGGCAGGGTATTGTTGCTTTGAATGATTCCTCCAATGAGTTGGAGTTGTTTCAACAGCTTAGAACTAGATACGATGAATTTCATAATAGGTCGTCTTATCAATTGATAGTAAACAAAGATAATCGGACAGGTAAGTTTTATCCGTGTCCAATTCTTTTTTTAATCACAGGTTTTTGTTAATAACCGCTAGTTAAACTCCCAAGGGGTCAACATGAGGTTACGCCAGCCGTAGCGCTGTATAAGTGCCATTCTTCCATCCGGTAACTCCGCATAGAATCTGTCGGGATCCCACTCGTGCGGTGTACCGTCTTCTCCTACCAAGATACCTTCTGTTTTCTTGTAAAATGCACGGGTCTCCAAGATCTCTCCGTCGGTGGTATGCACATAGAATGAAAAGGCAGGCGTCGAATTAAAAATACTGTCCTTCTTCTCCCAAATGTTATCTGTGGAGACAACGGCACCCTCGTACTTCAATGTACGAACAGCAGCCACTGCTGAATAGAGCAGTTGTGCATTGCTGAAGGGCAATGGCTCAAACTCACCGCCCACCAAAGACCAACTACCTGCCTCATTTGCAGGAGCCTTCAAATGATCACCCTCTTTGCGGGTAATCATCCAAAAGAAGCCCTCAGGTCCATTGACATTCATCTCAATACTCTCAATCTGTCCAGGAGCAAGGCCGTATATGGTCCTGTCGCGCCACATAGAAGGCTCCGTAAAGAATCGGGTGGTCAAATACCCGTTAAAACCTTGGATGTAGACAGAAAAGGGCATTTCTGAATCGACCATACGGTAATACGTACCTAACATATCCGGTGTTTCTGTACCGACGATATAGCTTTTCACTAATTCATCTCCACTATATACCTCAACCCATTTGCCGTACACCTCCATGCGCTGATTCACTGCGGGAACTGCACTCTTGGAGACAAAATTCTTGAGCGTTACACTCCCTAAAGTTTCTAGCATTACCTCAATAGCATCTTTACGAACAGGATGCTGGCCGTCTACCAACCAGCCACTTTCGGTGCGTTCAAGGACTACCTGTGAAGGCTTCTTATCGCTAATCACAACCTTGGTAATACTCGCTGTATCGGCAATAGCAAAGTCGTACTGTGCCTTAAGTTCTTCCATGCCGTCGCTCTGCGCAGGTGCACCACAACTGACCACGACTAGGGCCAATAATAGGCTGTAAAGACTGTTTTTAACGTGCATATTTTCTTCTTCTGTATAGGGTCAACATACCGGCAACAAGCAACAGCAGCACCTCAGGCAAGGCCACATTGATTGCTTTCCACCTACTCGCTTCATTGGTCAATTTCTCTTCGCTGAGCAATCTCAATTTGATGTTGCGCGTACGCGTTTCCATTAGGCCGCGATCGTCCAACATGTAGTCCGTGAGATTCAAAAGCAAATCGTCATTGCCGTATTGAATGTTGGTGTACTGATCAAAGCCCAGCGGCAAAGGTTGACCTCGAGGCAGCTCTGGATTAATGAGGTTCACTTGGTTGCGAATGATATCTCCGTCGCTGAAAACAGCGATACTCGTTGGCGCGCTCTCTTTGATCTGAGGCAATGCATTACCTGCAGTGCGCGGCGCAATCCTATTGGCATAGGCACTTTCAAAAATTCCTTCGAGGAGAACACCTGCCAACAGGTCTTTACTGCGGAAGGTGCGTGGATCCGGACGGTTGTACAACGTTTCTAAACTCACCGTATGCGGCGCAGGTGTGCTCTTGGCATTGGTTGAGCTCAGCAACAATGGTGTTTTCAGAATGCCGGGAGCTTCTAACGTATCGAGGGTGCTCGTAAATTCACCTTTCACGGCATTGAGGTTGGCTACCGCAGGATGGGCAGTTGGCCCCAATAATGGGAAATAGACCCAAGGGTTGATGCTGCGCCTGTCGTTGATACCTGCGCAACGTATGTCTTGAATGAGGTTGGTGTTTACGCGTACGCCGTACTTGAAAAGCAGGTCCGTAAGGTTTAGGTCGAAATACGTTGGGTACGCCAAAAACTCCGGACCAAAGCTCAAGCTGTCCATTTCAGCATGAACACCGTCCACAAACCACATGAGGTGTCCGCCTCCCATGAGGAATTGATCCAAGAGGTATTTGTCCAATTCTGAGAAGGCCTTCGTTGGTTTCGCTACCACCGCCAGGTCAAAACTGTTCAAGCGGCGCACCATGTCCTCGATATCGGGCGAACCGTCGGACTTTGCTTTATAAGTCTCCAAGGAGAATCGCTCGACCGCGTAATGCTCACTCAAGGCCAATCCAATTCCCGCCGTCTGTGAGGCCGTAAGCTCGCCGTGTCCGGTAATCATGGCTATTTTTTGTCGTTCGGTTTGCAGCAGTGCAGAGAGTGAACGCGCCAAATTGAACTCAAGTTGTTGTATGCTGATGTTTACTTGTTCTGCTGGATCGAAAACCATCACATCTTCCAACAGGATGACCGTCTCTTCTTTTTCTTTATAGCTCATCACCGCCGCTGGAAAAACATTAAGCACGCTTTCACCGTCTTTAGTTTTCACCTGAAGCTGCACGGCATTTATACCTTTGGTGGCCAATTGGTTTTTAAACTCCGCTTGCTTTTCAGCTTCATTCGGGTTGATGAATTCAAAGAATACATTGCCGTTGCGTGCACTCCACTCTTCGAGCATGAACTGCGTTTCAAGCTTTAGACGCTCAAAACCCGCCGGGAATTGGCCCTCGAGGTAGACCTTGATCAGCATGGGCTCTTCCACCTGGTCCAACAAAGATTCCGTGCCTTCGCTCAGTGAATACCTTCCCTCTTCGGTTAGATCTATTCTGAAACGTACGCTTTGGCTGATAAGAATAACCAATAACGCACCCACGAAGTAGGCTGTTTTGGTACGAGCTGTCGCGTACAGGTGGCGTCTGCTGAGTACTATAAATGTTCCGGAGAGAAACAGCAGTACTACGCCAATGAAGTACCCTAAATCGCGGCCATCCAATACACCTCGTGATACGGAAGTGTAATGTTCGTTAAAGCCAAATTGGCGCACCGTGAGTTCCCAACCGCTGAATTTATAGATATCTGCCAGTGCTTCGAACCCAAGGTACATGCCCATGTTGAGGGCTACCCCTAAAACAAAGGCTACCACATTGTTGGAGGTAAGCGCGCTGGCGAAAAGTGCCACTGCAGTATAGGCCGCCCCCAAGGCTAGAAGACCAATAAATGACCCAATAGCTGCGCCCCAATCAAGATTCCCAACCGGAGAACCCAGAGCGCTCATACTCCAAAGGTAGATGAGTGTAGGGGCAATGCTCAACACCACTACGGAAAGTGTTCCAAGGTATTTGGCGACAACAAGCTGTGTTGTTGAAATCGGCCGAACTGCTAATAGCTCCATCATGCCTGAACGAATCTCGTCGCTAAAGACGCGCATACTTACCGCTGGAATGAGGAACAAGAACACCCACGGCGCAAGACCGAAATAGTTGGTCAATGAAGCGTAACCGCCCTCAAGCAGATTAAAGGGTCCGTTAAATATCCAAAGCATCAAGCCGTTCACAAGCAAATAAATGCCGATGATCAAATAGCCTAAGATGCCCGAAAAGTAGAGCTGTAATTCTTTCTTTAGTTGTGCAATCATGCTTCGCTGCTGTCGGTCTTATGGCACGTCCATGCCTGGGGTTTATCGTAAAATAACGCTTTGGTCTTTGGCCATACTTTTCCAAATAACGCACTTTGGCGGTAAGCGTTTAAATCGGCCTCACTTTCCCAAAGGCTATGCGTGAAGAAATGTCCTTCACTCTCGAGTAGGTGGACACCGTAGCAACCGGGCTGCTGGCCGATGCGATTTTTGCTTTCGGCAAAAATCGCACGAAAAGTAGTGCCCTGTTCCGAGTTCGGGTCAATGGCTAATTTCACAATGCGTTCTATCATACGAAGTCAATGCGTACCCAATCGTGAATCTTCATTCCGATTAATTCATTACTGCCTCGGATATGTTCACCGCCGCTCTTACCCACGGCGATAGAAAGCATGCCTTCCTCGTTCCATAGGGCCGCTAATTTTCCTTGCGGTACGTCAGCGATGCGGTCGTAAATTTTCTTCATACTTCTGTTTCTCGCCAACTCCACCGAGAAGGTCCTACCCTTCAATTGGTTTTGGAAGCTCTCGCGAGAAATATTCGTCACACACGTTCCCATGCGGTCGATGTACACAACGTTGCCACTAATGGCGAAATCGCCTATACCGGCAGCAGGCTCTTTTACCTTCTTCACAGAAGTGATGGCCGGACCGAGCATTTCTATCTTTCCTCCGCTAAACAGGTGTGATGCAGCGGCTGCGAACAATTCTTTTTCATCGTTGGGGTCTATGCCGCGGATGTCCAACATTCTCGCCCCCGTTATTTTTTCATTTTTCAGGACACTAGTAAGCAACCCGTTGTTAGTGCCTAAAAAGAATTGGCCACACGCTTTTAAACAGATGTATTCGCCGCCTTCCATTGGAGAGGTCCCTATCATGACACAGTGAATGGTGCCCTTGGGAAAGTCACGGTACACCCCCCTGAGGATATGCGCCGCCTCGAGTATATTATGAGGCTCCACCAAATGACTGATATCCAATAACCTAGCCTCTTCTATGCGACGCATTAATCGAATCTTCAACCGAGCAACAGTATTGTCGCGCAGTCCGTAATCCGATATTAATGTGATTATTCCCATAGATGCTCGCTAGTGCAGGTGGTGTATTGGTGAAAATGTAGTTACTTTGTCAAAAGTAAGGCAATTCCGCCTTCTAAAACAGTACTCAACACAGCAGTAATTGACACAAAAAGTTTTTGAACTCACGTCGGCTGATCCAGCCCAGTTGTATGGGCCAAGCAACACCTATCTGAAGCAGATTGGCGCTTACTTTCCAGCACTTAAAATTGTTGCTCGTGGCCACGAAATAAAGGTTACGGGTCCAGAAGAAACACTGGAAGAATTTGAGGACAAACTCGAAGCTATTGTGGCCTATGTCAGCAAAAACAAGCGCCTCGACGATCGAGCATTAGAGGAGCTCATTCAAGCAAAGGATACTGCACGTACCAAACACACCATGCTCAAGGACGAAGTTATTCTTCACGGCCCTCAAGGTCGCATCATCAAAGCGAAGACCACCAACCAACACAAATTGGTGGAAAGTTCGATGACCAACGACCTCGTGTTTGCCATTGGTCCTGCAGGAACAGGTAAGACCTATACTGCAGTCGCTTTGGCAGTTGCGGCACTGAAGAATAGAGAGGTGCGTAGAATCATCATGACGCGACCTGCTGTAGAAGCCGGTGAAAATTTGGGATTCTTGCCCGGGGATTTGAAAGAAAAATTGGATCCATACTTGCAACCGCTCTACGATGCGCTGCGAGACATGATTCCAAAGGAGAAGCTCGAATTTTACCTAGAAAACAGAACTATTGAGATTGCTCCGCTTGCCTTTATGCGTGGTAGAACGCTTGACGATGCATATGTCATTCTCGATGAAAGTCAGAATACGACCACTTCCCAGATGAAGATGTTTTTGACCCGTATGGGGGAAAATGCACGGTTCATTATAACGGGAGATACCTCACAGATCGATTTGCCAAAACACCAGAAAAGTGGGCTCAAAGAGGCCATCACGACATTGAATGGTGTTAAAGGAATTGGATTTGTACACCTCGACGGCCGAGATGTAATCCGTCACCCATTAGTTAAAAAGATTATTACCGCTTACGAGAAAAAAGATTGATCATGAATCAAGAGCCAACGTATCAATTTTCAGGACAGACCAACTTTTACCGCGGAAAGGTTCGCGACGTTTATACCATCGGCCAAGATGTATTGGTGATGGTGGCCTCTAACCGTATTTCTGCTTTTGATGTAGTATTGCCGCGTCCAATTCCAGGAAAAGGCCAAGTATTGAATCAGATTGCCGAGCATTTCTTAGTAGCTACTGAGGACATTGTTCCAAACTGGCGAGCGGTCACTCCAGATCCTCAGGTAACTATTGGTCAGCGTGCCGAGCCGTTCAAAGTAGAAATGGTGATCCGCGGTTACCTAGGGGCCACGCTGCACGCACCTACAAGAGCGGTCTACGCGAATTATGCGGCGTAACCCTACCAGAAGGCATGAAGGAAAACGACGCTTTCCCGGAGCCTATCATTACTCCTGCAACGAAAGCTGAGCATGGCGATCATGACGAGGACATCTCTCGCGAGGACATCATTGCTAAGGGTATCGTAAGTGAGGCCGATTATCTTCAACTCGAAAAATATACGCGTGCTTTGTTCCAACGCGGCACCGAGATGGCTGCTGAGCGCGGACTTATCCTGGTTGATACCAAATACGAATTCGGAAAATTGGCCGACGGTACTATTGTGTTGATCGATGAGATTCACACTCCAGACAGCTCGCGCTACTTCTACAGCGAAGGCTATGCAGAGCGCCAAGAAAAAGGCGAAGCACAGCGTCAGCTTAGCAAAGAGTTCGTTCGTGAATGGCTCATGGAAAATGGATTCCAAGGAAAAGAAGGCCAGCAGGTGCCTGAAATGACAGACGATTTTGTAAATCTTGTAAGTACTCGTTACCGTGAATTGTTTGAGAAGATCACAGGAAAGTCGTTCGAGCAAGCGCCTTTAGAGGGAGCTGAGGAACGCATTAAGACAAACGTAGAAAACCACCTCGCCGCCCTTTAGGAATAGTATTTGCAGAAATTGAATTAAAGTTTAACGGATACAATCAATGAAAACGCTGAAAATCTACCTTCTACTTGCGCTTCTATCCATTACCACCGGTATGAGCGGACAAATCAAAATTATTCGATTTGGGGTGAAAGGTGGAATGAATCTACCTCAGCAAACGTTGAGTCTTAACGATATTAATGATATAGTCAACAACCAGACTTATGACATTTCAAATATCCAGACTGAATTCAGTGATGGCTTCAATTTAGGAATGATTACCCGCATAAGCTTACCTCTCATTCCAGTTTATGTCCACGGTGAAGCCTTGTACACCCAATTCGATGAAACAATAGCTATAACTGATAGAGGTTCAGAATTTACCATTAATTCAACGGTACAGCGTCTTGATTTTCCTATTAGTGCCGGCGCAAAAATAGGTCCTGCCTTTGCCGGACTAGGTGCGACACCATCTATCCCATTTGCGAATAGAAGTGACCTTTGGACGGCTGATGTGGACGCTAATTTTACTTGGGGCTGGCATATTCACGCGGGGATTAAACTGTGGAGATTACTTGGTGAAGTCAAGTATGAAAGTGGATTCGGAATGTTGGCTGGTAATGTTAATTATGATTATAACGGAACCGATTACCAATTTGAGCTTGATCGGAGAAGAGCACAGTTAGTAGTAAGTCTCGCTTACTTCTTCAAATAATCCTTACTCGAGCAATTTCAGGTATCCCTTACTGTAGAAGTGATGTATTATGCCGGCACAATACGCGTCGTGCTCAATATCAACCATCCGCTTCTTTAGCTGTGCTCTATTGACTCCGTCTGTGGCGAGATAGAAGTAGGTATACCCTAAGATTCGGCCTCCTTCGATCAAAATAGCACACTTCTCATTGTCTTTTCTACCCGGACCAATAAGGGTGCCCTCTTGCGGAAACAGATACTCACGCAATCTACTCAACGGCAGCTCTTTAGACTTCGCCTTCCACTGCAGATTCTTGGTATGCTTAAAGTAATGCTCGCGGTCTTTATCTAGGAGAAAAGTGAACGGATCTAGGGCCTCGTTCATCATCACGCGCTGCAAGAATTCGTAGAGTGCTTTAGGTCCTTCAAAATAAAATTGAGGCGCCTTGTGACGTATAGGATAGACCCTGACATACTCGACCATCGCACTCTTCTTAGGCTCTGTAAACAAACCAAAATTCAAAAAACTACGCTTTTTTGTATTGTTGTACATCGGACGCTGCGCATCCACTGTTCGTTTGTATTGAATCTGCGCTATAGCCTCATTGCCAATATGCTCTACCTCTAAGCGATGCGCGTCTGCCTGTAAGGCTAGAGCAAGTTTATTGTCGGCAACGAAGTGTCTGTTAACACTATTCTGTAGGTCCTTGCTACTTCCAATGTAAATGGGCTCTCCAGCTTCGTCATAGATGTAATAAATACCCACCTTGTTTTGAAGGTTCTTCACCTGCTCCTTGAACGGATTACGCTGCTCACTGGCCGATTTTGAAACGAAAACCTTGTCCAAATAGCTGTCCCTATCTTTCTGAAGTAAAATACGCAGTAAATCAGCCGTTAATCGAGCATCTCCTTCAGCACGGTGACGGGCAGAATTTACAAGCCCAAGCTTCTTAGCTACTGTTTTAAGCCCATAATTTTCCCAATCTGGGAAGATGCGCTCACAATAAGGAATAGTATCTAAGGTCGCTCTGTGGTAATCAAACCCAAGCTGCTCAAACTCTTGCTGAAACACCCGGTAATCAAACCCAATGTTGTGCGCCACAAATGTGGTGCCCTCAGTAATCTTTACAAGACGCTTTGCCAACTCATAAAACTTGGGCGCAGTCCGAACCATCTTGTTGGTAATGCCTGTCAGTTTGGTCACGTAAGGGTCAATAGCCATTTGAGGGTTCACCAAAGAGACAAACTGATCCACGATTTCACCATCTTCCATTACGAACACTGCTACGTCTATGATCTTTTCGGCACCCCAGGTACCGCCCGTACATTCTATGTCAATTACTGAGAACCTCACGCCGAATAATTTCTTGCCCCGAATATAGCAGAGCCGATACGTACGTGAGTAGAACCGTGGGCTACCGCAGTTTTATAATCACCACTCATGCCCATGCTCAATGTGGTCCATTCAAGGGTTTCTTGGAATTCATCGAAGAGCGACTTCAGATAGGCGAACTCCGCACTTATAACCTCATCATCGGAGGTATTGGTAGCCATACCCATGAGGCCTTCCACGCGGACATTTGGGTATTGGTCCAATTCTGTCAAAACCTCTCGGAGCTCCCCTTCATCGAGACCAAATTTTGTATCCTCTTTGGCAATATGCATTTGAAGTAAACACGAAATCGTCCTGCCGTGCTTTGCGGCTTGCTTGTTGAGCTCAACCAATACCTTTTTGCGGTCTACCCCGTGCACCAAATGCACAAACGACGCCATGTATTTGATTTTATTGGTTTGTATGTGGCCAATCATATGCCAGCATATATCTTTGGGAAGCACTTCATGTTTGGCAGCCATTTCTTGGATTTTATTCTCTCCAAAATGACGCTGTCCCGAATCATAGGCTGCCTGCAAATCCTCTATTGGCTTTGTCTTGCTCACGGCAACCAACTGTACCTCGCCTAATTCAGCGCGGTATTTCTCAATAGATTCTGCTATACTCATTTGAATAGATGGAGCAACATCCCACTTCTTAATTTGGGGGCAATATAGGTGCTTTTCGGAGGCATTGTCCCCCCAGCCAACGCTGTTTTTTTCAATACTTCTACACTCACCGATGGCAATCTAAAACCTACCCTTGAACCATTAACAGCCATCGCCGCACTTTGATCAACATCGCCTTGATGAATGTAGGTAATTCGCTTGTCCGTTTTAGCATCTTTAATGCCTAGCATGGGCTCGAGAATAGTGTTCATTAAGTAACTCGGTGGCAACGAACGATCGACTGCAGTTGGTAGAACGACTGTGAACCACTGTCCTTGAATGAACAACTCTAGATCACCCTCAACTTCATCGAAGCCGCCCGCTTTAGGGGATACCTCAAACTTCGCTTCAAAGTCGGCCACAGTGATTTCATCGATACTCACTTTTACCCAACGCTCAAATGAATCAATACCAAGATCGGATTCGTCCATAAACATGGTAAGGATATGCTGCGCTGCGGTGTTACTCTCTAAGGACTGGGCCACCCTACAGGTGCTGCCGTAACGGTGGTGGCCATCCGCTAAAAAGTATTCATCGAGGTGTTCCATGGATGATTGTAAAGCAGCTGCATAATGCTCATCGACGGCCCACAATCGGTGGCCAATTTCATTCGTCGTATAAAAATCAAAAAGCGGCTCGTCCGCCTTGATGCGCTTGAACAATTCCTTTCGATCCTCATTCGATGGGCCAAATACAAGGATGGGTTCAGCCTGGAAACCGGTCGTTTCCAAATAATCGGCGAACAAGCACTCTCTACTTTCTAGCGTATTTTCATGCAAATGAATACGCGCTGTATTCACATCGAGTAAACCAATTAAACCCGTAAAGGATTTTCCATTGGTACGCTGTTCATAGAGGAAGTACCCTTCTTTTTCATCTTCACAAAATACTCCGGCTTCAATAAAATCATC
>Ga0255762_10002637_pt1 | contig 14493 bp, 6 predicted proteins | sample 101ome_16_FD_179962 | JGI IMG/M metagenome (GOLD analysis project Ga0255762, IMG submission 179962) | Coastal salt marsh microbial communities from the Groves Creek Marsh, Skidaway Island, Georgia - 101401AT metaG (version 2) | ecosystem: Environmental > Aquatic > Marine > Intertidal zone > Salt...
GGAGGAAGCCTCGATTACTGCGTCGACGCCCCGAGAGAGGTGAGCGAGATAGGATCGCGAGCGATACCGGTGGCGCCGGTGGCTGGATCGAGGAATTCGATGTGCGTGTGCGAACGCGGGACGCTCTACGCGTGGGGATGGAATTCGCATCGGACGCTCGGACACGACTGGAGAGAGTGTGACGACGCGTGGGTGCCGCTGCCCAAGTTGGCGAGGTTAGAGAGCGTCGAGAAGAGCAAAGAAGACGGTAAAGGGCTTGTGGTGAGTCAGGTGTCTCTCGGAGGGTGGCACGCTGCGTGCGTAGATCGAGATGGACAATGTTTTGCGTGGGGTGGGAATGAATACGCGCAAGCGGGATCGCAGTTGAATACGGATTCGGGAAAGATACCCGATCGAGATTGGGCCCCGGTGCGATCGCTTGTGAGCCCGGCCAAACTCGTGAGTCTTCCCGCGCAAGTTTTCATGGTCTCCTGCGGCGGCATGAGCTCTTTTGCGCTGCTCAGAGACGGCAGAGTTTTCGAGTGGGGACAGACGACTGAGGACGACGCGCCCAAGGTGGAACCGTCACTGATGAAAACGGATAGACACATCGTAGAAATCGCCGCCGGAAGTTTCCACCTCTTACTTCGAACGAGAAACGGCGAGGTGCTCTCGTACGGGAACGGCATGTACGGTCAGCTCGGATTGGGCGCGACGGCTTCGAGCGACCAGCCGACAGTCATCGAAACCTTTGGTCGCGTCGGCGTCGTCAAGATTGCCGCCGGTGGTTGGCACTCCGCCGCCGTCACCGCCGGAGGCCTCCTTTTCACCTGGGGTCGCGGCGAATACGGCCGTCTCGGCCACGGAGACGACTGCAAGGACAAGGTGATTCCCAAAGTTGTCGATTTAGGCGACGACGAGTCCAATTTCATAGCCGACGTCTCCCTCGGCGGTTCACACAGCTGCGCCGTCACCATCGACGGCGCCGTCCTATCCTGGGGTCGCACCACCCTCGGCCGTCTCGGTCGCGTCGTCACCGATCCCTCCCCATCCTGCGGATTTCCCGGTAGAGTCATTTTCCCTCCTTTGCCTGGCGGCCAGAGGTGGAAAGTCACCCGTGTATCGTGTGGCGGTCGTCACACCCTCGCCGTCGCCTCCCCGACCGCCGTTCCGTCCACCCCCGCGTAATTTAGAACACAGACACGAATGCACATACGACGACTAGCGCACACAATCGTCCATCCGTCCATCCACTCCTCCAATCCGAGACAACCGAGCAAACGCGTCGTTTCGTATACAACACTGTATACGCATACAATACACTGCGCATGACGTCACGCCCTTTGAAGAGCCAAAAAAAGAGCACAAATCTCATCTTGTCAACCGCGTGTCCGCACACTTCGACGCTCGGACGAGCGCGCGCGATTGACTGTGTTTGCGCGCTGAGACGAACGCGTGACCGATCGATCGATCCATCCGTCGTCATGTCGGCGGCACCGATCGCGCAGCGCGTGACGCGGGAGGTTGCCGACGAGCCAGCCGCCGTCGCAGTCATTCACGATTCATCGGCGACGACGCAAGGCAAGGCGACGCCGGTGGGAGGCAAAAAACGCGGGCTGGCGGATCGAGTGAATGATTTCATCGGTGTGCGGTTCGATGCGCTCGGACGGATGTCGGCGGAGAAACCGTGGAGGGTTATTGGGGCGTCGGCGGCGTTTTGCTTGGTGTGTGCCGTGGGTTTGGGCGCGCCGGGTTTGACGAACGAAAACCGGGGCGATAAGCTCTGGGTCCCGGATGGAACGCCGGCGCAAGCGGATAAAGCGCTCGTGGATGAACACTACGGGAAGGAGACGCGTTTCGCGCAGTTGATTCTCAAGTCTACTACGGTTGGGGCGAATGTGTTGACTCCGGAAGGTTTGGCGGCGTTGGAAGACATCGCCTCGCAGGTGCGGGCGACGTCGATCGAGTGGGATGGATCGACGTATGCGTTTACGGATCACTGTTACAAGACGGGAACGACGTGCTACGAGAAGAGCGTGTTGGATGCGTTTAGTAACAACCCGTGGACGACGCCGACGCAGGGTACGATTGACTCGACTTTGGGTCAGACGACCATCACGTCTCCGAACGACAGCTCCACCGTGTTACTCGAGAGCGTGGCCGGTGGAGTGACGTACTCGGGAACGACACCGAGCGCGACGGCGATTTCGGTCACCTTTCTCTTCAAGAATAATGAAGAGATTAAGAACGGTGAACCAAAGGATGACAAGGGCGACGAGTTTGACAGCAAGGTGCTCAAAATTTTTGAAACGCCGCCGACTGGATTTGAAGTTTCCTACGTGACCGAGCGATCCTTCGGAGACGAGTTCGGAAGCACCATCAACGGTGATTTGACCAAGCTTCAGGCGGCCCTCGTTCTCATCCTTGCCTACGCCGCGTTGACTTTGAGTAAGTGGCGCATGGGTTGTGTTGGCTCTCGAGTCGGCGTCACCTTTGCCGGTATCATTTCCATCGGTATGTCGATCGCGTCGTCTTACGGCCTGGGAGCCTATTTCGGCATCTTCTTCTCCCCGCTCATGAATGTGCTTCCATTCTTGTTGCTCGGCATTGGTGTCGATGACATGTTTGTCATTGTCAACGCGTACGACAATTGTGATCGCGCGCGCAATCCCGTCGACCGCATGGGTCTATCTTTGCGCACCTCCGGCATGAGCATCACCGTCACTTCTCTGACGGACGTCATCGCTTTCCTCATCGGCTCCACGACGTCCCTTCCGGCGTTGAGAAACTTTTGCTACTACGCCGCGCTCGGAATTTTTTTCGATTACTTTTATCAGGTGACATTTTTCACCGCGTGCTTGGCTTTGGACGAACAACGCAAGGCGAAAAACCAAGGCGATATTTTCTGCTGCCTCACCTGCTCTCCTCAGGCGTGCTGCTCGTGCTGCAACACGAAAGATGAAAAGTCCATCATGCAGCGAGTCCTCGGCAAGGGTCTCGGTGGAATAATCACCAAGAAGAAGGTCAAGTACGGCGTGCTCTCCTTCTTCACCGCCTTGACCGTCGGAGGCATCATCGGCGCCACGAAGATGGAAGTCGACGCCGACGTGAACGATTTCATTCCGGATGGTTCCTACCTGAAGGATTACTTTTCCGATCTTCGCACGTACTTCGCCAGATACGGCGATCCAGTGGAAATTTACACGACGAGTTCGATTGACATTCTTGCCGACGATTCCGTGCTTCGCGCGGCGACGGCGGCTTTCAGGCAAAACGAATACGTCGTCGAAGCTTCCGTCAGCTCTTGGGTGGATGACTATTACACCTACAGAACGGACCCCTCCACCTCTGAAGCGTTTACCTCTGCCAACCTCATAGCTTGGCTCGCGAACACCGGTTCGAGCGGCGGTTCGCGGTACAAGAATGACGTCGTTTTCAACGACGACAACACCGCCATCGTCTCCTCGCGCGTTCACGGCAACCACGTCAAGGTGGACAAATCCAAGGATAACGTCAAGTCGATGGATTCCCTCCGCACCGATCTCGCTGCGGTCCCCGGCAACGAGGATGGAGACATTTTCGCCTACGGCAGAGACTGGCTCAACTATGAGCAGTACAAGTCGATCGCCAACGAAGCGATTCGCAACGTCACCGTCACCCTCGCCGCGTGCTTGGTCATCATCGCCATCCTCGTCGTCGAAATCAAGACGGTCATCAGCGTTTTCCTCGCCCTTTGCATGATTTTCGTCAACATTGTCGGCTACATGCACTTTTGGGGTCTCTCCATCGATTCCGTCACCGTCATCATGCTCGTCATCGCCCTCGGCCTCGCCGTCGATTACTCTGCCCACATCGGCCGCGCCTACCTCGAGAAGCTGGGCACCCCCGACGAGCGCGTCGTCCGCACCCTCGAAGACATGGGCGTCGCCGTCTGGAACGGCGCCATGTCTACATTTATGGCTGTTTTGATTCTCGGTTCATCAGATTCCTACGTCTTCCAAACCTTCTTCAAGCAGCTCTTCCTCTGCATCGTCCTCGGGTTGACGCACGGTTTAATCTTCCTCCCATCGCTGTTATCCTTGCTCAACCCCAAGCCGTACGCCGAGGCGCACTAGCGAGCAACAATTTCTTTTCCGTCATCGCACGATTTTATTTGTATTGTAAACGTTCCAACATTCCAATTCGCAAAGTCCCGGGTTTCGAGTTTCGGCGCTTCGCGCGCGCGGAGAAACAAGATGCAAACCATTCCCTTCCATCACACCCCGACGCGTTCGTCCGTCCGCCCGCCCGCCCGATCCCGACGATGATCATCGGTCTCGGCGATCCCGTGACGGACGTTCTCCACCGCGCGAGTCGTCGCGAAATCGTCACCCTTCTTCGCGACGGGTGCGAGGGTGACGACGACGCGGACGACGCCGGCGGCGGCGCAGCGGTTGAAATCGGCGGATGCGTACCGGTGGACGCGCGACGATTACAACGGATCCTCGACGCGATCGGCGGTGACGGTGGAGAACGCGTGCGCGTCACGCCCGGTGGATCCGCGGCGAACGTGCTCAAATGCATCGCAAAGATTCGACAGTGTGAGGTTGGTGATGATGATGATGACGACGACGAGGACGCGTGCGCGTTTGTAGGAGGGGTGGACGCGTCGGATGACGTCGGGATCGCGTATGAACGGGCGCTTCGAAAGGCTGGGGTGAAACCGGCGCTGATTTGGCATAAAAACGATGATAAAATCGGTGATGGGACGACGACGACGACGGTTGGAAGCGCGAGATGTTTATGTTTGGTGGATGAACACGGACAACGAACGATGCGGACGTACTTGGGCGCTTCGGCGCAAACGCGCGCGGAGGATTTACCCGTGGATGTCCTCAAAAAGGCAAAGGTTTTACACATGGAAGGGTACGCGTTGTATAAACCAGACGTCGTTCGACGGGCGTGCGCGATTGCGAAAGAAAACGGGGCGATGGTATCGATTGATTTGGCGTCGTTTGAAGTGGTGCGGAACTGTCGCGACGCGTTGGAAGAGGCGTTGAAATCGGGATGGATTGACGTCATCTTTTGTAACGAGGACGAGGCGCGGGAGCTCGTCGCCGTGAGTGACGGGGCGCTCGGGAACAACAATGGCCGAAACGCGCCGAGACCGAGCGAAGAGATGGAGAATGAGGCGCTGGAGTACTTGTTGCGATTCGTCAAAGTGGCGACGTGTTCCAGAGGTAAACGCGGATGCGTATCGATGAATCGCGAGGGCGAAAAGGCGACGTCTCGCGCCGAGGGTGTCGACGCCATCGATACCACGGGCGCTGGGGATACGTTTACGGGGGCGTTTTTACACGCCCTCTTGCGTGGGGGGACTTTGCAACAGTGCGGCGACGCTGGATGCGCCGCAGCGGCGCAAGTCGTGCAAGTGCGAGGCGCCGAGATGGATGAATCGCGATGGGAAATTATCCGCGATAAACTCACCCGGCTGGTTGGTTGATTGATTCGATTCGATTCATGTATGTATTATTCACAGTAAGTAGTAGCGGTAATTTTTGTCTCGTGCGTGACACGCCGTCTTTCACGCGGCATCCTCGGTACATTTTCCGCACACGCCCGACGTTTCCGTGTTCATGCGCCACTTTGCGACGGAACTCTTTGGATGCGCGCCGCACCGCTCGCACGAAACCTTTTTCATCCTACGAATGTTTTGTTGATAACACGCGCTGCACGCATCCACACCGTCGATTTTACGCCACTGCCCGGACGATTTCTTCTGTTGACACCTCGAACACGTCTTCTCGACGTGCTTCGCGCGCGAAGCCAAAGAAGCGCCGCCGTTGTTCTTTCCGCCGGCGCCCGTCGACCCGCCCGCGCCGCCGCCATTCTTTCTCTCATTCGCCGCGTTCGTTCGCCAACACTGCGCACACATAAACCCTCCTCCATTCGCTCGTCTCCAGCTCGTGCTCGTCTCGATCGCGCACTCCACGCACGTCCTCGATTCGGCGAGCTTTTTCAATCGATACCGCTCCTTGTGATAACACAGCTGACAACACTTGCTCTCTTTATCGCTCGGATTGGCCACGAGTAACCGTCTACTGACAATCTTACACTTTGGACACCGCACCTCTCGCCCCGACGTCGCTTGTTTCTCCCGTCTCCCGCGTTCGTAACACGTGTTACACATCCGTTCGTCACCGTCATCCTTCTTATCCTTCGTCTTGTCGCCGCGACGGTGCCAGTCGCTCGACTTGTTGCTCCCGCACTCGACGCACGTAAACTTAAACTTTCCATTCGCCTCGGCGCGTTCCCCAGCCTCGAGGTTCCGCGCGCGGTGAATCTTTTGATAACACGATTTACACACCGTTCGTTCGTTCCCACCGTCCGCGTCGCGAATCGGTCGCCAACGCGAGGTTTTATTCGCCCCGCAATCCGCGCACCGTCGGTTGTCGTCATTGTTGTTTCCTCTACGTCCCGCCGCCGGTGCCACCGTCCCGCCGCCGCCGCCGCCGCCGCCGCCGCCGTCTCTCTTACCGCGTTGTCTCGCGTGTCCACCGCCTCGACGCGCGACGTCATCGGTACCGGTACCGGTCGCACCGTCGACGCCCGCGTCAAAATCGTCGTCGCGACGCTCGTGCCAACGCGTCTCTTCACCCAAACTCCCACGCACCGCCGCGTTGAGCGACGCCGTCATCGGTCCGTCCGCCGGTACCGTCGTCGATCGCGCGCTCGCGGGTTTTCGCATCGTCTACGTTTCCGTCCTTCCTTCCGCGTCGTCGGTCGTCGTCGGTCGTCGTCGCGACGCGCGCTGTGGACGCAATTCCCACTCTCGAGTGGCTTTAAAACCCGGGCTTTCGAGTCACTTTTTGAGTCATGACTCGTCAGAGTAGGGGTCCCACCGGTCAAATTGGTGGCGTCCTGTATTAGTCCGTGTATGTGTAAACAGTGATAACATTGGATGGTTTTGAATTTAATTTAATGTTCTTGCTCGTGGATCCGCGGTGCATCCGAACGTCAGGCGTCGACGGCGCGCGCGCGTCGCGTCGCTGATAACGCTCCGTTCGTTTCCACCGCTTTGCGACTTGGTCTGACGATGCGTTCGGACGCACCGAGCGCGCGACGGCGTCGCGGCGTCGGGTGGATGACGCCGCGCGAGCTCACGGTGCTCACGTGCGCATTGGTTTTGGCGTTCGCGTCGTTATCGACGACGACGGTGTGCGGGGCGAACGACGGCGCGCGGACGACGACGGCGACGACGGCGACGAGAAGAGGGTCTTCTTCTTCTTCGTCTTCTTCCGGTGAGGCTGTTTCTTCCGAGCCGTCTGACGACGACGGCGCGCGGCTGCGCGAGCGGTTGTTGAGAACAGAGTTGCCGCCGACGGATCTCGGTGGGTCGGGCGTGCGCACGGAGGAGGACGACGGGAGCGGTGGTGCGGGGTACGGTGTGGATGGGAAGGACGCGGTGCAATCTGTACCGTCGTCTAAGTCGTCCGCGCGAGACGAAGCGATTCGGGATTTGTTGGAAGAGGAGGGCGTGGACGACAGACGAAGGACGACGTCTCGGCGCGGGGCGTCGTCGAGAACGAAGAGCGCGACGGATCGACGGAGGAAAACCGCCGCGGCTTGGGTGCGATCGTACGTCGAGGGTGATGCGAAGAATGACGCCCCGGGATGGGACGACGCCGAGGCGTGGTTCGCGTTGGGGTACGCCAGACGGTACGGGCTCGTCGGCGGAACGATGGATGAAAAAGGGGCGATGGAGTGCTTGACGCGAGCGGCAGAGTTGGGGAGCGTGGCGGCGCACGAGGAGTTGGGTTTCACGTACGCCAGTGGGTGGGATGGAACGCCGAGAGACGGGGCGAAGAGCGCGTTGCATTATTACTTTGCCGCGAGCGGAGGATCCGTCAAGGCGATGATGGCGCTCGGGTATCGACACAAACACGGCATCGACGTTCCGGAATCTTGCGAGACATCCGTGTTGTATTACCACGAGGCGGCAAAGATTGTCGTCGACGACGCGGCGAAACGTACGCCCGGCGTACTGCCGTTTCAGATTGAAAAGCATAGGCTGAGCGCGGAGATGAGCGGGAGTAATCTCGCGGCGAAGCGCGAGCGCGACTTGGTGCAGTACTATCGATACAGCGCCGACATGGGCAACGTTGACGCGCAGGTCACCATGGGTCGGTTGTACGCCCTCGGCGCGCGTGGATTGCAAAAAGATGTCGAACAGGCGAGAAAGTATCTCAGTGATGCCGCGAGCGCCGGGGATGCGACGGCGATGGCGAATTTAGGAAACATGTACGCCAACGGTTTTGGAGTGGACGTGGACAACGCCACGGCGTTGTACTGGTTTAAAAAGGCGGCAAAGAAAGGAAACGCCATGGGTAGGTACGGCTTAGGGTACATGACGCTCGCAGGTCAGGGCGTTGAACAAAACCACGAGGTGGCAACGCAGTACCTGACGCAAGCGGCGGATCAAGGGTTGCCAGAGGCGCGCTTCTTTCTCGGCGTGCTTCACTTGCGAGGCATCGGCGTTCGACAAGACTTTACAAAGGCGTATCATCACTTTAACATTGCGTCGCACGTCGGACACGAAGTGGCGACGTATAATCTGGCGATGATGCAGCTCAACGGCATGGGATTTCCCTCGTCGTGTTCCTCAGCCAACTCGCTGTTGAAGCAACTCGCGGAGCGGGGCGCTTGGGCGACGCCGATGGAGCACGCGTACGCGGCGTACATGCGTCGCGACTACCGCGGAGCTTTGCTGAGATATATGAAAATGGCGGAAATGGGATTAGAAATCGCGCAAGCCAACGCCGCGTTTTTGCTCGAGCACAAGCTCGGGGACGAGGGCAGGTTTCGCGAGGACACGCAAGTCAACCCAGAGGCGACAAGCACGGCGACGCGCGCGCTCCATTACCATCGACTCGCCGCCACGCAGGGCAACATCAAATCTCTCTTGCGCATCGGTGATGCGTACTACTACGGTCGGGGCACGGTTATCTCCCTTCCAAAGTCAATCGCCGCGTACAGACAGGCGAGCGAGCAAAGAAACCCGCACGCCATGTTCAATCTCGCGCACATGCACGAGCACGGCATTGGCATGCAAAAGGATTTACACCTCGCCAAGCGCTATTACGACATGATTTTGACCTCGTCTCCGGACGCCAATGTCCTCGTACAAATCGCCCTGAGAAAGCTTCACTTGCACCAGTGGATCATCGACAACAAGGAGACGATTCTCGCCGTCGCAAAGGAATTTTCTTCCCCTTCGATGCAATTTCTCGACTTTGTCATCACCGTCGGCGCCTCCGCCTTGCTCGTCTTTGTCCTCGCCATCAGAGCTGGACTCGGGCGTTGACGGAGGTGACCACGCACTCATCAATCAATCACACTCGTTCGTTTCGTCTAGTACTCAGTAGTAAACGCGGGTGATGTACCACCGAACAACCAATCGTAGCTAGTAGAGTAACGAGCGTCTTCATGCAACTGTTCAAACTTTCTTCAAGTTGAACTCAAAACTAAAAAACGTCCCACTCGCTCTTCACAACATCACTCGCCGCGCGTCGTGACGCACCGGCGATGTCCGCGCTGTTTGACTTCAAGTCCTTCGTCACCACTCTGCTCCTCTTCGTGTGCACGTGCACGTACGTCAAGTTGCGCGCGCCGGGGTTGCTCGACGCGCACCGCACTGGGTTTCGAGGTGTCTTCTGGAAAGCGGCGCGCGTGGGCGAACGTCTGAGTCCCTGGGTCGGCGCGGCGTGCCTGTACATGTCCGTGCAGACGCTCTTTGGGTTTTGAGCTCTTCTTTCACCCTGGGAGGTTTGATTGCGACGACGTAGGCGTTCGGTTGGCGTCTTTGCGTTCGATTCGCTGTCGAGTCGGAACGGCAGCGGAAGCGAGCAGAGACCGCCGGACGTGTTTTCGTTAAGGCCAGCGTCGGAACGATGAGTGGCAAGGCGGGTTTGATGCGTTTGTTGAAATCTGCGAATGAGGCGCTCAAATCGGGCGACGCAAAGGGTGCGAGGGAGCTGTCAAGAGAGGCAACAGAGGCGGACGCGAGCGTGTACGAAGCGTGGGTCATGGATGGGAAGTGCGCACACGCGTGCGGTGACGTCGAGGAAGCGATTGCGTCGTACGAAAAGGCGTTGGGGATTAAACCCGAACACGCGGCGGCGTATCAAGGATTGAACGAGGTTTACGAAGCGAATGGAAACGTTGAAAAGAGACTCGAGGTGTTGCGACATTTGGTGAAGAGTCACAAGGAAAGCAAATTTGAAAAATACATCGAGTTTTTGAGACAGGGTTGCGAGTGCGCGTGGCAGAATAAACGGTGGAATGACGTGACTACGCTCTGTGGTGAGTACGGAGCGCTCAAGGCGACGGAGGGTGTCGATGAAAACTCACGGATTGAGGCGCTGAGGCGGGCATGTCACGCCGCGTTGGAACTGAGAGACGCGCGCGCCGTCGAGGCTGGAGAAGCGGCAGTGCAGGTGCTTCGGTCGACGACGATCGCTTCAAAGTCTGATGAGGACGCCATACGCAAAGTGGGCGCGCGAACGTCTTACGCTGACGAGGATAAAACGCTCTCCGTCGCTTTGAAGGCGTGGTTATCCGAAGAAGCGGCAAACGTGAGTTTTGACGCTCGCGCACATGCCGCAGAGTTTACGCGACTCGATGCTCTGCTCGCAGCCGCTTTGTCTTCAACCGTGAACTGTGACTTTGACGTCAAGACGTGCGCGCGTGCCACATTGCGTGAAGCGCTTTCGCTCATAGATCGTTGGGGAGACGTCGCCATTGACCTCGTCGAGGAAGTTTCTCTGGAGATTGTCGCTGCGCTAGAACTCGGTTTGGATTGCGAAGACGAAGGGTGGGATTCGAGTGAAGTCGACGCTGACCAAGCCGATGCAGTCAAACTAGTGAAGATTGTCATTGCAACCAAGCCGAACGCCGTGGCTCAGGGTTGGTTGGCTCTGTGTGACGTTGGCCGCAGCGGCGCATTTGCGCACTCCAGCCGTCCAGTCAATCTACCGCGCGAGAAGAAGGGATTATTGTCGGATGATTTGAGGGACGGCATGATTGCAACACTAAATGCAGGCAGTCTTCCCGCTGCGTCTTGTGCGCTCGGTTGGCTCGCCTTGGCGGAATCGATGCTCGTGGGCGGTGAACACGCCGAAGTGCATGCATTGCAGGCTTCGAACATGGCGCTAAAAATCTTACGCAACGACGTGACGGCGGACGTCCTACCGAAGACTTCTAGAAGAGTCTTGCTCGTCAACGCAGAGTCGATGATCAGAAGTGGTATGTTCCGTGAGGCGTCGTCGTCGTTTAGCATGCTTGAAGGCCCGAGGGCGATGCGCGGTTTGGCTACGTGTGCGCTTTGTGCGCATCCACCAGACTATCATGGAGCTTTGGAGGTTCTCTCATCCGCCGTAGAAGCGTACCCGAACGTCAAACGAACTCAAGCCGAGCTCGGCTGGCTGTCCATGATCGCAGGTTCGCAGACGAGTCGTCAGGAAGCGCTGAAGATGCTCGAGGGCGCGTGCGGCGTCAGCACCAGCCAGGCTTTATCCACGTCAACACCTGTCGATGTGAGCGCCCGACTCGGCGTGGCGCGATGGCGCACTCAAGCGAGTGGATCCAAAGGACCTGGAAGCGCACACGAAGCTTTACTGATTGGTGCATCGGAGGAGTCAGCTTACCGAGCCGCCGCCTTTGCGCATCTTGGGCTGGTTTGCGCGGCGAATGGCGACGATTTACGTTCAAAGAAGTGTCACGCCAGAGCGCTCGCGCTGGACCCCACAGATCCCACCGCGGGGCCGATCATTTGCTCGGACGCGATCGCGTCGGGAGACGACGCCAAAGCGGCTAGTATTTGCCGTAAAGCCCTCGCGATGGATTCCCGATGTTCTTGGGCGGCTAATCGTCTCGCGCCGTTGTGCGCTCAGAGTGGTGATCATGAAGGCGCTATACTCGCACTTCAAGCCGTTTTACGCGTATCTCCACGCAACTCCGGCGCGTGGGAAGCGCTGGGTGCGTCGTACAACGTGCTCGGTCGACACTCTGCCGCTTTACGAGCCTTTGAAAAGGCGATGGAACTTAGCAATGAAGACGGTGAAGGGATTCGGCCTTTTGCCTCTGCGCAAACGGGTCACATCAATTTAACCCTTGGATCTTCAGTGGACGCCGTCGATGCGTACGAAAAAGCTTTGAGCGATGGCGTCGAACGCGTCGCAGCCCTGTTCGGACTAGCTAGCTCGCACCTTTATTACGCAAAAGGTGCACTCAAATGGGGCGCTCCTGGGAGAGCTGCGGAATCCCTTCGCGCCGCTAAAGTTGCAGCCGAGCGCGTCGTTCAATTAGTGGGCGACGAATCTACCGCCACCGTGTGCAAACTTCTCGGCGATGTCCTCTGCTTATCTGCTCGCGTCAATGATCCGAGTGCTGGAAAAGATTTCAAATTTATGCTCGAACAGAGGAAAATTGCCGCGACTGGCGCCGTGCAGGCGTACGAGAGAGCCGTCTCGGTGAAGAGGGATCAACCCGCCCGCTGGCGCGATCTCATCACGAGCATAAAATTAGAACGCGACATAGACCGTTTGAGAGGCGATGTTGAGAGCGTCAAGATTTTAGAAGCAAAGGCACTCAAGACGGCGTTAGAGTATCTCAAGTGCGACCCGGGAGATCCGTATGCTTGGCTCGCCGTCGCTTCTGTCGAAGATTTTTCCATCGCTAGCGAAGATTTGCGCCTCGAAAGAAGGAAAACTGCGCTTTCACGCGCGGTTGCACTTGATCCTACGTTTACTGATGCCTGGTGCGCCCTAGGAAGAATTTACTTGTCCAACGGCGATGTCGCGAGCGCAATAGGTGCTCTCGATAGCGCTCGTATCGCTGATCCAAGTAGTGGAGAAGCTTGGACTGCGACAGCAGCTTTGAACGTTGTTAGAGATAACTTGGAAGAGGCTTGCGGTGCGTTTAGAATGGCTGCCACGCTTGGAGCTGGTGCGGAAGCAGATTTAGGATATGCTCTGACGGCGTGTGCGTTGGATGTATCACGAGCACAGGACGCGTATGCCGCTGCTCGACGAGCCAAAGAGAGCTTGCCTTCGGATCCGACAGCTGCTCTCGCCCTCGCACTGTGTTCCGAATGCCGTGGGCTGCTCAAGGAGGCTTCCGCAGAGCTAGGTGATACACTATCTTTACTCGATGTCTCTAGCGACGCATCCGTGGTGAACACGTTGAATGTTGACTTGAATGTGGTCAAGTCTGTCGCTGACACTTGTCGCGTCAGAGTAGCTGCCCAGAGCGAGTCAAATTTAGCAAACACTCACGAACGCTACGACGACATCCAAAGTGCGCTCCGACGCGCGAGTATTTTGGTTCACAAATACCCTGACTTTGATCGCTTCCGTGAGGCGTTAGCGCGCATTGCTTCGTGCGCTTCCGATCATAAAACGGTCGTTGCCGGTGCTTCAGTGTGTCCGTTCACGAAACCACACGGTAATCACAAGGTTCAAGCCGCGGTAGGTCGTGCGAGTGCCGCATGCGCTCTCAATGCATCCACCGTGCTCGAGGGCGATGCAATGGGAGAACGCGGAATCCGTCTCGCTGCACGCGCAGCCATGCTCGATCCGGGCTCGCCCGAATCCATCCACCTGTTGAAGATCGCCACTAGTCGTAGAAAAGGCATTTCTTCAGATCCTGGTGAAAATGAGTTTCAGACGGCTCTCAAAGGTGCTCTGGCAAAGTATGCCGATGCGCAGGACGAAGCTGAGGCGGAAGTGAGAGCTGTCATCAAAAACCCGGGCGCACCTGACGGAGCTCAGGCATCCGCGCGGATAATCTTGGCTTCGTTTCTCATCGCCCGCGCCAACCGTGATGGCGACAAAAAAGCGAGTAAAGAGGCTGGAAAGGTTCTAGCAAAGGTACCACCGAGCAACTCAGATTCTCTGACATCGTTGACGTCTACGATGTTGTCGCAGGTTGCCTCTGCGTGAATCCTTACAACTCGCCGCCGCGTTCAATGTTTGCACAACGCCACTTTACGCTTCATGTCAAGGTGCATCACGTGAAGGGCAGGCGGCCCAGTCGGACGGTTGTCTTAGCCGAGCAACCGACGAGTCCGGCGCGAGGTGTCGACGAAGTTTCCAAAGTTGTCAAGAACGGCGCAGAAGACGTGACGAATGTCGCTGACTTTTTCCACTCAAACCTCACTGGCGGACTGACAGATGAAGCAGTCATGCGAAATCGTCAACTGTACGGTGAGAATGTCTTGCCAGCGCCAAAGCTCAAGTCAATTTGGGAATTTGCTGTGGACGCTCTGGACGACGTGACTCTTCGCATCCTCATTCTGTGCGCGTTCGTGTCTGTAGCCTTGGAAACATCGCTCGCCACCGATGAGTCTGGCTATTCTTGGCTCAACGGCGCGGCAATTTTACTCGCTGTCGCCATCATCGTCGGCGTTGAGTGTGCGAACAACTACGAGAAACAGGTTGCGTTTACAAAACTCAACTCGCGGAGTCGAGACTTGAC